>FWPV01000776.1_pt1 | contig 96130 bp, 89 predicted proteins | sample 2228371 | NCBI WGS metagenome assembly FWPV01 (sample SAMEA103939776, study PRJEB20133) | metagenome
CTTCAACGCCGCCAACGACACCTACGGCGACATGATCGAAATGGGCATCCTGGACCCGACCAAGGTGACCCGCACCGCCCTGCAGAACGCCGCTTCCGTGGCTTCCCTGCTGCTGACCACCGAAGCCATGGTGGCCGAGGCCCCGAAGGACGATGCGCCCGCCGCTGGCGGTGGGATGCCGGACATGGGCGGCATGGGCGGCATGGGCATGTAATTGCTCCTTGCCTGAGACGCCATGCCGGCGTTGCAAGGGCTTGCCGTGGCGCTGCCACTGTTTGCGCCCTTGCGCCTTGGCCTGGCGCCTCATGCTGCGTCGAAGGGGCGTTGATTCGCTCCTGCCGACCGCAAGAAAAAACCCCGCGGGTTGCCTCGCGGGGTTTTTCATTTGGCGAACGGCCCACGGCTTGCCGTGGCGCGGCCACTGCTCTGCGCGGCTGCGCCTTGCCCTGCACCCTCATGCTGCGTCGAACGGCGTTGTTGGTTCACCAACGAACGACCATGAAAAAACCCCGCGAGGTGACTCGCGGGGTTTTTTCATTGGGCGGGCCTGAGGGGCTTACTTCATCATGCCTTCGAGCTTGACGGTGTCGGCCACGAAGGCGCGGATGCCTTCGGCGAGCTTTTCGGTGGCCATGGCGTCTTCGTTCAGGGCAAATCGGAAGCTGGCTTCGTTGTATTGCACTGCCGGCAGGTCCATGGCCTGGGCGGCCTGGGCGTCGAGGGCCTTGGCCAATGGGGCCTCGGTGGCGGCGAGTTGGGCCAGCAGGTCGGGGCTGATGGTGAGCAGGTCGCAGCCGGCCAGGGCGGTGATCTGGCCCACGTTGCGGAAGCTCGCGCCCATCACCTCGGTGGCGATGCCGTGCTTCTTGTAGTGGTTGTAGATGCGCTTGACGGACAGCACGCCGGGGTCGTTGGCGCCGGCCATGGCGGCTTCGTCCCAGGTGGCACCGGCCTGCTTTTTGTACCAGTCGTAGATGCGGCCCACGAAGGGCGAGATCAGTTGCACCTTGGCCTGGCCGCAGGCCACGGCCTGGCAGAAGCTGAACAGCAGGGTGAGGTTGGTGCGGATGCCCTCGCGCTCCAGTTGGGCCGCGGCCTGGATGCCTTCCCAGGTGGAGGCGATCTTGATGAGCACGCGCTCGCGGGCCACGCCCTCGGCCTGGTACAGCTCGATGAGGCGGCGCGCGCGCGCCACGGTGGCGGCGGTGTCAAAGCTCAGGCGGGCGTCCACTTCGGTGGACACGCGGCCGGGAATCAGGCGCAGGATTTCGCAACCAAAACGCACCAGCAGGCGGTTCATCACCTCGTCTTTGCCCTGGCTGCCGTAACGGGCCACGGCGTCGGCCAGCAGTGGCGCGTACTCGGGCTTCTGCACCGCCTTGAGGATGAGCGAAGGGTTGGTGGTGGCGTCGCGCGGCGCGTAGGCGGCCAACTGGTGGAAGTCGCCGGTGTCGGCCACGACGGTGGTGAACTGTTTGAGGGCGTCGAGCTGGTTCATGCCGCCATTATCAAACGAGCGCGAAATAAAATTTCAGCACCCGCGACCATCCGATTGCCCCACATGCTTGACCGCATCACCGCCTCCATGTCCTCGCTGGCCCCGGCCGAGCAGCGCGTGGCCCAGCTCGTGCTGGAAGACCCGCGCCGCTTCGCCAGCCTGCCGGTGAGCGAGCTGGCCGAGCGCGCCCACGTGAGCAAACCCACCGTGGTGCGCTTCTGCCGCAGCATGGGCTACGACGGGTTGAGCGACTTCAAGCTCAAGCTCATGGGCACGGTGAGCGAGGGTGTGCCCTACATCCACCGCAGCGTGGACGTGGACGACAAGACCAGCGACGTGCTGGTGAAGGTGATCGACAACACGGTGGCGGCCTTTCTGAAGTACCGCAACGATGCCTCCACCCACGCCATCGAGCAGGCAGTGGACGCGCTCATGACCACCTACCACCAGCGCGGGCGGATTGAGTTCTTCGGCGCGGGCAATTCGGGCATCGTGGCGCAGGACGCGCAGCACAAGTTCTTTCGCCTGGGCATCAACGCCATCGCGTACAGCGATGGCCACATGCAGGTGATGAGCGCCTCGCTGCTGAGGCCGGGCGATTGCGTGGTGATCATCTCGAACTCGGGCCGCACCCGAGACCTGATGGACGCGGCCGATATTGCGCGCCGCCACGGCGCCACGGTGATCACCATCACCGCCAGCGGCTCACCGTTGGCCAAGGTTGGCCACCTTCACCTGGCAGCCGACCACCCCGAGGGCTATGACCGCTACAGCCCCATGACGTCGCGGCTGCTGCACCTGATGATCATCGACGTGGTGGTGACCTGCCTGGCGCTGCGCATTGGCGGGCCGCAACTGCAGCCCATGCTGAGCGAGATGAAGGACAACTTGCGGAGCAAGAGATACGCGTGACCGTGCGCTTCGCGCACAGGTCACGCGCCCCCCTGCGCCGCTGACGCGGCATCCTCGGCTGGGAGCACGCGCGCCGGAAATGCCCTGGGATGAGGGGGGCTTCCCGCAGCGAAACAAAGGAGGAGGCCCGCGCAGCGGGCCGGGGGACATTCGCGGAGGGGAGCACCCATCAGCCACGCCAACGCCCAGGCGTCAGCGCGTCAGATCCTGCCTTCTTCCACCGCGTGGCAGGCCACGCGGATGCCGCCGATGGTCTGCAGGGTGGGCCGTTCCTGGCGGCAGCGGTCGTTGGCGTGGGGGCAGCGCGGGTTGAAGGCGCAGCCGGCGGGTGGGTTCAGGGGGTTGGGCACTTCGCCTTGCACCGGGGTGCGGGCCTTGCCGGTGTCGTGCATTTTGGGAATGGCGTCGAGCAGCATGCGCGTGTAGGGGTGGCGCGGGCTCTCGAACAGCGTCTTCTTGTCGGCCAGTTCCACCAGGCGGCCGAGGTACATCACGCCCACCTGGTCGCTCACGTGGCGCACCACGGCGAGGTTGTGGCTGATGAAGAGGTAGGTCAGGCCCTGCTGGCGCTGCAGGTCTTTCATGATGTTGAGCACCTGCGCCTGCACCGACACGTCCAGCGCGCTGGTGGGCTCGTCGCACACCAGGAAGTCGGGCTGGGTGGCCAGGGCGCGGGCGATCGAGATGCGCTGGCGCTGCCCGCCGCTGAACTGGTGCGGGTACTTCACGCGGTCTTGGCCCGACAGGCCCACCGATTGCAGCAGCGCGTCCACGCGCTCGCGCAGGCGCGCCGGGTCGGTCTCGATGCCGTGCTCACGCAGGGGCTCGGCGATGATGTCTTCCACCCGCCAGCGGGGGTTGAGGCTGGCGTACGGGTCTTGAAAAATCATCTGGATGCGCCGGCGCAGCACGCGGCCGGCCGGCGTCTTGAAGGCGGCGTGGGCGTCTTGGCCGTCGAACTCGAAACCGCCCCGGGTGGGCTCGTACAGGCCCACCAGCAGGCGGGCCACGGTGCTCTTGCCGCAGCCCGACTCGCCCACCAGGGCCAGGGTCTGGCCACGGGCGATGTCGAACGACACGCCGTCCACCGCGCGCAGCAACTGGCGCGGCTTGCGCTCGATCACGCGGTTGAGCCAGGGGGCCGATACGTCGAAGGTCTTGGCCAGGTCGGTGGCGCGCACCAGGGGCTGGCCGGGGGTGGACACTGGGCTCATGCGCGCGCTCCTGCGTCGTGAGCAGCGTGCAGCCAGCAGGCGGCGCGCGTGGCGCCGGCCGGCAGCAGGTCGGGGCGCTGCGAACGGCAGCGGTCAAACACGCGGTCGCAGCGCGGGTTGAAGGCGCAGCCGGGCGGAATGGCGTTCAGGCGGGGCATGGCCCCGTCGATCTGGTGCAGGCGGTCGCGGTCCACGCTCATGTCGGGAATGCAGGCCATGAGGCCACGGGTGTACGGGTGGGCCGGCTGGTTGATCACCTCGTGCACCGGGCCGATTTCGGCCACGCGCCCGGCGTACATCACGGCCACGCGGTCGCAGGTTTCGGCGATCACGCCCATGTCGTGGGTGATGAGCATCACCGCCGCGCCGCGCTCTTTGCAGATGCGCTTGAGCAGGCCAATGATCTGGGCCTGGATGGACACGTCCAGCGCGGTGGTGGGCTCGTCGGCCACGATCAGGCGCGGCTCGGCCGCCAGCGCCAGCGCGATCACCACCCGCTGTCGCATGCCGCCGCTGAACTGGTGCGGGAAGTGGTCGATGCGCTCTTCGGCAGCGGGAATGCCCGTGTCTTTCAGCAGGTCAATGGCGCGGCGGCGGGCCTCGGCGCGGCTCACCGGCAAGTGGGTGGTGATGGTCTCGATGAGTTGCCGCCCCACCGAGTAGAGCGGGTTGAGCGAGGTGAGCGGGTCTTGAAAGATGGCCCCGATCTGGCGGCCGCGGATGCGGCGCATGGCCTCGGGTGGCAGGTGGTCGATGCGCTGGCCGTCCAGCACGATCTGGCCCGAGGCCACCCGGCCGGGCGGCTCCAGCAGGCCGATGATGGACGCGCCGGTGAGCGACTTGCCCGCCCCCGATTCGCCCACCACGCCCAGGATCTCGCCCGGGGCAATGTCAAACGACACATCGTCCAGCGCGCGCAACACGCCGCGCCGCGTGGGGAATTCCACCACCAGGTTCTGAACTTGCAACAAGGACATGCAGTGGGTGCGCTCAGCGCAGACGGGGGTTGAGGGCATCGCGCAGCCAGTCGCCAAGCAGGTTCACGCTCAGCGCGATCAGCACCAGCATCACGCCGGGGAAGATGGTGATCCACCACTCGCCCGAGAACAGGTAGTCGTTGCCCACGCGAATGAGCGTGCCCAGCGAGGGCGAGGTGGGCGGCGCCCCCACCCCCAGAAACGAGAGCGTGGCCTCGGTGATGATGGCCGTGGCCACCTGGATGGTGGCCAGCACCAGCACCGGCCCCATCACGTTGGGCAGCACGTGGCGGCGCATGATGCGCAGCGGCGCCACGCCAGTGACGCGGGCGGCCTGCACGTATTCCTTCTGGCGTTCCACCAATGTGCTGCCGCGCACGGTGCGCGCGTACTGCACCCAGCCGGTGAGCGTGATGGACACCACCAGCACGCCAAAGGCCAGCGACTCGTGCGCCTCGGGGAACAGCACCCGGCCCACGCCGGCGATCAACAAGGCCACCAGGATGGCGGGGAAAGACAGCATCACGTCGCACACGCGCATCAGCAGCGAATCGACCCAGCCGCCCAGAAAGCCCGCCAGCAGCCCCAGCGCCACGCCCAGCACCACCGACAAAACCACCGAGGCCAGGCCCACGGCCAGCGAGATGCGCGCGCCGTACATCAGGGCCGAGAGGATGTCGCGCCCCTGGTCGTCGGTGCCCAGCACAAACGATGGGTTGCCGCCTTCGCTCCACATGGGCGGCAGGCGGGCGTTCATCAGGTCAAGCGAGGCCAGGTCAAAGGGGTTGTGCGGCGCCACCCAGGGCGCGAACACCGCACAGAAGACGCACACCAGGGCAATGGCGGCCGCCAGCACCGCGGTGGGCGAGGTGCGAAAGCTGTAACCCAGGTCGCTGTCGAAGGCGCGGCGCAGCCGATCGATCATCCGGTCTCCTGCATCAAAGAAAGGGAAAACGCGCGCGCATCGCCTCAGGCCGCCAGGGGCATGCCCTGTTCGATGAGGCTGGCGTGCAAGGCCGCGCCCAGGGGCAAGACCTCGTCGTTGAAGTCATACCGGGCGTTGTGCAGGAAGCAGCTCCCCACGCCGTTGTCGGCGCCCTGCCCCAGGCGCAGGTAGGCGCCGGGCTTGACCTGCAGCATGAAAGAGAAATCTTCCGCGCCCATGCTCGGGTCCATGCTGCGGTCCACGTGCTCGTGGCCCACCAGACGCTGGGCCACGTCGGCCGCGAAGTGCGCCTCGCTCTGGGTGTTGATGGTGGCGGGGTAGATGCGTTCGTACTTCACGTGCGCGGTGGCGCCCAAGCCCAGGGCCACGCCTGAGCACACCTCGTTCAGGCGGCGCTCCACCATGGCCTGCACCTCGGGGTTGAAGGTGCGCACCGTGCCCACCAGGGTGGCCTGGCCGGGAATCACGCTGAAGGCGCCCAGGTCGCCGGCCTGCATGGCGCACAGGCTGATGACCGCGCTGTCGATGGCGCGCACGTTGCGCGACACGATGCTTTGCACCGCCGTGATGATGTGCGCCGCCACCAGCACCGGGTCCACCGTCTGGTAGGGGTGGGCACCATGCCCGCCCTTGCCGGCAATCTCGATCGTCACGCGGTCGGCCGAGGCCATCATGGGCCCTGGGTTCACGCCCACGGTGCCCGGGCGCATCTGTGGCCAGTTGTGCATGGCAAAGACAGAGTCCACCGGGAAGCGGTCGAACAGGCCGTCTTCCACCATGGCCTTGGCGCCGGCAAAGCCCTCCTCGCCGGGCTGGAAGATGAGCACGGCGGTGCCGTCGAACTGGCGCGTTTCGGCCAGGTAGCGCGCGGCCCCCACCAGCATGGCGGTGTGGCCGTCGTGGCCGCAACCGTGCATTAACCCGGCGCGCGTGGAGCGCCAGGCAAAGTCGTTCTGCTCGGTCATGGGCAGGGCGTCCATGTCGGCGCGCAGGCCGATCATGCGGCCCTGGGTGTCGCTGCGGCCGCGAATGGTGGCCACCACGCCGGTTTTGCCAATGCCGGTGTGCACGCTGTCCACGCCACACGCCTTGAGCGACTCCACCACGCGCTGCGCGGTGTAGTGCTCTTCAAAGCCCAGCTCGGGGTGGGCGTGCAGCTCGCGGCGAAAGGCCGTGAGCTCGGGGTGGAAGGCGGCGATTTGCGCGAACGCGCGGCCGTGAACCTTGTAACGCGGCAGTGGCATGGTCAGTGGCCCCCGCCCTTGCCCACGCTCAGGCGCGGGTCAACGACGAAGTACAGCAAGTCAACGATGAGGTTGATCACCACAAAGATCAGGGCGATCAGGCACAGGTAGGCCGCCATCACCGGGATGTCGGCAAAGGTGACGGCCTGGATGAACAACAGGCCCATGCCCGGCCACTGGAACACCGTCTCGGTGATGATGGCAAAGGCAATCAGGCCGCCGAGTTGCAGGCCGGTGATGGTCATCACCGGCACCAGGGTGTTCTTCAGCGCGTGGCCGAAGTGCACGGCACGGTCGGTGAGGCCTCGGGCGCGGGCGAACTTGATGTAGTCGGTGCGCAGCACCTCCAGCATCTCGGCGCGCACCAGCCGCATGATGAGCGTGAGCTGGAAGATGGCCAGCGTGATGGCTGGCAGCACCAGGTGTTGCCAGCCGTCGGGGTGCAAGAGGCCGCTGGTCCAGCCGCCCACGCGCACCACCTCGCCACGGCCGAAGCTGGGCAGCCAGCCCAGGTGCACCGAGAACACCAGGATCAGCAGAATGCCGATCAGGAAGGTGGGCAGCGACACCCCCAGCAGCGAGATCGTCATGAAGACCTGGCTCAGGAAGTTGCCGCGCTTGAGCGCTGCGTAAATGCCCATGGGCACGCCCACCAGCAGCGCCAGAAAAGCGGCCACCAGCGCCAGCTCCAGCGTGGCGGGGAAACGCTCGGCGATCAGGGTGGACACCTTGGCGCCCTGGCGCAGGCTGATGCCGAACTCGCCCTGCGCCGCGTTCACCAGGAAGTGCCAGAACTGCACGATGAAGGGCTGGTCCAGCCCGAGCGAGGCGCGCAGCTCGCGCACCTGCTCGGGCGTGGCGTCCTGCCCCAGCAGGAACACCACCGGATCGCCCACGTACTGAAAGAGCATGAACGCGATCAGCGCCACGCTGGCCATCACCACCACGGCCTGCACCAGGCGCCGGAGAACAAACACAAGCATCGTTCAAGTCCGCGAAAGGGCGCCGTGTGGCCACGGCGCCCGAGGGTCGATGGTCACTTCACCTGGATCAGGCGCCAGTCCAGGCGGTTGTCGGCGCGATGCACCACCTCGACGTTCTTCTTCATGGCCCAGGGAATGATCTGGTTGTGCAGCGGAATGTGGGCCACGTCGCTGTTCTGCAGGGCCAGGGCCTTGGTCAGCAGTTCGGTGCGCAGCTTCAGGTCGGTTTCCTTTTTGGTGCGCTCCACCAGGGCGTCCATCTGCGGGTTGCTGTAGCGGCCCACGTTGTAGTTGCCATCGCCACCGGCGCCCACCGAGCGCACCAGCGATTGCAGGCTGTACAGCGCGTCAAACGTGGGCACGCCCCAGCCCAGCATGTAGATGCTGGCCTCGTAGCGCTGGATCATGGGGAAGTAGGTCACCAGCGGCAACGTGCGCAGCTTGGCCTTCACGCCCACCTTGGCCCACATCGCGGTGACGGCCTGGCAGATGGCTTCGTCGTTGATGTAGCGGTTGTTGGGGCAGGCGAAGTCCACCTCGAAGCCGTTGGGGTAACCCGCGGCGGCCAGCAGCTTCTGCGAGGCGGCCGGGTCAAAGGGCAGGCGCTTGTGCACGGCCTCGGTCCAGCCGTTGACCTGCGGCGCCACCAGCGCGCCCGTGGGCTGGCCCAGGCCACGCAGGGTGACGCGCGCAATGGTGTTCATGTCGATGGCCTGGTACAGGGCCTGGCGCACGCGCTGGTCTTTCAGGGGGTTCTTGCCCTTCACGTTGCTGCCCGGCAGCTCGTCGCGGAACTGGTCCATCCCCAGGAAGATGGTGCGGTTCTCCACCCCATCAATCACCTTCAGGTTGCGGTCCTGGCGCAGGCGGGGCAGGTCTTGCGGGCTGGGGTCCAGCACCAGGTCCACCTCGCCCGAGAGCAGCGCGGCGGTGCGCGTGGCGGTGGACTTGACCGGCGTGTACACCACCTCGGTCACGTTGCCCTCGGTCTTGCCCCACCAGGCGGGGTTGCGCGTGAGCACCAGCTTCTGGTCGGGCTGCCACTCTTTGAGCATGAAGGGCCCGGTGCCGTTGGCGTTGCGGTGGGCGAAGTTTTCGTCCTGCGTCTTGATGTCCTTGGGCGCGGTCGAGCGGTTCTTCTCGGCCCAGGCCTTGTTCATGATGCGCAGCTCGGTGAGCTGGTTGAGCAGCACCGGGTTGGGGTCTTTGGTGAAGATGTCGATGGTGTTGTTGTCCACCTTGACCACGCGGTCGATGCCCTGCGCGTAGATGCCAAAGTTCGAGGTCTTGGCCATGGCGCGCTCGATGGAGAACACCGCGTCGTCGGCGGTGAAGGGCGCACCATCGTGGAACTTAACGCCGGTGCGCAGCGTGAGCCGCAACTGCGTGGGCGACACCTGCTTCCAGCTGGTGGCCAGCACCGGCTCGGGCTTGAAGGTCTTGCTGTTGTAGTACACCAGCGACTCGTACACCGCCGCGTGAATGCCGTTGGACAGCGCGTTGTTCTGCGAATGGATGTCCCACGTGGGAATGTCGCTGGAACTCGTCCACTTGAAGGTCTTGGCCTGCGCGCCGACCGACACGGTCGACAAGGCCGCCAGCATTGCCACCGAAACACCCGCGCGTGACCAGATAGAGTGCAGTTTCATTGGGCCCACCTGAAAATTGTGAAGCCCTGACTATGCAGCAAGCGTGCCAGAGCACGCATCCGATTTAACCCCGAACGATGGGGCCACCAGCCACCTCGGTCGCCCCAGTCGTCGCGCTGGTCAGTCGGGCGCCTGCTCCATTCGCAACGGGCCGTACCAGGCGGTCAGCCGGCTGCGCGTGTTGTCGGTGTCGGTCATCAAGGCCACCGAGGTGATGGGCCCCGGCTCCTCGCCGAACACATGCCGGAAATCGGCTTGCACATCGCGACGATGGTGCTGCCATTGGCCGATGCCCGATCTCCCCGAGTCGACCACCAGCTTGCGGATGCGGTCGGTGCGCGGGTTGGCAATCACCGTGCCCGGCGGGTGTTGCTCGCTCCACACGTAGGCCAGCGTGGCGTAGGGCAGCTCTTCACCCGTGAGCAGGCGCGTGAGGTCAGACAGGCGATGCGTGCGCGGGCTCCAGCGGCTGCGGTCGCCGTCAAAGGCGACCATCACCCCCACGGGCGAGTCGGTTTTGTCCACGTCGGCCAGGTCGGCCTGGCGAGGCAAGCCGTCCACCTTCCAGTCAAAACTGAGCAGCACCTTCTGCGTGAGCGCGGGCTGCAAGCGCTGCCGAAGAATGCTCACCGAGCTGTCGGCGCGAACACGCAGCGCATTGCCCTGCACCTCAAACGGGGCGAAGCGCTTGGCCGGCAAGGGCAAGGGCTGCCACGGCGCGGGCGGCGCGGGCAGGCGCAACAGCCGCTCGGTGGCGGCCGCCAGCGTGGCCTGTGCGGCGTCTTGCGCCGCCTCGTCGGCGGCCTCATCCACCGGTGCCGTGGTGGAGCAAGCGGCCAATGCGGCCACCACCCCGAACGCCAGTAGGCGATGGCGCCACGCGCGCCAACTGGGCAAACCCGGATTTTTCATTAACTCTTTTGACCTATATTTTTCGGGCGTGAAGCGTTCACGCGCAAAACCAAAGGGAGAACTCCATGATCAAAACCCTGCTGGGCCTGTGCCTGGCCTTGTCTGCCCACCTCAGCTTTGCCGCCGTTGACCTGAACAAGGCCACGGCCGCCGATCTTGACAGCATCAAGGGCATCGGGCCAAGCACGTCCAGCCGAATCTTGAGCGAGCGCAAAAGCGCCCCGTTCAAAGACTGGCAAGACTTTATCCAGCGCGTGCCTGGCATTGGTGACAAGCGCGCGGCACAACTCTCCACCCACGGCCTCACGGTGAATGGCACGGGCTACAAGGCACCGGCCGCACCGGCCGCCAAGCCAGCGCGTTAAGGCCACCCATCGCCCACAAAAAAGCCGCTCCCTGGAGCGGCTTTTTGTTGCCCAAAGGCGTTTGGCCATCGGCCATCAGCTCTGCTGCAAAGCGGCAATGCGCTCTTCGATCGGCGGGTGGGTGCTGAACAGCTTGCCCAGGCCGCCGGTGATGCCCATGGCCTGCATGGTCTTGGGCAGCTCGCCCGGGGTCAAGCCACCCAGACGGGCCAGGGCGTTGATCATGGGCTGCTTGCGGCCCATGAGCTGGGCGGCGCCGGCGTCGGCACGGAACTCGCGCTGGCGGCTGAACCAGGCCACGATGATGGCGGCCACGAAGCCCAGCACGATGTCCAGCACGATGGTGGTGACCATGTAGCCGATGCCGGGGCCGCTGTTCTCGCTGTCGCCCTTGCGCAGGAAGCTGTCCACCGCGTAGCCGATCACGCGGCTGAGGAACACCACGAAGGTGTTCATCACGCCCTGGATCAGGGTCATGGTGACCATGTCGCCATTGGCCACGTGGGCCACTTCATGGCCGATCACGGCCTCCACCTCTTCGCGGGTCATGTTCTGCAACAGGCCGGTGGACACCGCCACCAGGGCCGAGTTCTTGAACGCGCCGGTGGCAAAGGCGTTGGGCTCGCCCTCGTAGATGGCCACCTCGGGCATGCCGATGCCGGCCTTGTCGGCGAAACGGCGCACGGTGTCCACGATCCAGGCCTCGTCGGCGTTGCGCGGCTGGTCGATCACGTGGGCGCCGGTGCTGAACTTGGCCATCGGCTTGCTGATGAGCAGCGAGATGATGGCGCCACCAAAACCCATGACCAGCGAGAAGCCGGCCAGGGCCGTCATGTTCAGGCCGTTGGCGGTGAGGAAACGGTCCACGCCCAGAATGCGGCTGGTGACCATGAGCACCGCCATCACGGCGACGTTGGTCAAAACAAACAACAGGATGCGCTTCATGTGTTCTCCAGAATGGTCGGCGGTGCAACCCTGCACCGGCTGGCCACTGCGACCCTGAAAACGGGGCGCCAGTTCCCGGGCCGGCCTCGGGGCAGCGGATGATACCGAGAACGGAATATGCGCCCGCCCGGCCGTATCTCAAGGGCCGCCGCGTCAGGCGCGGGCGGGGCGCGGCGGGCGAAAGACGGTGGCGTCGGCGTAAAAATCGGGGGCCTCGTTCTCGGGCCACCAACCGGGCACACCCAGCACGGGCAGTGGGGTGAAGGGCTTGGGCACCAGGGGCTGGCGCGCCAGCTCGCCGGCCAGCCAGGCGTCCCAGGCCGCGAGGTCAGCGCCCAGCGATTCGGGCACGGCCCAGGTGAGCACATGGGCCGTGATGGACTTGTAGGGCTGCACCAGCTTTTCCATCAGCGCGTGGCCGAACACCACCAGCCGCGCCTGCTGCCAAAGACCGCGCCCCTCCACAAACAGGCGATTCCAGTCGCGCGCCAGCAGCGCCGCCCACAGGGCTGGCGGCGCCTGCAGCAGGGCCACGTTTTCGTCGAACAGCGTGAGCGCGTCGCGCACCGGGCCGCGCACCTGCCCCACGCCCCCCAGTTCGGCAATGGCCTGTGCCTGGCGGCGGTTCAGGCCGACCTTGGTGAGCGGGAAGCGGTGCCAGACCAGGCCGTTGAACAGGTCGTGCAGGTTGTCACGCGTGGGCACCTGGGCGGTGTCGAAGATGAACTGCTCATAGGCCATGCCGTCGGGCAAGGCCTGCTGAGGCACAAAGCGCACCGGCGCGCCGCCCAGGGCATTCAGGCGCGGCGCCACCTCGGCCCCGTTCAGGCTCTCCACGGCCAGCCCGCCATCGGCCACCGCCGCGAACCACGGGGCCGACCAGTCGATGCGCTGCACCGCCGGGCTCAGGCCACCAGTCGCCAGGGCAGGGCCTCGCCCGAGCGCAGGGGCTTGAGTTCGGCGTCGCCGAAGGCAAAGCTCTCGGGCGGCGTCCAGGCCTCGCGCTTGAGGGTGATGGTGCCCTGGTTGCGTGGCAGGCTGTAGAAGGCCGGGCCGTGGAAGCTGGCGAAGGCCTCGAGCTTGTCCAGCGCGCCCACCGACTCGAAGGCCTCGGCGTACATCTCGATGGCGGCGTGCGCGGTGTAGCAACCGGCGCAGCCCACGGCGTGTTCTTTCAGGTGGGCCGCGTGGGGCGCGCTGTCGGTGCCCAGGAAGAAGCGGTCGCTGCCGCTGGCCACGGCGGCCAGCAGGGCTTGGCGGTGGGTTTCGCGCTTGAGCACCGGCAGGCAGTAGTAATGCGGGCGGATGCCGCCGGTGAAGATGGCGTTGCGGTTGTAGAGCAGGTGGTGGGCGGTGATGGTGGCGGCCGTGTGGGCGCCGGCCTCGGCCACGTACTGGGCGGCTTCCTTGGTGGTGATGTGCTCCATCACGATCTTCAGTTCGGGGAAGTCGCGGCGCAGGGGAATGAGCTGCTGGTCAATGAACACCGCTTCGCGGTCGAACAGGTCAATGTCGCTGGAGGTGACTTCGCCGTGCACCAGCAGCAGCACGCCCTCGCGCTGCATGGCCTCCAGCGTGCGGTAGGTCTTGCGGATGTCGGTGACACCGGCGTCGCTGTTGGTGGTGGCGCCAGCCGGGTAGAGCTTGAGCGCCACCACGCCGGCGTCCTTGGCGCGGCGGATCTCGTCGGCCGGCAGGTTGTCGGTGAGGTACAGCGTCATGAGCGGCTGGAAATTCACGCCCTGGGGCACCGCCGCCAGGATGCGCTCACGGTAGGCCACGGCCTGGGCCGCGGTGGTCACCGGCGGCTTGAGGTTGGGCATGATGATGGCCCGGCCGAACTGCGCCGCGGTGTGCGGCACCACGGTGTGCAGCGCGGCGCCGTCGCGCACGTGCAGGTGCCAGTCGTCGGGACGGGTGATGGTGAGGGTGTCGGGAGCGGAGGGGGCGGTGGCGGCGTTCATGCCCCCGATTGTCTCAAACCGACTTGCCGGCCGGGTGGCGCTGCAGGTGCTGCTCCAGGTCGTGCCAGAACTTGTCCACCGTGCCCTTGACCGGGCGGTGCGCCGTGCGGTCGCGGTAGATGCGAATCTCCAACTGTGCCTCCAGCCCGGCGCCCGCCAGCACCAGGCGGCGAGAGGCCAGTTCGCCCCGCACCGCACTGGCGGGCAAAAAGGCGATGCCGTGCCCTTCCAGCGACATGGCCTTCAGGCCTTCGGCCATGTCGGTCTCGTATTGCCGGTCCAGGTGCACGGGCGTGGGGCTGGTCTTGATGATCTGGTCCACCACCCGCCCCAGGTAAGCGCCTGGTGCGTAGGCCAAATACGGCAAGGGGTGGCTGGCCGCGCCCGGCAAGGCAAATTGCGGCGCGCCAGTCGCCGTGGGGCGCGTGTAGGGCGCCAACGACTCGGTGCCCAGCGGCAGCATTTCGTAGCGCGCCGCGTCCAGTTGGATGGGGTGCGCTGGGTGGTGGTAGGCAATCAGCAGGTCACAACTGCCTTCCACCAGGCGCAGCACCGCGTCGTGCACGTTCAGCGCGATCAGCCGGCTTTTGATCGGCCCGCAACTCTCACGCAGGCCACTGAGCCAGGCCGGAAAGAAGGTGAAGGCCAGCGTGTGCGGCACCGCGAACTCGATCACGTCCTGCGCGGCGGCGGTGTGGGCGCGCAGCATGGCGCGCGTGCTCTGCAAGGCCTGCAGCATCTCCAGGGCCTGCTGGTAGAGGGTCTGGCCGGCGGGCGTGAGCCGCGTGGGGTAGGACGAGCGGTCCACCAGGTCGGTGCCGGCCCAGGCCTCCAGCGACTGGATGCGACGCGAAAACGCGGGCTGGGTCACGTGGCGCAACTGCGCTGACCGACTGAAGCTGCGGGTTTCCGCGAGACTGACGAAATCTTCCAGCCACTTGGTTTCCATGGGGGCGGATTATGCGGCGGGGCTGGAAGGGGATGGGCGACCCGTACCGCCAGAACAGCCAACAGGCAACAGACCGTTCGAGGCGGCCCCGACGCTCAGTGGGCCGGGTCTAGCGATGGTGCGCGGGCCGCCGGGCCTGGAAACCACAGGGCAAACACGATGGTGGCCGGCGCCGGCTGGCGCACCTCGGCGCTGCCGTGGTGACGAACCATGATGGCGCGCACGATGGACAAGCCCAGGCCGCTGCCCTCGCCCGAACGGGCCGGGTCGGCGCGGTAGAAGCGGTCGAACAGGCGGCTCAGGCTCTCAGGCGGCACCGGGTCGCCTTGGTTGGTCACGCTCACCACGGCGCCAGCGCCAACTTCGTCGGGCGCGACCTTGAGCTCGACCACGCTGCCCGATCGGGCATGGCGCACCGCATTGGACAAGAGGTTGGCCAGTGCGCGGCGCAGCAACTGCGGCTCGGCCCAGACCGATGCATCGCCCTGGCACACGAGCCGAACGCCGCGCTCTTCTGCCAGATCGGCGAAGTAGTCGGCCTGGCGGGCCAGCTCAGCCGCACCCGAGAGTGGCTGGCATTGCAAGGGCTCGTTCTGCGCCTGGTGCTCACTGCGCGCCAGGAACAACAGGCTGTCCACCATGCGGTTGAGGCGCTCCAGTTCCAGCAATTGCGACTCCAGCAGCCGCGCGTAATCGGCCTCAGCGCGGGGGCGGCTGAGCATCACCTGGCTCTGCCCCGTCAACGTGGCCAGGGGTGTGCGCAGTTCGTGCGCCAGGTCGGCGGCGAACTGGTTGAGCTGGGCATAGCCGTCCTCCAGCCGGGCCAGCATGGCGTTGATGCCGTGCACCAGGTCGTGGAGCTCGGCCGGGGAGTCCGAGGCGTCCAGGCGCAGGGCCAGGCTCTGTGGGCCGATGGCCGCCGTCTGGGCCTGCAACCGGCGCAAGGGCGCCAGGCCGCGCCAAATGAGGCCCAGCACCAGCAAAGCGGCCAGGCCGCCAGCGCCCAGGCTGACCGCCACGATGTGCCAGCGGTAGCCCACCAGCAGGGCCTCGCGTTCGGCGTACACACGCGCCAGGCGAATCTCCACCACCCCATCGCCGAGCCGGGCCCAGGCGTTCACCGCCACGGCCGGCGCGCCATCGGGCGCGGTCCACCGCCAGAGATCGGCCATGCTGGCCTCGCGCTGCGCGGGCAAGGGCGTCAGGCGCGGCAGGGCCAGGCCATCGGGGTTGATGGCCAGGAGCAAACGGCCGCCGTCGGCCGGGGCGGCGTAGATCTCGATGAGCGCGTTGCTCTCGCCGCTCATGGTGTCGCGCAGGTAATCGGTCTGGCTGCGCAGCATGGCGGGCGTGCCGCCATGGCCCAGCAGTTGGCGCAACTGGCGCAGCTTGCCCAGCAGTTGCACGTCGTCTCGCTGGCGCAACTGCTGCTCGAACGAGGCGTACAGGTAAGCGCCCAACAAGGCGCTGGCCGCGGCGGCGATCAGCGCGCACCACAGGCCCAGCCGCACGCCCAGGGACATGGGCGCCCTCATTCGCGCCACTCGCACACGTAGCCCATGCCACGCACCGCGTGAATCAGCCGACCGGGCACCGGGTCGTCAATGCGCAGGCGCAAGCGCCGCACGGCCACGTCCACCACGTTGGTGTCGCTGTCGAAATTCATGTCCCACACCTGTGACGCGATCTCCGAGCGCGACAGCACCTCCCCCTGGCGGCGCATGAGCAGGTGCAGCAGGTTGAACTCGCGGGCGCTGAGGTGCAGGCGCCGACCGCCACGGGTGAGCGTGCGCGCCGGCACGTTCATGCGCAAATCGCCCACCACCAGCAGTTCTTCTTCGCGCAGCGGGCCGCGCCGCAGCAGGGTGCGAATGCGCGCCAGCAGCTCGGCAAAAGCAAACGGTTTGACCAGGTAGTCGTCGGCGCCGAGTTCAAGCCCGTGCACCCGGTCGGCCAGCGCGTCGCGGGCGCTGAGAAACAGCACCGGCGTCTGACGCCCCGACGCCGTCTCGCGCAGGCGGCGCAGCACCGTCCAGCCGTCCATGCCGGGCAGCATCACGTCCAGCACGATCAGCTCGTAGGCCTCTTCGGTGGCCAGGTGAAGGCCGGTGTGGCCGTCGCGCGCCACGTCCACCACAAAACCGGCCTCTCCCAGGCCCTGCTTCAGGTAGTCGCCCGCACGCGGTTCGTCTTCCACCACCAAGATACGCAATCGGCTCTCCTTGTCATGACAAGCGCCAAGCATGCCGCAGATGCCTTCTGCGGTGGATGACAAAGTTGTCATCGAACGGTCAGTGTGCTGGCAGTGCCCGCTTTCTACAGTGGGCGCATGAACACACGACACCTCACTCTCTTGTGCCTGGCGGGCCTGGTGGCCGGCGGCGCACACGCCGCATCAACCGGTCTTGACCTGGCCACCGCCGAGCGCCTGGCCACCACTGCCCGCGCCAGTTGCGCGGCGCTGGGCAAAGACATTGCCGTGGCGGTGGTGGACGCCAGCGGCCAAACCCTGCTGCAAAGCCGAAGCGCCAGCGTCGGCCCGCACAACCTGGAAGCGGCCCGCCGCAAGGCCTTCACCTCGCTGTCCACCCGCCAGCCCACGCTGCAGTTGGGCCGTCAGGCCCGCAGCCAGCCCGACACGGCGGGGCTGCATTACCTGCCCGAGCTGCTGCTGCTCGGCGGCGGCCAACCGCTGCGCCAAGACGCGGCCGTGGTGGGCGCCATTGGCGTGGCCGGTGGCGGCGGCCCCGAAAACGACGACGCCTGCGCCCTGGCCGCGGCCCGCAGCCTGCAACCCTGATCCCTTGTCAACCGTTCTCTTTTTCAACCTGGAGCTCACCCATGCGCCTTTCCTTCATTGCCCCATTCCTGATGTCCGCGACCTTGCTGGCCGCCGCACCCGCGGCTCACGCTGCAGGCAACGCGCCCAGCGTCAACCCGCTGAGCGTGCACGTGCTCGATCTGCAAACCGGCCAACCCAGCCCCGGTGTGCGCGTGGACCTGGAAAAGCGCTCGTCGTCGGGCTGGCAAGCCATCGGCAGCGCCGTGACCGACGAGCAAGGCCGCATTCGCGCCCTGGTGCCGCAAGCCCAACTCTCGAACTGGGCCGCTGGTGATTACCGCGTGGTCTTCCGCACGGGCGAGTTCTACCAACAGCAAAAGCAAGCCACCTTCTTCCCCGAGATTCCGGTGGTCTTCCACGTGGACAGCGCCAGCCAGCACTACCACGTGCCGCTGCTGCTCAGCCCCTACGGCTTCTCCACCTACCGCGGCAACTGATCGCCACCTGCGCCCAGCCCCGTGAGGGCGAAACCCACTCAAGCAAGCGAAGGCGAACCCTCACCCCCCGCCTGCTGCCAAGCCCACATCCCCGCATACACCCCACCCCGCGCCACGAGCTGCGCGTGGGTGCCGCGCTCGACGATGTGGCCGTGCTCCAGCACCAGGATCTCGTGGGCGTCCACCACGGTGGACAGGCGGTGGGCAATGACCAGGGTGGTCTTGTTGCGGGCGGCGCTTTTCAGCTCGGCCTGAATGGCCCGTTCGTTGGCGGAATCGAGCGCGCTGGTGGCCTCGTCAAAGATGAGGATGGGCGGGTTCTTGAGCAGGGTGCGGGCGATGGCCACGCGCTGCTTCTCGCCACCCGAGAGCTTGAGGCCACGCTCGCCCACCATGGTGCGGTAGCCCTGGGGCAGCCGCTCGATGAACCCGTGAATGTGGGCCGCCTGGGCCGCTGCCACCGCCGCCTCGTGGCCAGCCTCGGGACGGCCGTAGAGGATGTTGTATTCGATGGTGTCGTTGAACAGCACCGTGTCCTGCGGGACGATGCCAATGGCCTGGCGCACGCTGGCCTGCGTGACGTGGCGAATGTCCTGCCCATCGATGGTGATGCGGCCATCGCCCGCGTTGCTCACGTCGTAGAAGCGGTAGAGCAGGCGCGCCAGGGTGCTCTTGCCCGAGCCCGAGGGGCCGACCACGGCCACCGTCTTGCCCGCCGGAATGGTGAAGTCGATGCCGTGCAAGATCTCGCGCGCCGGCTCGTACGAGAAGCGCACGTTCTCGAAGCGCACGGCCGGCGGCCCGCTCAGGCGCAGGGGCTGGGCATCGGGGGCATCGGCGATCTCGCGCTCTTTCTCCAGCAGCACGAACATCTTGTCCAGGTCGGTGAGGCTTTGCTTGATCTCGCGGTACAGCACGCCCAGAAAGCCCAGCGGGATGTAGAGCTGGATCATGAAGGCGTTGATCATCACCAGGTCGCCCAGGGTAAGCGCGCCGCTGGCCACGCCCTGCGTGGCGCGCCACAACATGAGCACCAGGGCCACGGCGATGATGAGTTGCTGCCCCGCGTTCAGCATGGACAGCGTGCTCTGGCTGAGCAGGCGCGCGCGGCGCAGCTTCTCCAGCGATTCGTCGTAGCGCCGGGCCTCGAAGGCTTCGTTGTTGAAGTACTTGACGGTCTCGTAGTTCAGCAGCGAATCGATGGCCTTGGTCTGGCTGGTGGACTCCAGCTCGTTCATGCGCCGACGGAACTGGGTGCGCCACTCGGTGACGCTGACCGTGTAGGCGATGTAGAGCACCAGCGCGGCCAGGGTGATCCACACGTAGCCCATGTCGAACTTCGTGCCCAGCAGGGTGAGCACCATCACCACCTCGATGAGGGTGGGCACGATGCTGTAGAGCGAATACGAGATGAGCGACTGCACGCCGCGCGTGCCGCGCTCGATGTCGCGCGTCATGCCACCGGTCTGGCGCTCCAGGTGAAAGCGCAGGCTCAGGGCGTGCAGGTGGCCAAACACCTGCAGCGCGATGCTGCGGGTGGCGCCTTCGGTGGCCTTGGCGAACACCAGTTCACGCAGCTCGGTGAACAGGCTGTTGGACAGGCGCAAGCCGCCGTAGGCCAGCAGCAGGCCCACGGGCACCACCAGCAGCGCCTGGGCGCTGCCGGGGCGAATGCTCATGACGTCCACCAGTTCCTTGAGCAGCACGGGCACGCCCACGTTGGCCACCTTGGCGGCCACCATGAAGGCCAATGCGGCCACCACGCGCCACTTGTATTGCCAGAGGTAGGGCAGCAGGCGCTGGAGGGTGGCCCAATCGGAGCGTTGGGGGGAGGGGCTGGCAGACACGCCGGCGGAGGCCGGGTGTGAAGAGGAGAGTTCGCGGCGCATGCAGGAAAATTCGGGCTTTACGGAGATTGTGCCCATGTCACCCGAACCCCACGCCACCCAGACCCATTTGCCGCAAGACCGCGAACTGGTGCTGAAGGTAGTGCCCATGCCCGCCGACTGCAACGCCAATGGCGACATCTTTGGCGGCTGGGTGATGGCCCAGGTGGACTTGGCCGGCGCGGTGCTGCCGGCGCGCTATGTGCGCGGGCGCATGGCCACGGTGGCGGTGAACGAGTTCATCTTCAAGCAACCGGTGCGGGTGGGCGATCTGCTGAGCTTTTATGCCCACGTCACGCGCATCGGCAACACGTCCATCACGGTGCGGGTGGAGGTGTACGCCGAGCGCATGACCGCGCAAGGCCAGTACGTGAAGGTGACCGAGGCCAACCTGACCTACGTGGCCATCGACGACCAGGGCCGCCCGCGCCCCATTCCGAAGGACAGCGCGCCGCGCGGCGCCTGAGCACGGCGTTCAGCGCCGCCAGCGCGTGCGCCAGGCGGCGTAGATCGTGTCGGCCAGGGCATGGCTGCTGGCCTGGTGCGCGGCCGTGGCGGCGCGCATGGCCTCGGGTGTCTGCACCGTCTCGGGGTGCCGCGCGATCGCCTGCGGGTACACCGGCCCTGGGTGGCCGAGCCAGGCGTCGATCTTGGCGGGCGTGATCTCGATGTGGAACTGCATGCCCAGGTGTGGCCCCAGCGCGAAGGCCTGGTGCGCGCAGGCGGGCGACGAGGCCAGCGGCAAGGCCCCCACGGGCAGGGTGGTGAAGTTGTCGTAGTGCCACTGGTACACCGTGGGGCGGTGCGTGGCGCCAAACCACTGGCGGGCCAGCGCGGTGTCGGCGATGTCGATGGGGCACCAGCCGATCTCGGGCACGGGCAGGCGCTGCACCTGGCCACCGAAGGCGCGCGCCAGCAACTGCCCGCCCAGGCAATGGCCGATCACCGGCAGGCCCAGCGCATCGGCCTCGCGAATCAGGGCCTCGGCATGGCGCAGCGAGGCGCGCTCATCGTTGGCGCTCCATTCGCCACCCAGCACCGCCAGGGCACGGTAGGGCCGCACGCTGGCCGGGTAAGCCTCGCCCGCTTCGGCGCAGCACACTTGCCAGCGCACGCCGTGGGCATCGAGCCATTGGCCCAGATAACCGGGGCCGTCTTCCAGGGTGTGCTGCAGCACCAGCACATCGGGGCGAAGGGTCGGGTCGTCGCGCATGGCGGCGATCTTAGGAAGCCCCGCGCGGCGCGCTGGGGCCAATCGACGCAGCGCGATCAGAACCGGCCGTGCCGCCCCTGCCCGGCCGCGAAACGCTGCGCGCCTTGCAGCGCATCGGGAATGCGCTCGCGCCCGCGCTGCCATTCCTGCTGCAAGGCCTCGCCCAGCGGCAGGTCCCACTGCGCGTAGGCGCTCTCGCGGTCGGCCAGCATGGTGGCCTGGGGAAAGGCAGCAAGTTGCCGAGCCAGGGCCACGGCGGCCTCGCGCGCCTGACCGCTGGGCACCACGCGGTTGGCCAGGCCCAAACGCAGGGCCTCGTCGGCCTTGACCTGGCGCCCGGTGAGGATGAGGTCCATCGCGTGGCCCATGCCGATGAGTCGGGGCAGGCGCACGGTGCCGCCATCAATGAGCGGCACACCGAAGCGGCGGCAGTACACGCCGAAGTAGGCGTCGTCTTCCATCACGCGCAGATCGCACCACAGCGCCAACTCCATGCCACCGGCCACGGCCGCGCCCGACACCGCGGCGATCACCGGCTTACGCAGGCGCAGGCGCGAGGGGCCCATGGGGCCAATGGCGCGCGGGTCGTCGCTGGCGAAATCCAGATCGCCCAGCGCCGCGGCATCGCCGCTGCTGGCCACGCGCGCACCGAACTGAAGGTCCCAGCCAGCGCAGAAATGGCCGTGCGCGCCATGGAACACGGCCACGCGCGCCAGGGGGTCGTCATCAAACGCCAGAAAGGCCCGGTGCAACGCTTGCGCAGTGGGGCTGTCCACCGCGTTGCGCACCTCAGGCCGGCTCAGGGTGATCACCCAGATGCCATCCAATTGCTCGATGTTCACAGGGGCCATTTCGGGGGTGGATGTGAAACCCGAAGGCTTGTCCATAGGGGGTGACGCCATGGGCTGATGCTGACGTGACACCGGGTATTCGCGAGTCGGGACAACCCCTAGCGGATGCAATGAGATGCCCCGCTATAACTCCCGGCAGCCAGGCCAATCGTTGCGCGCCATTCGGCCGCGAACAAGCGCAGGCAGACCAAGAATTCACAGGAGACACGTTCGTGCAACTGCTGCAATTGCTGATCAGCGGCGTGGCGCAAGGCTGTATCTACGGCCTCATCGCGCTGGGCTTCGTGCTGATCTACAAGGCCACCGAAACCGTGAGCTTCGCGCAGGGCGACCTGATGATGGTGGGCGCCTTCGGTGGCCTGGCCGCGATGACGATGCTGGGCTTTCCGTTCTGGCTCTCGGTGCCGGCGGCCATCATCGGCATGGGCGTGTTCGGGGTGCTGCTGGAGCGCCTGGTGGTGCGCCCCATCCTGGGGCAGCCGGCCTTCTCCATCGTGATGCTGACCATTGGCGTGGGCTATGTGCTGCGCGGCCTCATCACCATGATTCCCAACATCGGCACCGAGACGCACACACTGCCGGTGCCGTATGCCGGCCAGGTGCTGAACATGGGCGCGCTGGTGATCTCGGCCGAGCAGATCGTGGTGATCGGTGCCACGGCCGTGCTGTGCCTGGGCTTGTTCGCCATGTTCAGCTACAGCAAGCTGGGCATCGCCATGCAGGCGGCGTCGCAGAACCAGCTCGCGGCCTACTACATGGGCATTCCGGTGAAGCGGCTCAATGGCCTGGTGTGGGGCCTGGCCGCGGGCGTGGCGGCCATTGCGGGTCTGCTGCTGGCACCCATCACCTTCGTGCACGCCAACATGGGCTTCATTGGCCTGAAGGCCTTTCCGGCGGCGGTGGTGGGCGGCTTCACCAGCCTGCCCGGCGCCATCGTGGGCGGGCTGATCATCGGCATCGTCGAGGCGCTCTCTGGCTTCTACCTGCCCGAAGGCTTCAAGGACATCGCGCCTTACATCGTGGTGCTGATCATGCTGGTGCTCAAGCCCAACGGCCTGTTCGGCGAGAAGCTGCGCAAAAAGGTCTGACCGCCCCACCCTACTGGTTTTCCCTTTCTCACCCGCGATCTGCCCCAAGCAGCCCGCACAGGACCTGACCTGACATGAGATTCCTTTTCAAGACGGACTACGACCAAGACATCCGGCTGGCCAAGCACGGCGGGCACGTCTTCTGGTACGGGCTGCTGGGCTTGCTGCTGCTGGCCGCGCCCTGGCTGATGGACGAGTACTGGCTGGCGCAGCTCACCTTCGTGCTGATCTACGCCATCGTGGGCCTGGGCCTGATGCTGCTGGCGGGCTTCACCGGCCTGTTCTCGCTGGGCCACGCGGCCTTTCTGGGCGTGGGCGCGTACACGCAGGCCATCATGGTGAACGCCGGCCTGCCCTTCCCGCTGGCCCTGGCCTGCGCCGGCCTGCTGGCGGCGGCCGTGGGCATGGTGGTGGGCTTGCCGGCGCTGCGGGTGAAAGGCATCTACCTGGGCATGGCCACGCTGGCCTTCGGCTTCATCGTGGAAGAAGGGCTGGCGCGCTGGGAACACGTCACCGGCGGCAACGCCGGCCTGATGGTGAAGGCACCGCAACTGCTGGGCTGGGAACTGGACAGCACGCTGGAGTTCTACGGCCTGTGCCTGGTGGTGTGCGTGGGCGCCACGCTGGGCATCGTGAACCTGATGCGCTCGCCCACGGGCCGGGCCTTCGTGGCCATTCGCGACTCGGAGATCTCGGCGCAAAGCATGGGCATTCACCTGGCACGCTACAAGACGCTGTCGTTCGCGCTGTCGGCCGCGCTGGCGGGCATTGGCGGGGCGCTGTACGCGCACAAGATCCAGTTTCTCTCGCCCGACCAGTTCGGCATCATCCAGTCGATTGACCTGCTGCTGATGGTGGTGATCGGTGGCCTGGGCTCCATCCACGGGGCCTTCCTGGGCGCGATCTTCCTCATCGTGATGCCCCAGCTCATCTCGCTGGGCAAAGACTTCCTGCCCGCGGCCATCGGCCAGGCCGCCGGCCTGCAGGGCACGGTGTACGGCCTGGTGCTGATCGCCTTCGTGCTGTTCGAGCCCATGGGCCTGTACGGCCGCTGGCTCAAGGTGCGCACCTACTTCCAGCTCTTCCCCTTCTACCGACGCGGCATGTTCAAACGGCAGAAGTCGTTCCAGAAGTCCGACCGCCTGAAGTGAGCCACCATGAGCGACATCCTTCTCTCTGCCCGTAACCTCAGCGTGCGCTTCGGCGGCGTGCTGGCCGTGAACGACGTGAGCTTTGACGTCAAGCGCGGCGAGGTGTTCACCCTGATCGGCCCCAACGGCGCCGGCAAGACCACGGTGTTCAACCTCATCAGCCGCATCTACACGCCCACCAGCGGCAGCATCGAGTACGCCGGCCCAGGTGGCACCCTGCCCCTCACCGGCCAGCCCCCGCACAAGATCGCCTCACTGGGCATTGCGCGCACCTTCCAGAACATCGAGCTGTTCGAGCACGCCACCGTGCTGCAGAACCTGCTGATCGGCCGCCATATCCACCGCCGCACCAACCTGCTGCAAGAGCTGTTCTTCAGCGGCAAGGTGCGCCAGGCCGAGATCGAGGCGCGCGAGAAGGTGGAACAGGTGATCGACCTGCTGGACCTTCAACACCACCGCGAGTCGCTGGTGGCGGGCCTGCCCTACGGTGTGCGCAAGGTGGTGGAACTGGCGCGCGCCCTGTGCACCGAACCGCAGTTGCTGTTGCTGGACGAGCCCTCTTCCGGCCTGAACGTGGAAGAGACCGACGACATGGCCTTCTGGATCACCGACATCAAGGACGAACTGGGCATCACCGTGCTCATGGTCGAGCACGACATGGGCCTGGTGTCCAAGGTGTCCGACCGGGTGCTGGCCATGAGCCAGGGCCAGGTGCTGGCCACCGGCACGCCCGCCGAGGTGCAGAGCCACCCCGGTGTGATCGAAGCCTACCTGGGCACGGTGGACGATGTGTCCAGCCTGCGCCGCGAAAACGCAAAGGTGACCGCATGAGCGTTCCCACGAGTGACGCCCCCGTTCTGAAGCTGCTCAACGTCGAGAGCGCCTACGGCCCGATCAAGGCCATTCGCGGCGTGAGCCTGCAGGTGCGGCGCGGCGAGATCGCCACGGTGCTCGGCTCCAACGGCGCGGGCAAGACCACCATCCTCAAGACCATCAGCGGCATCATCGATCCGCGCAAAGGCACGGTGGAGTTCAAGGGGCAGGACATCACCGCGCAAGACCCCGCGCACATCGTGCAGCAGGGCCTGAGCCACGTGCCCGAGGGGCGCGAGGTGTTCCCGCTGCTGTCGGTGCGCGACAACCTGCTCATGGGCGCCTACACCCGCAACGACCGCGATGGCGTGGCGCGCGACATGGAGGCGGTGTTCAACTACTTCCCCATCCTGCGCGAGCGCGCCGCGCAAGACGCCGGCCTGCTCTCGGGCGGGCAGCAGCAGATGCTGGCCATCAGCCGCGCGCTCATGGCCAACCCCGACCTGATCCTGCTGGACGAGCCCAGCCTGGGCCTGAGCCCGAAGCTCACCAAAGAAATCTTCGAGATCGTGGTGCGCATCAACCGCGAGCGCGGCACCACCATCTTGCTGGTCGAGCAGAACGCCAACATGGCCTTGAACGCCTCTGACTACGGCTACGTGCTGGAGAACGGCCGCATCGTGATGGAAGACACCTGCGCCAACCTGCGCGAGAAAGAAGACATCAAGGAGTTCTACCTGGGCATGAAGGAAGAAGGCGTGCGGGCCGACCGCCGCTGGAAGAAGAAGAAAACCTGGCGTTGAGCCCCACCCCGCCACGACGAGACACGAGACCATGAGCTACCTCTGGGACCTCTCCCACATCCAGCCGCAGACACAAGTCGTCATGCCGGGCGACACCATCCCCGCCGTCTTCTGGAACGCCGTGCGCGCGCGCGGGCCGAATGTGTGGATGCGCCAGAAAGACCTGGGCATCTGGCGAAGCTGGACCTGGAACCAGACCGGCGAGGCGGTGCGCGAAATCGCCCACGGCCTGATGGCACTGGGCTTTGAGCCGCACGAGACAGCGTCCATCCTGTCCAACACCACCATCGAATGGGTCTTGTGCGACCTGGCCGTGCTCAGCGCGGGCGGCGTGGCCAACGGCATCTACCCCACCGACGCGTCCGAGCAGGTGCAGTACCTGTGCGAAGACTCGCGCACCACGGTGCTGTTCGTGGAAGACGACGAGCAGCTCGACAAGGCCCTGGCCGTGCGCGAGCGCCTGCCGCTGCTGAAGAAGATCGTGGTGGCCGACATGGAAGGCCTGCGCGACCTGCACGACCCCGGCGTGATGAGCCTGGCCGAGCTGCGCGAGCTGGGCCGGCGCCACGCCGCCGAGCACCCGGGCGAGCTGGAGCGCCGCGTGCAGGCGGTGAAGCCCGATGACCTGGCCATCCTGGTCTACACCTCGGGCACCACCGGCAAGCCCAAGGGCGCCATGCATTCGCACAAGGGCTTGGTCTACACCGTGCGCGGCTACAACACCCTGATCGCCCGCGACGAGCAAGACGAGTGCATGTGCTTCCTGCCGCTGTGCCACATCGCCGAGCGCATGGGCGGCGAGTACTTCTCGCTCTACACCGGCGCCAAGCTCAACTTCGTGGAAAACCCCGAGACCGTGCCCGAGAACGTGCGCGAGATCGCGCCCACGGTGTTCACCGCCGTGCCACGCGTGTGGGAGAAGTTCTATTCGGGCGTGATGATCGCGCTGAAAGAGGCGAGTCGCATCCAGCAAGTGGCCTATGCCTGGGCCATTGGCGTGGGCGAGCAGGTGGCCGACCGCGTCATGAAGGGCGAGTCGGTGCCGTCTGGCCTGCGCTGGCGCTTCAAGCTGGCGCGCGTACTGGTGCTGGACAACGTGCGAAAGATCATCGGCATTCACCGCGCGCGCTTCCTCGTGACTGGCGCAGCACCCATCTCGCCCGACCTGGTGCGCTGGTACCTGGCCCTGGGCGTGCCCATGCTGGAGGTGTGGGGCATGACCGAGACCTGCGGCGCCTCCACCGGCATTCCGGTGAACCGCATCAAACCGGGCAGCATTGGCCCGGCGGCCACCTACAACGAGGTGAAGATCGCGCCCGACACCGGCGAGATCCTGGTGCGAGGGCCCAACGTGTTCATGGGCTACCTGAACCTGCCCGAGAAAACTGCCGAAACCATCGACGCCGATGGCTGGCTGCACACGGGCGATGTGGGCGTGGTCGATGAGGAAGGGTTTTTCCGCATCACCGACCGCATGAAGGACATCATCATCACCGCAGGGGGCAAGAACATCACCCCCAGCGAACTGGAAAACGAGCTGAAGTTCTCGCCCTACATCACCGACGCGGTGGTGATTGGCGACAAGCGGCCCTACCTGACGGTGATCATCATGATCGACCAGGAAAACGTCGAGAAGTACGCACAAGACAACGATGTGCCCTTCTCCAACTACGCCAGCCTCACGCGAGCGCCTGAGGTGCAGGCGCTCATCCAGGGCGAGATCGACCGGGTGAACAAGAAGTTCGCCCGCGTGGAGCAGATCAAGAAGTTCTTCCTGCTCGACACCCAGCTCACCGCCGAAGACGAAGAGCTCACGCCCACCATGAAGCTCAAGCGCAAGCTTGTGCAACAGAAATACGCCGAGCAAATCGAAGCCATGTACCGCTCGGCCTGATCACCCCCCCTTGCCACCACACAGGAGACACACGGCATGAAACACCAGCTCACTCTCATGGCCGCCCTGGCCATGGCCATGGCCGCGGGATCGGCGATGGCCCAGTCGCAGGGCGTGACCAAAGACGAAATCGTCATCGGTTCCATCCAAGACCTCTCTGGCCCGCTGGCGGGCTTCGGCAAGCAGGTTCGCCTGGGCATGATGCTGCGCGTGGACGAGGCCAACGAACAGGGCGGCGTGAACGGCCGCAAGGTCAGGCTGCTGGTGGAAGACTCTTCCTACGACCCGAAGAAGGCCGTGCTGGCCGCGCAGAAGCTGGTCAACCAGGACAAGATCTTCGCCATGGTGGGCCACATCGGCACGGCGCAAAACATCGCCGCCATGCAGGTGCAGTTCCCGAAGAACGTGATCAACTTCTTCCCGGTGACGGCCGCGCGCGAAATGTACGAGCCCTTCCACAAGCTCAAGTACTCGTTCGCCGCCACCTACTACGACCAGATTCGCCTGGCCCTGCCCAAGCTGGTGCAGGAGAAGAAGGCGCAGAAGGTCTGCATCATGTACCAGGACGACGAGTTCGGGCTTGAGGTCAAGCGCGGTGCCGACGATGGCCTGAAGGCCATGAACATGAAGCTGGCCGAAGAGACCACTTACAAGCGCGGCGCCACCGACTTCTCGTCGCAGATCCAGAAGCTGCAATCGAGCCAGTGCGACTTCGTGGTGCTGGGCACCATCATCCGCGAGACCATCGGCGCCATCGCCACCGCGCAACGCCTGGGCTTCAAGCCCACCTTCCTGGGCTCCAGCGCGGCCTACACCGACCTGATCCACAAGCTGGGCGGCGCAGGCATGGACGGTCTCTACGCCACCATGACGGTGCAACACCCCTACCTGGACGAAGCGGCGCAGCCGATTCGCTTCTGGGCGAACAAGTACAAGACCAAGTTCAACGAAGACCCGACGGTGTTCTCGGTGTACGGCTACGGTGCGGTGGACGCCTTCTTGCGCGCCGCCAGCAAGGCCGGCCCGGGCCTGACCACCGACAGCTTCATCAAGGCCATGGACAGCATGACCATCCCGCCGGACATCTTCGGCTCGGCCGAGATGACCTTCACCTCCACCAAGCGCCTGGGCAACAACGCCACCCGCTTGTCGCAGCTGCAAGGCGGCCGCTGGAAGGTGGTGTCCGAGTACATGAAGTGATGGGCTGACCGCTTATGCGCTCGCCGGGACTGCGACACCCCGGCGAATTCAAAGCCCGCGCCATGCGCGGGTTTTTTTTGTGGGCGGCGCCGGGCTGGGCCAGCCCAGCCTCAGCTCACGATGTACGCACCCGCGCCGGTGGACAGCAGCTTGCCGTCTGGCCCGAGAAACTCCATGCGGGTGCTGGCCACGCGAGAGCCCAGGCGCATCACCTCGGCGTGGATGGTGAAGTGCTCACCGATGCCGGGGCGCAGGTAGTCGATGCGCAGGTCAATCGTGCCGAGCTTGGTGAAGCGCATCAGGCGCTGCTCGGGTGGCTCGTCCATGTGGCGCGCGCCGATGGCCGCCATCACCGCCAGACCGCCCATGGCGTCCAGCCCGGCGCTGATGACGCCACCATGGATGCGGTTGTGGGCAAAGTGCCCCACCAACTGAGGCTTCATGTCGATGCGAGCCTCCACCCGGTCGGGCAGGATCTTCAGAATCTTCAGGCCCAGTACCTGGTTGAAGACAACCTTTTCTTCAAAGATGGTGGTCAGGCCCTGGACAAACTCGGGCTCGAACTCGGCGGGTGGTGGGGTCTTGTTCATGTGAGAGACGATCAGGCGGAAACGGGGCGCTTGGCGATGCCCATGATTTTGCTGAGGATGCCCAGCATCACCTCGTCGGCGCCGCCGCCGATGGAGGCGAGGCGACCGTCGCGAAACTGGCGCGAGACTTTGTTTTCCCAGGTGAAGCCCATGCCGCCCCAGAACTGCAGGCAGGTGTCGGGCACCAGGCGGTTCAGGCGCCCGGCCTTGAGCTTGGCCATGGTGGCCCACTCGGTCACGTCTTCGCCGGCCACATAGTGCTCGCAGGCCTGGTAGGTGAGCGCGCGCAGCGCCTCCACCTCGGTTTTCACCTCGGCCAGCTTGAACTGCACCCATTGCTGGTCGGCCAGCGACGAGCCAAACAGCTTGCGGTCTTGCGCCCACTCCACCGTCCACTGGATGCAGTTGGTCAGGCTCTGCAGGCAACTGGCGGCGCACCACAGGCGCTCCTCCTGGAACTGCTGCATCTGGTAGATGAAGCCCTGGCCCTCGGCGCCAATGCGGTTTCGCTGCGGCACGCGCACCTCGTCAAAGTACAGCAGGCCGGTGTCGCTGCTGTTCATGCCGATCTTCTTGATCTTCTTGCCGATCTCGATGCCCGGGCGCAGCTTGCCGTTCTCGCGCAGCGGCACGACGACCAGGCTCTTGTTCTTGTGCACCGGGCCCTCGCCGGTGTTGACCAGCATGCACATCCAGTCGGCCTGCAGGCTGTTGGTGATCCACATCTTCTGGCCGCTGATCACGTAGTCGTCGCCGTCTTTCCGGGCCACCGTCTTGATGCCCGCCACGTCGCTGCCCGCACCGGGCTCGCTCACGCCGATACAGCCCACGGCATCGCCGGCGATGGCCGGCGCCAGGAACTCGCGCTTGAGTTCCTCGCTGCCAAAGCGCGCCAGCGCCGGGGTGCACATGTCGGTCTGCACGCCGATGGCCATGGGAATGCCGCCGCAGTCGATGTGGCCCAGCGCCTCGGCCATGGCAATGCTGTAGCTGTAGTCCAGACCGGCGCCGCCATAGGCCTCGGGCTTGGTCAGGCCCAACAGCCCCAAGTTGCCCAGCTTCTTGAAGACCTCGTGCGCCGGGAACATCTCGGCGGCTTCCCATTCGTCCACATGGGGGTTGATCTCCTCGTCAATGAAGCGCTTGAGCGTGTTCTGAATCTCGCGATGGGTGTGGGTGAACTGCACGGGTGGTCTCCTACGGGTGGTGAAAGCGACGCTCAGGCGGCGTCTCGCAAAAACAGGGTCAGGGCGGTGTCGGTGAGTTCGTCCAGCGTGGCGCGGCCGCGCGCATCGAACCACTGGGCCGACCAGTTCAGCGCACCGAAGATCAGCAGGCGGGCCAGGCCCGGGTCACCGCGCAAGGCGCCGCTGGCGTGCAAGGCCTGCAGCACCGGCAGCCACGCGGCCTCGTAGGCGCTGCGCAGGCGATTGACCTCGGCGCGTTGCCCGGCCGAGAGCGAACGCCACTCGTACAGCATCACCGGCACGAAGTCGCTTTGCGGGCCTAGCAGCACATCGAAGTGCGCCCGCACCAGCACGCGCAGGCGCTGGCGGGCGTCCACTTGGCCGGCGGCATCGGCCTGCGCCAGGGCCTGGCGCTGGTGTTCCACCGCGCGCTGCATGCCCTCCAGCATCACCCCGGCCAGCAAGGCCTGTTTGTTCTCGAAGTGGTAGAAGGGCGAGCCCGCCTGCATGCCGGCGGCCGCCGCAATGTCACGCGTGCTGGTGCCAGCGAAGCCCTGCTGTCGAAAAAGGTGGGCCGCCGCCTGCAGCAAGGCCTGGCGGCGGTTGCCATCGTCGCGCTCGTCCAGCGTCTTGCGCGGGCGACCGCGGGTGCGCCGCGTGGCATCGGGGGCGTCAGGAAAGTCGGTCGGGGGTGTGGCGGGCATACGTGGCCGCACCTTAGCAGCGGCCCCGATTTTCAGCAAGCAAACGCTTGGCAAAAATAGAGGCACCGCTGTCGCGGGGTAGACAACGGGCTGCGGGGACAATACCCCCCATGGATCTTTCTCTCACCTTGCTGATGGGCGCCATCGTGGGCCTGGTGCTCAACCGCGCCGAACAGGCGCGCCGCGTGGCCCTGCTGGGCCGCTGCCTGCAGCCGCTGCAAATCGAATCGCTGCTCGAAACCCTGACCGACGGCTACCTGCGCGCCATGGGCGAAGACGACCCCCAGCGCCGCCAGGCCGTCTGGCAGGTGCTGCAGGGGCATGAAGCCCGCCTGGTGCAACAGCTCGACACCCTGGCCCGCGAGGTGGCCCAGCTCGACGCCGCCAGCACCCGCGCCAGCGCCTGGCCCATGGCCCTGCCCCTGATGCCCAAGCTGCTGCCCGGCGCCTGCTTTGACCTGCGCGCCGCGCTGCGCGTGCACGCCGACGGCGTGGCCCAGGTGGCCGCCAACGCCGAGGGCCTGAGCGAGCGCGACCGGGCCTTCCGCCTGAGCGCCGAGCTGCTGCTGTTCCAGCACACCTGCCACCGCTTCTGCCGCTCACGCGGCGTGGCCTCGGCGCGGCTGCTGGCGCGCCACCGCACGTCACTGCAACAGGTGCTGGCCGCCGTGTCGCCCCACACGCGCGACGGCCTGGCCGCACTGGGCCTGCGCTGAGGCGCGCGGCGCCTCAGGAGATGGCGCACTTGTCGCCCGGTCGTCCCCGCCGCCTGGGCGTTCCAGACGGGGTGGGGAGCGGGCCGTCGCCCTCGCTGCGGTCATCGCTGTCGTCGTCGGTGCTCTCATCGCTCAGTTGGTCCAGGTTCGGCAACCGGATGAGCCCCGTGTCACGAGGGGCAGGGGAATCCATGCCCCAGGCGCCCAGGTAGGCCAACTCTTTCGGCCAGACCAGGCGCAAGCCCGCCAGCAGCCCGAGCTTCTGCAGTTCCCCCAGTCGCTCAAGGCTCTCGATCGGGAAGGTCGACAACGCGTTTTCGGGCAGCCGACTTTTGCCATCAAAGGGCATGGCCACGTGCCACTGGCCCTCTTGCACGCTCCGCAGGACCAGGTCCCTGAAATCTTCCGCCTGGCGTCGGCAGTCGTCGAGCGAGAGCCGGGGCTGACCCGGCTCGACGAGCCCTGCCAGCTTCAGGCGCGACTGGTGAAACGCCACGGTGTCGGCCACCCATTGGTTCAGCACAGGCGACAAGGCGGCCACCATCAAGGCGCTTGTGTCGAGCGGGGGAAAGTTCAGGTCGTTGTCCATGGAAAGGTTCTTTCAGAAGGGAAGAATGGGCCACCAAGGCGGTGGGTGAGGGAATTCAGGCGCAGGGCCTCGGCGGGGCGGGGCCTTTGCTCAAGAGACCGGCCACTTGACCTCAAGGCGCGACGCGGCACGCGTCAGCGCCGGCTGTTCTCGCCAACGGTTCAGGGCGACCCGCAAGTCATCCTGCCAGGCATGCGCGGCGAGATCGGACAGGTCCAGCACGACGGCCTGGGCCTGGTGCAGCCTTAGCACGGCCTGCTCCAACCGTTCGAGTGCCGGGCTCAGTTGGCGGCACGGGGAACCGGGTGCCTGCGGGGACAGGCCCTCTCGCCAGGCGCGCTCGGCCCAGGTGTTCAGAAGCCTGGCCGCCAGGCGCCGAACGCTCCCGTGCAGAGAGAGCACCGACTCCTTGAATCGGCATTGGTCCAGATAGACCGACGGTGTGCGCAAGGGCTCAGGCACCAGAGGGTCTGCCATGAGCCACCGAACCGCGCACGGCCCCAACTGGTGCTCGCTCATGAAGCCCTCGATGCGCCGCAGGGTTCGATCAAAAGACAGTAGCAAGGACGCCGGCCACTGCACGTCCAGCACAACCGTCACCGACGCCTGTGTGGCCTGCAGGCGAACCTGCTCCAGCACCTGCTGGATCTGCAACCACTGCCGATGGGTCAGGTGAGCCCAGTTTTGCAAGACGGCGGCGTTGTCCTCGTGCCAACGATCGCAGGCCCAGGCGACGTAAAGCCGGCGCTGGGCGTCGATGTCCAGACCTTGGAACCGCTGGTCATCGGTCTCGCTGTCCGTCTCTTGCGTATCGTCGGACTCTGGCGACGAGGCGCTGGCCTCATCGGCCACTTCATCGTCGGCCTCGTCGCTTTGCGCGTCGGAGACGGGAGACTCAAAGAGCGCGGAGGACCCCCGCCCGAAAGCACCCAAATCGGTGGGCCAGGCGATGCTGGCACCGACGAGCCCGGTGTCGGTGACGACCCTGTGCAGCGACGACACCACCACACCAGGCACCCGGTTGAGCACCTCGCCAAACTCCCGAAGGTCCACCCGCGTCTTGCCCTGTGCCAACTGGTTGGCCACGTCGTGGTGAAGGCGGCCCAGCGCCTGGGCAAACCACTGCTCTTCCGACTGGGTGTGAGACCCGCGACCTGCCGGCAGATCGCGCAACCAGTGGGCATAGTGGCTCAGTGTCTGCGGCACCCAATGGGCCAGGGCGCGGCGCCACCGCGGCCAATCAGACTGAAACAGAGGCTGGGCGCCAAGAGGAAAGGGCTGGGTGTCTTCCATGGGTCGGCAACGAATGGTGAACCAGCCTGCCCGCAAGGTCTTGGGCAAGCTGTCCACCGTTTGGTGACCGCCCGGGCCGGCACGCTTCGCTCGCCAACACCCTAAGCACCACCAGACCCCTCAATCGGGGCGCGGCGTCGCGGGCCGGGTGGGGGGTGTTTCGGTGCCATCGAGTGGCAAGGCATCGCGCAGCAACCTGGCCTCCCAACCCACCGGCCATTGCACCGCGAAGGGAAAGACACCCAGATCGATGAGATCGGCGAAGCGCCGACGCCCTGCGCGCGTGAGCCGGTTGAAGACGCCGGTAGCGGCGCTCAGGTCAAGGGCGGCAGCGTTTGTCTGCACCGCGTCATGCATCTGCCGAATCAGGTCGGCCACGTCTTGCGATGCACGGTCGAGAAGCCTGGCGGCATTGGGGTCGGCGCCACCGAGGCACACAGCGAACTCGGCCTCCAGATCGCGCAAGGCAAACCGGGCCCATGAGTCGAGCGCCTCCGACCAGGTGAAAGAGACTGGGGAAGGCTGAAGCGATGAATTGTCCATTTGAATCTTTGCCGATGGGTTGAGGAAGGCACGATCCGCGAGATCGAGAGCCGACCGCACCGGCCGGACGAGGTCACCAAGACCTCTACCGGAACGCAATGCCCGAGTCGCCGATCCGTGCGGCCGCCTTGCTGAGTGGCCATCGCCTGCAACGTGTGGCGGACCTGGGCCAACGACCCGCCCATCGGAGGCCGCAAGGCGATGAGGGACATGGGCACTGGTCACCCCATCGTGAAGACAATCGCGCGATGCAAGAACACCTCGCCGCCTTTCACGCCCAAGCCCTGGCCGATGGCCACGACACCGTGCTCGAACGGGTGTGGCCACCCCAGGCGGTGGTGGACACGCACACCCACCCTTTTGCGGTGCGCGCGCTGGTCACCGCGGGAGAAATGTGGCTCACGGTCGATGGCGTCACCCGGCACCTGCTGCCGGGCGACACCTTTTCACTCAATGCCGAGCAGCCCCATGCCGAGCGCTACGGCCCCGAGGGCGCCACCTACTGGGCGGCGCGACGCAACACCTGAGACTGGCCTCGGCGGCCAGCCTGCGCAGCTCACACCTTCGAGAAATCGGGCTTGCGCCGTTCCATGAAAGCGGAGAACGCTTCTTTGGCCGCCGGTTCGCGCAGCATGCGGCCAAAGCTCTGGGCCTCTTCGGCCATCGCGGCCAGCACCTGCGCCATCTGGCCCTTCTTCATCAGGCGTTTGGTCTCCAGCAGAGACGACAGCGGCTTGGCCGCCAGCTTGCGCGCCGTGGCCTGGGCGTAGGCATTGGCCTCGGTAGGCGGCACCACGCGGTTGACCAGGCCCACCTCCAGCGCGGCCTCGGCCATGAAGGGCTCGCCCAGCAGCAGCGCCTCGGCCGCGCGGTGGTAACCCAGCATTTGCGGCACCAGCAGACTGGACGCGGCCTCGGGGCACAGGCCCAGGTTCACGAAGGGCATGGAGAAGGCCGCGTTGTCGCCGGCGTAGACCAGGTCGCAGTGGAACAGCATGGTGGTGCCGATGCCCACCGCCGGGCCGCTCACGGCCGCGATCACCGGCTTGGGAAACTGCGCCAGCGCGCGCAGGAAACGGAACACCGGCGCGTCGTCGCCCGAGGGCGGCTGGTTCAGGAAGTCGGCGATGTCGTTACCAGCGGAAAAAATGGTTTCGTGGCCCTGAAAGACCACGCACCGCACCGCGCCGTCGGCCTGGGCCGCGTCCAGTGCGTCGGCCAGCGCGGCGTACATGGCGGCGGTGATGGAATTCTTCTTGTCCAGGCGGTTGAAGGTGATGGTGCAGACACCGGCTTCGGTGTGGGCAAGGATGTCGCTGCTCATGGTGTGACGCGGGTAAAGGGTTGGGGATGGGGGGTTGGAAACAGGGCCTGCAAGTTACCACGAAGACCCGGGCGCACAGGCCCGGGAATGCCCGCCACGCGACACACACATGCCCTCTGGGCCGCCCTACACTGGCGCCCTGCCCGCCCCCGCCAACCGCCATGCCTTTGTTTTCCCTTGCGCGCTCGCGCTGCCTGCCTCTTGTCCTGTGCCTCACCTTGACCTGGCTGGCCAGCCCCTGGGCGCTGGCCCAGACCGCGAGCCAAGGCACGCCCGCCGCCACCCCCGCATCGCCCACGCGGCCGGTGGTGGGCCTGGTGCTCTCAGGTGGCGGGGCGCGGGGTTTCGCCCACGTGGGCGTGCTCAAGGCGCTGGAAGCCGCCCGCGTGCCGGTGGACCTGATCGTGGGCACCTCGATGGGCGCCATCGTGGGTGGGCTGTACGCCAGCGGCATGACGGCCGAGCAACTGGAGCGCGAAATCCTGGCGGTGGAATGGGGTGGCCTGTTCAACAGCCGCGAGCCGCGCCAGTTGCTGTCGCAGCGCCGCAAGGAAGAAGACTTCGAGATGTCGCCGGTGCTGCAACTGGGCTTTCGCGACGGCGAGTTCCGCCTGCCGCGAGGCGCGGTGTCCAGCCGCTCGCTGGAGATGCTGCTGCGCCGCTACACCCTGTCCACCCGCCACCTCGACACCTTCGACCAACTGCCCACCCGCTTTCGCGCCGTGGCCACCGACATGGAAACCGGCCAGGCGGTGGTGATGGACCGGGGCGACCTGGCCGCCGCGCTGCGGGCCAGCATGTCGGTACCAGGCGTGTTCTCGCCACTGGAGATCGACGGCCGCATCCTGGGCGACGGCGGTCTGGTGAACAACCTGCCGGTGGACGTGGCGCGCCAGATGGGCGCGCAGGTGGTCATCGCGGTGAACATCGGCACGCCACTGGCCGGGCGCGATACCCTGGGCAGCGTGCTGGGCATCACCGCGCAGATGGTGAACATCCTCACCGAGCAGAACGTGCAGGCCAGCATCGCCACCCTCACCCGGAACGTGCATCTGCTGGCGCCGCCCCTGGGCACGCTCACCTCCGCCGATTTCGCGCGTGCCCCCGAGCTGGTGAAGCTGGGCAACGACTACGCCCGCACCGTGCGCGAGGCACTGGCCCGTTTCGCCGTCGAGCCAACGGCCTACACGGCCTGGACACAAACCCGCGCCGATCAGGTGCGCGCCAATTCCGACCGCATCGGTCTGCTGGCCAGCATCCAGTTCGAAGGCGTGAACGAAGCGCGGGCCGAGCGCCTGGCCACGGCCATCGACACCCAGTTGGGCGAGCGCATCGACATTGGCCGGCTGGAGAAAGACCTGCAGGAACTGGCGGCCATGGGCGACTACGAGCGGGTGGACTACACCCTCACCCGCCGCGCCGGCACCGACCAGGAAGACCTCGCCATTCAATTGCGCGAAAACCATTGGGGCCCCAACTACTTGCGCGTTGGGCTTGACCTGCGCACCGACTTCCAGGGCCAGGGCGGTTTCAACCTGCGCATCAGCCACAACCGCCACTGGCTCAACGACGAGGGCGCGGAGTGGCGCAACCGACTGCAACTGGGCGAGACCACCGGGCTCTACTCCGAGATCTACCAACCGCTCACCCTGGCCAACGACCGCTTTGTGTCGGCCTACATCGACGCCAGCTTGCGCAAGTTCGAGCTGTACGACGCCGACGGCGCCGCGCGCGCCCTGGTGCAGCGCGCCAGCGCCCGCGTGGGTGTGGACATCGGCTGGCCCATCGGCCTGCGCGGCGTCATTGGCGACATGCGCCTGGGCCTGGTGGCACAGCAGCGCAGTGCCGAACCCGAACTGGTGTCGGGCAATGTGCCCTCCAGCTCGATCTACACCTTGCGCTGGCGCGAAGCGGGCTTGCGCGCGGCCGTCATTGCCGACCAGCTCGACTACGCCAACTTCCCCTCCTCGGGTTACCGGGCACTGGGCGAGGTGGTGGTGGGCCGGCGCAGCTACAACCGCGCGCCCAGCTCCACGTTCTCGCGCGTGGAGGGCGCCTTCACCGGCGCCAAGACCTGGGGCGTGCACACGCTCAACGTGGGCGCCCGCATGGCCTACGCCAGCCAGATCCCCCTGGGCGCGGTGGACGAGTATTCGCTGGGCGGCTTCCAGCAGCTCTCGGGCTACCGCGTGGGCCAGGTGGCGGGCAACTACCTGCTGTTTGGCCGCCTCACCTACTACCAGCGCCTGCCCTGGGACGCGGGCGTGGCGCGTGCGCTGTTCGTGGGCGGCTCACTGGAAGCCGGCAACGCCTGGACCGAGCGGCGCGACATCTCGTGGCGCAGCCTGCGCACGGGCTCCAGCCTGTTCGTGGGGGCCGACACCGGCATCGGGCCGCTGTACCTGAGCATCGTGAGCGCCCCGCGCGGCTACACCGGCCTCTACCTGTTCCTGGGCCGGCCCTGAGGCCCGGGGCCCGCGCTCAAGACTTGTAATAGACGATCTGGTGGGTGGTGGCCAGCAACTGGCCAGCCTCGTTCCAGAGCTGGGCCTGCTGGTCGGCAAAGCCATGGCGAAACACCTGGGCCTGCGCCTGCCCCAGCAGCCAGCCCGTGCCGGTGCTGGCCATCTCGGCCGCGCCGGCGTGGAAGTACACCGTCATCGACACCGTGCCCACCGGCGCCATGGTGGCGCGGCGCAGCCACACGCGGGGAAAGAAGCCATCGGCCATCGAGGCAATGCTGCAGGCATCGAGCGCGCGCGGCTGGGCGTCGCGAATCCACACCTGGGTGCGGCTGCTGCTGCCCGAGCCGTCCCATTCGGTGGGCAACTCGCCTTCGATGAAGCGCATGTCGTAGCGGCTCACCCACTCCACCATGGCGCGTCGCGCCGGGCGGGGCACCGCCTCGGGCGCGGGCACGTCGGGCATGGCGTGGTCTTGCACCGCCCAGGTCTCGCGCTCCACCGCCGTGACCACCGTGGCGGTGGACGCCACCTCGCCCCCCTGGTGCAGCTCCACCACCCAGTGCTGGGTGGAGCGGTTGGTGCGCACCGGGCGCGCCACCACCTCAAACGCGCCATCGGCCACGGCCGCCGCGAAGTTCACCGTGAGGGCCACCGGGTCGCCCAGGCGCTGGGGGTGCTGCATCACCGCGTTGAGCAGCGTGGCCGCGCTCACCCCACCGAAGGGCCCGACCATGTTGGCATAGGCCGGCGAGGTGGCCCCCGCGAAACGGTCACCCCCCAGGGGCTGCAAGGCAATGGCGTGATCGAAGGGATGTGTGCTCATGGCCGAGAGTGTGAAGGGAGGCGAGGCCGGGCGAAGTCGTGTGCGTGACCGCCCGGCCACGGGGCAGGCTCAGACCCGCTCGAAGATGCCGGCAGCGCCCTGGCCCATGCCCACGCACATGGTCACCATGCCGTAGCGCTTCTGGTGGCGGCGCAGGGCGTGCACCACGGTGGCCGAGCGAATGGCACCGGTGGCGCCCAGCGGGTGGCCCAGGGCGATGGCGCCGCCCATGGGGTTGACCTTGGCCGGGTCCAGGCCGAGCGTGTTCACCACCGCCAGCGACTGCGCGGCGAAGGCCTCGTTCAGCTCGAACCAGTCGATGTCGTCCTGGCTCAGGCCGGCGTACTTCAGCGCGGCCGGAATGGCCTCCACCGGGCCGATGCCCATGATGTGCGGCGGCACGCCACGGCTGGCGTAGCTCACGAAGCGCGCCAGCGGCGTCAGGCCAAAGCGCTTGACCGCCGCCTCGCTGGCCAGGATCAGCGCGCCCGCGCCGTCGCTGGTCTGCGAGCTGTTGCCGGCCGTCACCGAACCACGCGCGGCGAACACCGGGCGCAGGCGGGCCAGGCCCTCCAGGCTGGTGTCGGGGCGCGCGCCTTCGTCCAGGCTCACGGTGCGGGTGCGGGTGGCCACCTCGGCGCTCTCCAGGTTCACCTGGCGCTCGGTCACCTCCACCGGCGTGATCTCGTCGGTGAACTCGCCGTTCTGCATGGCGATCACCGCGCGCTGGTGCGACTGCAGCGCGAAGGCGTCTTGCGCCTCGCGGCTCACCTTCCACTGCTGCGCCACCTTCTCGGCCGTCAGGCCCATGCCATAGGCGATGCCGTAGTCGTTCACGTTGTCGGTGTTGGCGAAGATGGCCGGCGACAGGCTGGGCGCGTTGCCCATCATGGGCACCATGCTCATGCTCTCAACGCCAGCGGCGATCATCACCTCGGCCTCGCCCACGCGAATGCGGTCGGCCGCCATGGCCACGGCCGACAGGCCCGAGGCGCAGAAGCGGTTCCCCGTGATGCCGCCCACGCTGTGCGGCAGGCCCGCCAGCACCGCGCCCACGCGGGCCACGTTCAGGCCTTGCTGGGCCTCGGGAATGGCGCAACCAGCGATCACGTCTTCCACGGCCTTCGGGTCCAGGCCGGGCACCTGGGCCATGGCCGCGCGCAGCGCATGGGCCAGCAACTCATCGGGGCGCAGGTGCTTGAACGAACCCTTGTGGGAACGACCAATGGGCGTGCGGGTGGCGGCGACGATGTAGGCGTCTTGGATCTGTTTCATGGTCGTGTCCTCAGTTCCGCACGGGCTTGCCGGTGTTGAGCATGCCCAGGATGCGTTCTTGCGTCTTGGGGTGGGCGATCAGCGAGCAGAACGCCTGGCGCTCCAGGGTCATGAGGTATTCCTCGCTCACCAGGGTGCCAGGGTCCACGTCGCCACCGGTCACCACGCCAGCGATCAGGCTGGCGATGTGGAAGTCGTGCTGGCTGATGAAGCCACCGTCGCGCATGTTCACCAACTGGCCCAGGATGGTGGCCCGGCCATCGCGCCCGGCCACCGGGAACAGGCGCTTGTGCGGCGGGCGGTAACCGGCCTCGAACATGGCCCGGGCCTGGCCCAGGGCCACGTGCAGCAGCTCGTCCTTGTGGGGCACGACCACGTCGTCTTCCAGCAAGTAGCCCAGTTGGCGCGACTCGATGGCGCTGGTGCCCACCTTGGCCATGGCCGCGGCGGTGAAGCCTTCGGTGAGGAAGGGCAGCAGGTCTTTGCCGGTGGATCGCTCGGCGGCCTCGGCCCGCGCGTGCGCGATGTAGGTCAGGCCACCGGCACCCGGCACCAGGCCCACGCCCACTTCCACCAGGCCGATGTAGCTTTCCATGTGGGCCACGCGGCGGGCGCTGTACACCGCCAGTTCGCAGCCACCGCCCAGGGCCAGACCGCGAATGGCGCTGACCACCGGCACGTGGGCGTAGCGCAGGCGCAGCATCATCTGCTGCATGAAGCCCTCGGCGTCTTCGATGGCCGCCACGCCCACGGCCATGAAGGCCGGCAGCGTGGCCTGCAGGTCGGCGCCGGCGCTGAAGGGCTCATCGCCCGACCAGATCACCAGGCCCTTGTACTCGGCCTCGGCCAGGTCAATGGCGGCCATCAGGCCCTCGCAGACCTCGGGGCTGATGGCGTGCATCTTGGTCTTGATGCTGGCGATCACCACCTCGTCGTCCAGCGTCCAGACGCGCACGCTGTCGGTTTCCTCCAGCGTCTTGCCCGCCGTCTGGAACACGGGGCCGGCCTCGCCCAGCAGGCGCTCGGGGAAGCGCTGGCGCGCGTACACCGGCAGCTCGCGGCGCGGCTCGAACACGCCCTTGCCCGGGTTCCAAGAGCCCTGCGCGGTGTGCACACCGCCGGCCTCGGCCACCGGGCCCTTGAACACCCACTCGGGCAGCGGCGTGCGGCACAGCGCACGGCCGGCGTCGATGTCTTCCTGAACCATCTTGGCCACGTCCAGCCAGCCCGCTTCCTGCCACAGCTCAAAGGGGCCTTGCTTCATGCCGAAGCCCCAGCGCATGGCCTGGTCCACGTCGCGCGCGGTCTCGGCGATGCTGGCCAGGTGCACGGCCGCGTAGTGGAAGCTGTTGCGCAGAATGGCCCACAGAAACTGGCCCTGCGGCCCTTCGCTGTTGCGCAGCAGTTGCAGGCGCTGGGCGGCGGGCTTCTTGAGCATGCGGCCATACACCTCGTCGGCCTTCTGGCCGGCGGGCACGTAGTCGCCGCTCTCCAGCTCGAAGCGCATCACGTCGCGGCCCACCTTCTTGTAGAAGCCGGCCTTGGTCTTCTGGCCCAGGTGGCCCTTCTCGATCAGGGCCTTCAACACGGGTGGCGTGCCGAAGCTGCCGTAGAACGGGTCGGTCTCCAGGCTCAGGTTGTCTTGCAGCGTCTTGATGACGTGGGCCATGGTGTCCAGGCCCACCACGTCGGCGGTGCGGAAGGTGCCGCTGCTGGCGCGACCCAGGCGCTTGCCGGTGAGGTCGTCCACCACGTCAAACGTGAGACCGAAGCGGTCCACCTCTTGCATGGTGGACAACATGCCGGCGATGCCGATGCGGTTGGCGATGAAGTTGGGCGTGTCCTTGGCGCGCACCACGCCCTTGCCCAGGCCGGTGGTCACGAAGGCCTCAAGCTGGTCCAGGATCTCGGGCTGCGTGGCGGGCGTGGCGATCAGCTCCACCAGCGTCATGTAACGCGGCGGGTTGAAGAAGTGGATGCCGCAGAAGCGCGGGCGCAGCGCCTCGGGCAGGGCCTCGGACAACTGCGTGATCGACAGGCCCGAGGTGTTGGACGCCAGGATGGCGTGCGGCGCCACGTGCAGCGCGATCTTCTGGTACAGGTCGCGCTTCCAGTCCATGCGCTCGGCGATGGCCTCGATGATCAGGTCGCACTCGGCCAGTTGCGCCAGGTGCTCTTCGTAGTTGGCCTGGCCGATCAGCTCGGCGTCGCGCGCCACGCCCAGGGGCGAGGGCTTGAGCTTCTTCAGGTTGTCGATGGCCTTGGCCACGATGCCGTTCTTCGGGCCTTCTTTGGCCGGCAGGTCAAACAGCACCACCGGCACCTTCACGTTGACGAGGTGGGCCGCGATTTGCGCGCCCATCACGCCCGCGCCCAGCACGGCGACTTTTTTCACTTGAAATCGTTTCATGGAGAGTCCAGACAGATAAGGGGCCGCGCGTTCACTGAATGCGCTGCCAAACCTGGGTTCGGTAGAAAGGGCCGATGTAGCCGCGCATCTCCAACTGCTGCCCGCCGTTCACGGGTTTGAGCCGGGTGCGGTAGACCTTGCCGTTGTTCGGGTCAACGATGTCGCCGCCATCAAACACGGCCGGGTCGCTGCTGCTCTGGCGCAAGTTGCGCAGGATGGTCAGCCCCACCAGGGGCTGGTCCCGGCGCTCGTCGGTGCACTTCTCGCACACCGCCTTGGGGTCGGTGGTCGGGTCGAGCAGCTTCTCGATGCGACCGCTGAACACGCCGTCGGCCTCGCTGATGCGCACCAGCGACTTCTCTTTCTTCGAGTCGTCGTCGATGGTCTTCCACAGGCCCACCGGGCTCATCTGGGCCTGCGCCGGCAGGCACAGGCCCAACAGCAGCCAGGCGCTTGTCGCGATGAGCGCCTTCATGCTCAGGCCAGCGCGGCGTCGGTGTCCATCAGCACGCGGCTGCCGGCGCGGGCCTGGCGCATCAGCGTGGCCGTCTCGGGGAACAGGCGCGCGAAGTAGAAGCGCGCGGTCTGCAGCTTGGCGGTGTAGAACGGGTCGGTGCTGCCAGCGGCCTGGGCGCGCAGCGCCACCTGTGCCATGCGGGCAAAGAAGTAACCGAACACCAGGTGGCCCACCACGCGCAAGTAGGGCACGGCGGCGGCGCCCACCTCGTCGGGGTTCTGCAGGCCCTTGAAGCCCACTTCCATGGTGAACTTGGTGATCTGCTCGCCCAGGCCCGCCAGGGGGTTGATGAACTCGGCCATCTTCTCGTTCACGCCCTCTTCTTCCACCAGCGCGGCCACGAGCTTGCCGAACTTCTTGAGCGTGGCGCCCTGGTTGCCCAGCACCTTGCGGCCCAGCAGGTCCAGGCTTTGCACGGTGTTCGTGCCCTCGTAGATCATGTTGATGCGGGCATCGCGCACGAACTGCTCCATGCCCCATTCCTTGATGTAACCGTGGCCGCCGAACACCTGCTGGCAGTGGTTGGTGGCCTCAAAGCCGTTGTCGGTGAGGAAGGCCTTGGCGATGGGGGTGAGCAAGGCCAGCAGCTCGGCACTGTCCTTGCGCACCTTGTCTTCGGGGTGGTTCAGCTCCTTGTCGAGCAGCAGGGCACAGAAGGTCAGCAGCGCGCGGCCACCCTCGGCAAAGGCCTTGGCGGTGAGCAGCATCTTGCGCACGTCGGGGTGCACGATGATCGGGTCGGCCGGCTTGTCCTTGGCCTTGGTGCCCGAGAGGCTGCGCATCTGAATGCGGTCTTTCGCATAGGCCAGTGCGTTCTGGAAAGCCACTTCCGTCAGGCCCAGCGACTGGTTGCCCACGCCCAGGCGGGCGGCGTTCATCATCACGAACATGGCCTGCAGGCCCTTGTTGGGCTGGCCCACCAGGGTGCCCACGGCGCCGTCCAGCACCATCTGGCAGGTGGCATTGGCGTGAATGCCCATCTTGTGCTCCAGGCCGCCGCAGTAGATGCCGTTGCGCTCGCCCAGCGAGCCATCGGCCTTGACGTGGAACTTGGGCACCAGGAACAGGCTGATGCCCTTGCTGCCAGCCGGCGCATCGGGCAGGCGGGCCAGCACCAGGTGCACGATGTTCTCGGCCAGGTCGTGTTCACCGGCGGAAATGAAGATCTTCTGGCCGGTGAGGCGGTAGCTGCCGTCGGCCTGGGGCTCGGCCTTGGTGCGCAGCAGGCCCAGGTCGGTGCCGCAATGGGGCTCGGTCAGGCACATGGTGCCGGTCCATTCGCCGCTGGTGAGCTTGGGCAGGAAGGTGGCCTTCTGCTCGGCCGAGCCGTGGGCGTGCAAGCACTCGTAGGCGCCGTGCGACAGGCCGGGGTACATGGTCCAGGCCTGGTTGGCGCTGTTGAGCATTTCGTAGAAGCACTGGTTCACCACGAAAGGCAGGCCCTGGCCACCGTAGTCGGGGTCGCACGAGAGGGCCGGCCAACCGCCCTGCACATACTGGGCATAGGCCTCCTTGAAGCCCTTGGGCGCCTTCACCTCATGGGTGGCGCGGTCCAGCGTGCAGCCTTCCTCGTCGCCGCTGATGTTCAGCGGGAAAGCCACCTCGGCGGCGAACTTACCGCCCTCTTCCAGCACCGCGTTGATGGTGTCGGCATCAACCTCGGCGTGCTTGGGGCAGGCCTTGAGTTCGTCAACGACGTTGAACACTTCGTGCAGCACGAACTGCATGTCGCGCAGCGGCGGGTTGTAGGTGGGCATGTGTGTCTCCTGAAGGGTGGTGGTGATGGTGAACGAAATGTCAGGCCGTTGGCGCCTTGGGCGCGGCCTTGGCGGCGGATTTGCGAGCGGGCTTGGGCGCTGGCGCGCTCTGGCGCTCGACGATGCTCTCGAACGCGCGCACGGCGCGCTGCAGCGAACCGGGCGAGCGCAGAAAACGAACCTCGTAGTGCAGGGCCAGGATCAGGGCGTGCACCTCAAACGCCACCTGGGCGGCGTCGGTGTCGGCCCGCAGGTGGCCCTCGGCCACGGCCATCTCGACCGCGCGCCGCATGGCCGCCAGCCAGGTGCTCACCGAGCTGGCCAGCGCGTCGCGCACCGGGCCGGGCCGGTCGTCGAACTCAACCGCGCCGCTGATGTAGATGCACCCCGAGTCCAGCTCGACCGAGGTGCGCTTCATCCAGTTGCCGAACAAGGCCCGCAATCGGGGCAGGCCACGCGGGGCCAGCAGCGCCGGGTAGAACACCTCGTCTTCAAAGCGGGTGTGGTACTCGCGGATCACCGAGATCTGCAGCTCTTCGCGCGAGCCAAAGTGGGCAAACACGCCCGACTTGCTCATCTGCATCACCTCGGCCAGCGCCCCGATCGACAGGCCATCCAGCCCAATCTGCGTGGCCAGCCCCAGCGCGGCGTCCACGATGGCGGCCTTGGTCTGCTGGCCTTTCTGCAAGGGCTTGCTGGCAGTGGAATCTGCCGCAGCGTGAGAGCGTCGGTGCACGGACATGCGATGGAATGAGTGAGAGGGAAAACGGCCCTAATGCCCAAAAGGGCAGAACAGCCAAAATCGAACGACCGTGCTATTTTTACCCAAAAAAATGCCCACGAAAAATCGTGGGCACTTCGTGGGGGCATTTTCTGCACAAGATGCGCGCAAAAAACCACAAATGGCGGCTTGCCAGGCATCTTTGCCGGCGACTGGCCACCAAATTCTCCAGGGGGTATCAGGCGTGCAAGACGGGCAGCAGCACGGCCAGGCCGTGGTCCAGGTTCTCGCTGGGCAGGCGCTTGAAGCCGCTGCGAGCGAAGCGCTGAAGACGCCCGACGCAGAAGGCCGTGACAACCGACGCGTCAGCGGCTGCGTCCACGGTGGGCGTGGCCGTGCCGTTGAGCACCGCCACCTCGCGCAGGTTCTGCCGCAGAGTGGATTCGACCTTGTCGAAGAAGAGGTTCATGCGCTGCTGCAGGCGCTCGTTTTCGTACACGAGCGCGTCGCCCACCATGACGCGCGCCATGCCGGGGTTCTTCTCGCCAAACTGCATCAGCAGGGTCACCAGGCGGCGCGAGCGCAGCACCGGGTCGGGCTCGCGGTCATTGAGCTGGTGGATGAGCCCGAACACCGATTGCTCGATGAACTCGATCAAGGCCTCGAACATCTGGGCCTTGCTGGCGAAGTGGCGGTACAGCGCGGCCTCGCTCACGTCCAGGCGCGCGGCCAGGGCGGCGGTGGTGACGCGGTCGGCGCCGGGCTGCTCGAGCATGGTCGCCAAGGCCTGCAGTATCTGCACCCGCCGCTCACCTGGTTTGGGGCGTTTTCGGCCGGCCGGCGCCGAGGCATCGGCGGCGTCCAGAACGGCATCGCTCGGGGCAGAAGACTCGGGCAAGTTCGAGGTCATGGGCGGTCGGTCCAGGGGAAAAATCGAGGCATCCGACATACCGGCTCCCGGTATGCCGCGGCATTCTCGCACACGCGGAAACATCCATTTACGGTCGACACAGCGGCCACATGGGCTCACGCCATGGCCGACTGAAAGCTCACGCGCACGCGAAGGCCCACGCCGCCAGACCCCACATCAAATTGCAGTTGCGTGCCGTGTGCGCGAGCGATGCCGTCGGCGATGGCCAGGCCCAGGCCATTGCCCTCGCCCTGCGTGCCCGGCACCCGGTAGAAGCGCTGCAGCACCCGACCACGCTCGGAGGGCGCGATGCCCGGGCCGTTGTCTTCTACCTCCAGCCAGACCTGGCGCGGCGAATCGGCACCGCAGCGCAGGGTGACATGGCCACCGCGCGGGGTGTACTTGATGGCGTTGTCCACCAGGTTGATGAGCAACTCACGCAGCAACCAGCCCTGGCCTCGGGTTTGGGTGGGCACGGTCTGCAGGCCAATGTCGATGACCTTAGCTGTCGCGGCGTCAAGTTGCTGGGCCAGCACGTCCTCGCACAAGGCCTCCAGGTCAATTTGCTCAGGTGGCTGGTCGTCCAGGCGCAGGGTGTCGGTGCGCGAGAGCGCCAGCAACTGATTGGCCAGTTGCGAGGTGCGGCGGGCCGCGTCGCGCAGGCGGCGCACCTGGTCCACCGGCAGGCTGATGGTGTCGCGCCCGTCGAGCCGGCGCGCGGCCTGCGCCCAGGCCTCCACCTGCGCCTGCACACCGGCCAGCGGCGTGCGAAGCTGGTGGGCCGCGTCGGCCACGAAGCGTCGCTGCGCCTGGGTCTGTGCGTTCACGAGGTCGAACAAGCGGTTCAGCGCCTCCACCAGGGGCCGCACCTCCAGCGGCGCCGAGCGCACCTCGATCGGGCTGAGGTCACGCGGCGAGCGGTTCTCCACCGCCTGCCGAAGCTCCATCAGCGGGCGCAGGGCGCGGTTCACCCCCCACAGCAACAGACCGGCCGCCACGAAAAAGAGCAGCAGGTTGGGCAGCAACACCCGCTCCAGCACGTTTTGCAGCCATCGCTGCCGGCCATCGGTGGCGGCGGCCAGCATCACCACCACCTCACCCGCATCGGTCTGCACGCGCTGCGCCACCAGGCGATAGGTCATGCCACCGTGCTCAAGGCTCTGGAACTCGGGCTCGTTGGACGATGGAAGGACCACCGGCAACCAGGCGTCGCCCGACAGCCGCTCGCCCAGGGCGTTGAGCACCCCGTAACCGGCCGCCTCCTGCGCCCCCTCCAGAAATTCCACCAATGGGGGCGCGAGCAACACCAGAATGCCGGCCCTCGGGTCATCCAGATTGGGCGTGGGGCCCTCGTTGTCGGGCCGCCGCGCGGTGGGGCTTTTGACCACCGAGCCCGCCATCAGGGGCAAGAGGCGCAGCAGGCGCTGGTCTTGCTCAAGGGCCGCGTCGCCTGCGCTGCGCTGGTTCACCAGCACGCTGATGGCCACCGTGAACAGCAAGGCCAGCAGCAGCGGCACCAGCAGGCGGCGCTGCAGACCGGCGATGCCAGGTGCCAGCGGCATGGCGTCAGGCCGGGGGGGCCAGGTCACTGTCGGGGGCCATTTCCAGTCGATAGCCGAACCCCCGAATGGCGCGCAAGGCCACACCGGCGGGCTCCAGCTTGGAACGCAGGCGCGAGACATACACCTCGATGGCGTTGGGCGTCATTTCCTTGTCCCAGCCAGTGAGCGCTTGCAGCATGCGGTCTTTGGCCGCGGGCTTGGGCGCCTGCAGCAGCAGGTACTCCAGCACCGACCACTCGCGCGGCCCCAGGTCGACCGGTTGCCCGGCCAGCGTGACGCGCCGCAAGGCCGTGTCCATGGCCACCGGACCGAAGGCCAGCACCGCCGAGGTGGCGGCCTGAGAGCGGCGCAACAGCGCGCGCAGCCGCGCCAGCAGCTCGGGCAGCTCAAAGGGCTTGACCATGTAGTCGTCGGCCCCGAGGTCCAGGCCCTGCACGCGGTCGCGCAGGGCATCTCGTGCGGTGAGGATCAGCACGGGCATGGTCTGGCCATCGGCGCGCAGGCGCCGCGTGAGCTCCAGGCCGTCGGCGCCGGGCAGGCCAATGTCCACAATGGCGGCGTCAAAGCTTTCGGTGCGCAAGGCCTGCTCGGCCTGCTCGGCACTGGGCAGGCAGTCCACCGTGTAGCCGGCCTGCACCAGGCCGAGCTTGATGCCGCTGGCCACCATCACGTCGTCTTCCACTACCAGCAGCCGCATGGCCTGTTCCTGTCGAGCTTGAGATCGGGCTTAGTGCGAGCGGATCATGGTGCCGAAGGGCTCGTTGCCGAGCACCTCCAGCAGCAGGGCGTGGGGCACGCGGCCGTCGATGATGTGCACCGCGTTCACGCCGCTCTTGGCGGCGTCCAGCGCACCGGCGATCTTGGGGATCATGCCGCCGGAGATGGTGCCGTCGGCCACCAGCTCGTCGATGCGGCGCGGGGTGAGTTCGCTGAGCAACTGGCCTTCCTTGTCGAGCACGCCGCGGATGTTGGTGAGCATCAGCAGCTTCTCGGCCTGCAGCACGGTGGCCAGCTTGGCGGCAACCACGTCGGCGTTGATGTTGTAGCTCTCGTTGTGCTCGCCAAACCCGATGGGGCTGACCACCGGGATGAACTGGTCGTCTTGCAGGGCCTTCACCACCGCGGGGTCGATGCCGATGATGTCGCCCACCTGGCCCACATCGTGCTCGCGGCTGGGGTCTTGCTGGTCGGCCAGGCGCAGCTTGCGGGCGCGGATCATGGCGCCGTCGCGGCCGGTAAGGCCCACGGCCTTGCCACCGGCCTGGTTGATCAGGCCCACGATGTCTTGCTGCACCTCGCCGGCCAGCACCCACTCGACCACCTCCATGGTCTCGGCGTCGGTGACGCGCATGCCCTGGATGAACTCGCCCTTCTTGCCCAGGCGCTGCAGCAGGGTTTCGATCTGCGGGCCGCCGCCGTGCACCACCACCGGGTTGATGCCCACCAGCTTGAGCAGCACCACGTCTTCGGCAAAGGCGGCCTGCAGGGCCGGGTCGGTCATGGCGTTGCCGCCGTACTTGATGACCATGGTCTTGCCGTGAAAGCGGCGGATGTAGGGCAAGGCCTGCGCCAGGATGGCCGCCTTGTCACGCGGGGCAATGGTGCTCAACTCGGAAGGGTTGCTCATGGGGGTGTCCAGTGGGGTGGCGCAGCCGGGGCCGCATGGCCCCGACGAAAAACCCCGGATTTTAGGCGCGCACCAGTGCGGCAACCTTGCTCAGCCCCACTCGGGCCAGCCCGCTAGGGCGCGGCTCAGTCGCGGCTGGCGGGCGCCTTTTTGGCCGGTGCGCGCCGGGCCTTGGCGGCGGGTGCCGGTGCAGCGGCCCGGGCCGGCGCCTTCTTGGCGGGGGCCTTCTTGGCCGGGGCCGCCTTCGCCGACGGGCGGGCCATGCCCATCACTTGGGCATTCAAGGCGTGCACCTGCTCCATCAGCGCCTGCACCTCACGGGCCGAGGGCACACCCAGGCGCTTCAGCGCACTGGACACCCGCTCCTCCACCATGGACTCGATCTTGTCCAGGCGCCCGACCGCCTTGCTGGTGAGCTCTTGCGCCAGCTCGTTCACCCGGCCGCTGGCCTCGGCGATGCGTTCCTCGGCCACGGCCTGCGTCTTGCGCTGAAGCGACAGCCCTTCCTGCACCAACACGTCAAAGGCCTTGCCGCCCTCTTCCTGCGCCTTGGCGAAAGCCCCCAGGCCCGCGAGCCAGATCTGCTGCGCCGACTCGCGAACCGCTGCCGACAAGGACTCGTCGGTGGACTGCGCCGACTTGGAGGTGGGTTTCTTGGCCATGGCAATGCTCCTGCGAAGGGAATGAAAAGGCGCGGCCGATGGCCACACCGCTCAGGTGGTGGCGGTCGGGCGCGGCCCAGCCAGCCAACGCTGCACCAGGCGCACCCAGTAGGTGGCGCCCAGCGGGATCAGGTCATCGTTGAAGTCGTAACTGGGGTTGTGCAGGGTGCACGGCCCGCCACCGTGGCCCATCTCACGGTGGGCGCCATCGCCGTTGGCGATGAACACGTAGCAGCCGGGGCGCGCCTGCAGCATGTAGGCGAAATCCTCGGCGCCCATGGTCGGCTCCTGGTCGAGCACGTGCTGCGCCCCGACGATGTCGGTCATCACCTCGCGAGCGAAGGCCGCCTCCACGGGGTGGTTGATGGTGGGCGGGTAGTTGCGGTGGAACTCGAACTCGCAGGTGGCGCCGAAGGCCTCGCAAATGTGCTCGGCGATCGCGCGCATGCGGGCCTCGATCAGGTCCAGCAACTCAAAGGTGAAGGTGCGCACCGTGCCCTGGATCTCGCAACTGTCGGGCACCACGTTGGTGGCCTCGCCGGTGTGGATCATGGTCACCGAGATCACGCCGGCCTCCACCGGCTTCTTGTTGCGCGAAATGATGGCCTGGAAACCCTGCACCATCTGGCAGGCAATCGGCACCGGGTCCACGCCCATGTGCGGCATGGCGGCGTGCGAGCCTTTGCCACGAATGGTGATGAGGAACTCGTTGCTCGACGCCATCACCGGCCCGGCGCTGGCGGCCATGGTGCCGGCCGGCATGCCAGGCCAGTTGTGCATGCCGAACACCGCCTCCACCGGAAAGCGCTCGAACAGGCCGTCGCGAATCATCTCGCGGGCGCCACCGCCGCCCTCTTCGGCGGGCTGGAAGATCAACACCACCGTGCCATCGAAATCGCGGTGGCGGGCCAGGTGCTGGGCCGCGGCCAGCAGCATGGCGGTGTGGCCGTCGTGCCCGCAGGCGTGCATCTTGCCGGCGTGGCGGCTGGCGTGGGCAAAGGTGTTGTGCTCTTGCATGGGCAGCGCGTCCATGTCGGCGCGCAGGCCAATGGCCCGCCCGCAGGCACCGCCGTCGCGGCCGTGCACCAAGCCCACCACGCCGGTGGTGCCCAGGCCCCGGTGCACCTCGATGCCCCACTCGGTGAGCTTGGCGGCCACCAGGTCGGCGGTTCGCACCTCCTGGAAGCACAACTCGGGATGGGCGTGAATGTCACGGCGCAAGGCCGCGATGCTGGCGGCCTGGGAAACGATGGAATCGATGAGCTTCATGGGTCGCGGCACCAAAAAGGCCATGGTACCCAGACCGCCGCCCAATGGGCAGACCACTGCGGGGAAATCCCTGAGGGCCAGACTGGTGGCAGGCCCTGCCGCGCCCCCGCAATCCATCGCCTCGGCGGCGTGAAAGGGGGCCGTCCTGCTATGCTGGTCCGGGCATTGGGGCGCACGTCTGCCGGCCGCACTGGCCAATGCCGTGCGCACCATTGAATTGCCCCCCATTTTTCCGATTCCCACCGGCCTTTTCACCATGACCCCCGACGCTCACCGCGTGCTTGGCGCCTGTCCTCACGATTGCCCTGACACCTGTTCCCTGGTGACCACCGTGGAAAACGGCATGGCCGTTCGGGTGCAGGGCAACCCCAAGCACCGCCACACCGATGGCGTGCTTTGCGCCAAGGTCTCGAAATACACCGAGCGCACCCACCACCCCGAGCGCCTGCTCACCCCGCTCAAGCGCGTGGGCCCCAAGGGCAGCGGCCAGTTCGCGCCCGTGTCCTGGGACGAGGCGCTGGACGACATCGCCCAACGCCTGAAAGCGATTGCCGCGCGCGACCCGCAAGCCATCCTGCCCTACAGCTACGCCGGCACCATGGGATTGGTGCAGGGCGAAGGCATGGCCGGGCGCTTCTTCCACCGCCTGGGCGCCTCGCTGCTGGACCGCACCATCTGCGCCTCGGCCGGCGCCGAAGCCCTCACCCAGACCCTGGGCAACAAGGTGGGCATGAAGGTAGAGCACTTCGCCGAGGCCAAACTCATCCTCATCTGGGGCAGCAACGCCATTGGCAGCAACCTGCACTTCTGGCGACTGGCCCAGCAGGCCAAGCGCGACGGCGCCCGCCTGGTGTGCATCGACCCGCGGCGCACCGAAACGGCCGAGAAGTGCCACGAGCACCTGGCCATCCGCCCTGGCACCGACGCGGCGCTGGCCTTCGCGCTCATGCACGAATTGATCGCGCACAACTGGATAGACCACGATTACGTGCAGCGCCACACCCTGGGCTGGGACCAGCTTCGCGAACGCGCCCTGCAGTGGCCGCCCGCGCGGGCGGCCGAGGTGTGCGGCATTCCGGTGGAACAAATCACCCAGTTGGCCCGCGATTACGGCACCACCAAGCCCGCGGCCATTCGCCTGAACTACGGCATGCAGCGCGTGCGCGGCGGCGGCAACGCCGTGCGCGCCGTGGCCTGCCTGCCCGCGCTGGTGGGCGCCTGGCGCCACCGCGCTGGTGGCCTGCTGCTGTCCAGCTCGGGGCACTTCCCGGTGAACCGCGCCGCCCTGCAGCGCCCCGACCTGCTGGGCGAGCGCCGCCCGCGCACCATCAACATGAGCACCATCGGCGACGACCTGCTGCGCCCGGCCTCGCCTGCGTTCGGCCCGGCCATCGAGGCGCTCATCGTCTACAACAGCAACCCGGTGGCCGTGGCCCCCGATTCCAGCAAGGTGGCCAAGGGCTTCCAGCGCGACAACCTGTTCACCGTGGTGCTGGAGCAGTTCCAGACCGACACGGCCGACATGGCCGACTACGTGCTGCCCGCCACCACCCAGCTTGAGCACTGGGACATCCACACCAGCTACGGCCACACCGACGTGCTGCTGAACCGCCCGGCCATCGAGCCACTGGGTGAAGCGCGCCCGAACACCGAGGTCTTTCGCCAACTGGCCCGGCGCATGGGCTTCACCGACGCCTGCTTCGACGACGACGACCTCTCGCTGTGCCGCACCGCCTTGGGCGAGAAGGTCGATTTCAACGCCCTGCTCGAACACGGTTTTGCCACGCTGGCGCTGCCAGAGGCCCCCTTTGCCGATGGCCACTTTCCCACCCCGTCGGGAAAATGCGAGTTCTTCAGCCAGCGCCTGGCCGACCAAGGGCTGGACGGCCTGCCCGACCACCTGCCCAATGCCGAGCTGGCAGGCACGTCCGAGCGCTACCCCCTGGCCATGATCTCGCCACCGGCGCGCAACTTCCTCAACTCCAGCTTCGTCAACGTGAAAAGCCTGCGCGACATCGAGGGCGAGCCGCTGCTGGAGATTCACCCGCTGGACGCTAAGGCCCGACACATCCGCAGCGGCGAGGTGGTGCGCGTCTTCAACGACCGCGGCGAGTACCGCTGCACCGCCCGCGTGTCGGAACGCGCCCGCCCTGGCGTGGTGAACGGCCTGGGCATCTGGTGGCGCAAGCTCGGCCTGAACGGCACCAACGTGAACGAGCTCACCAGCCAGCGCCTGACCGACCTGGGCCGAGCCCCCACCTTCTACGACTGCCTGGTGGAGGTGGCGCCCGCGGAGGCCGGCTGATGGCCCGCTGGCGCCTGGCGGCCACCCTGGCCCTGGTGGGCCTGGGCTCGGCCGGCTGCGCGCAACACACCCCAGGCCTGGGCTACTACTGGCAATCCGTCACGGGCCACCTCAGCCTGATGCAAGCCGCCCGTCCCATCGACGACTGGCTGAACGACACGCAAGCACCCGATGCGCTGAAGCAGCGCCTGGCCCTGGCGCGGCGCATTCGCGCCTTCGCGGTGGACGAACTCGCCCTGCCCGACAACGCCAGCTACCACCGCTACGCCGACCTGGGGCGACGCGCCGCTGTCTACAACGTGGTGGCCGCGCCCGCGCTGTCGCTCACCTTGAACACCTGGTGCTTCCCCGTGGCCGGCTGCGTGGGCTACCGGGGCTACTTCGATGAAGCCGACGCCCGCGCCTTCGCCGACACCTTGCGCACCGACTGGGAGGTGGCCGTCTACCCGGTGCCCGCCTACTCCACCCTGGGCTGGACCAACTGGCTCGGCGGCGACCCTTTGCTCAACACCTTCATCGGCTACCCGGAAGGCGAACTGGCGCGCATCGTGTTCCACGAACTCGCGCACCAAGTGGTCTATGCGGCAGACGACACCGCGTTCAACGAATCGTTCGCCACCGCCGTGGAGCGCATCGGCGGCGAGCGCTGGTTGCAGCGCATGGGTACGCCAGAGGCCCGCGCCGAGTACGAGCGCTTCGACACCCGCCGCCGCCAGTTCCGCGCGCTCACTCAAGCCACTCGCCAGCGCCTGCAGGCCATCTATGCCGACGCCGCCGCAGACCCGCGAGACCGCCTGGCCCGAAAGGCCGAGGTGATGCACGACTTCCGCCGCGACTTCGCCCGCCTCAAGTCCGAATGGGGTGGCTACGCCGGCTACGACGCCTGGGTCGCCCAGGCCAACAACGCCAGTTTCGGTGCGCAAGCCGCCTACGACGACTGGGTGCCCGCCTTCATGGCGCTGTACCAGCGACAGGGGCAAGACTTGCCACGCTTTTACGAGGCGGTGCGCCAACTGGCCAGACAAGCCAAAGACACCCGCCACGCGGCACTTCGCGACCTGATGCCTCTCTCTCCATCAGTGGCCCAACAAGCCCCCCAGACAACCCTTCCCTGACCCCCGCATGTCCGACATCCACATCCACCGACAACACCACCTGGGCCTCACGGCCGCCCTCGACATTGCCCAGCAATGGGCCGAGCAGGCCGAGCGCGAGTTCGACATGCGCTGCGCCTTCGCCGAAAGCCCCACCGGCCACGAAGTGAACTTCTCCCGCTCCGGCGTGAACGGCACCCTGAAGGTCACCCAGGACAGTTTCGAGCTCAATGCCAAGCTCGGCTTTTTGCTGGGCGCCTTCAAAGACCGCATCGAAAACGAGATCGCGAGCAACCTGGACCGCTTGCTGGGCGCAGAGGGCAAGCCGCCCAAGCAGCGAGGCTGAACAGGCGAAAAAAAAGCCCGGCGGTGCCGGGCGCGTCAGATCAGGACAGGCTCTGAATCAGGTCGATGTATTGCTGCATCGCGTCGTCGGTGGACGTGCCCTTGACCTTCTCCCAGGCGTCCCATTTCGCACGCCCCACCAAGTCGCTGAAGCCGGGTTTCTTCTCGGTGTTGTCGCCCTGCGTGGCTTGCTTGTAGAGGGCGTAGATCTTCAACAGAGTGGCGTTGTCTGGGCGCTCGCTCAGCTTGGTGGAACCGGCAACCGCGGCCTCAAAGGCGGCTTTCAAATCGCTCATGGGGAACTCCTGGGAAACGGAACAAGGAAAAATACCCCCGGTCTGTTCGCCGGGTGGCTTGGACAAGGCCCCGCCGGTCTCACCGGGCAGGGGCGAGCGACGGGGCCCAACGCCGCTGGGCAATCTCCAGCAAGCCATCGAAGATCAGGCTCTCGACCAGCTCGCAGGGCGTGGACATGCTCGGCGCCATCTTCCAGCCGGCGCCACCGGTCATGAAACAGACCGGCTCTTCGCCGCAGTGGCGCCGCAGGTTCTCGAACATGCGCTGCACTGCGCCGGCAATGGCAAAAGTGCCGCCGCTGGTGAGCGCGTCGCTGGTGTTGGTGGGGAAATCGCGCACCTCGCCGGTGGGCACGTGCAATCCTGCCGTGCCCGATTCCAACGCACGCAACATGATGCCGTGCCCCGGCAGGATGATGCCCCCCAGGAAGCGGCCTTCGGCATCAATGGCCTCCACCGTGACCGCCGTGCCCACCATCACCACCACGCAGGGGCGCTGGCGACCGCGCGCCAACAGGCGGTGGCGGGCGCCGATCATGGCCACCCAGCGGTCGGAGCCCAGCCGGGCCGGGTGGTCATACCCGTTGGTCAGCCCGGCCTCGGCGGCGCTGGAGACCACCCACTGCGGCGTCACGTCCCAGATTTCGAGCTGCTCTTCCACGCGGCGCTTCACCGCGTCACCGGCCACCACACAGCCCAGCACACGCTGAGGTGGCGCCAGGCGACTCCAGTCCCCCTCTTCCAGGGTCTCGATGTTTTCGAGGAACTGCGCGCCATGCGCGAGCAGCCGCGCCCCCACCCGAGGGGCGTCGTAGAGCGCCCACTTCAGGCGGGTGTTGCCAACGTCGATCGCCAGAAAACTCATGGCGGCATTATCACCAGGGCCGCGTTGTCGCCGAGGCGACTCAGATGAGACCGATCCAGCACGCGCGCTGCACAGCGGCCAGCTTGTTGTCGGTGCGCAGCTTGGCCATGGCGTTGGACAGGTGGTAGTTCACGGTGCGTTCGGAACAATCCATGCGCGCCGCCGTCTCGCGCGCGGTGAGGCCCTCAAACGCCAAGTTGAGGCTCTCCAGTTCGCGCGGGCTCAGGCTCACGCGCTGCTCGGCGATGGCCCGACGCAACATGGGCCAGATGTTGAAGGCCGACCAAGCCAGCGCCGCGGCGTCGGCTCGCCCGGAAAAGACACGCGGGCTGAACATGAAGCACTCAAAAGCACGGCCCGCCGGCAAGCTGAAAGACACGCGCACAAAGGTCTGGTGACCATGGGCCAGCCACAGGCGGCGCCATCGCCCTGACTGCTCCAACGCCGACTTCGAAATGTCTTGCCACGCCACCAGCGGGGCGTCGCTGTCGCGCCAGCCAGCACCAAAATCGGTGCTTTCCGCCAGGGCCTGGGCCGCGCCCACGAAGCGCGGGGGATGCACCGCCAAGACCTCGCGCTGCTCACGGGTACCAGTGGGCACCGGCCCTAGCACGACGACAGCATCCACACCTTGTTCTTGCAGCGCGCATACCCAATCCGCCAGGATGGCATCCACGCCCATGCTGTCAAAGTTGACAGGTAACGTCATGGTTTGAAACAGCCTGTTGCAAGCACAATGGCCGTCCCTGGCGCCCGATCGGGATGCCCTGGGGTAGCAAGGTATTGAAAGGAGGTCATGTGCCGTTGGACCGGTTGTGGTTGCACAGCGCCAGGGGGCGCGCTTGGCGATGGCTGCTCGATGAAATCGTCCACGCGCCACTCGAACCTATTTTGCACCCATCGCGAATGCGGCTGCTGTGGATCGGTGTCTTTAGCGTTGCCGGTCACCTATTGTTCTATTTCATATGGGCACGCTGGATTCCGCAACCCTATGAGAACCCCTGGATGCGCGCCGCGATGGCCATCCTGGCGCTGATCTACCTCTTGCCACGCCTTCGCCTTGACCCCGGGTCGGCGTTGAGTGGGCGCCTGTTCGGACTGGCGACCTGGATACAACTGCCCTGGTTCTTCACCTGGATGTACTGGATGAATGGCGGCAACCCCGTTTGGTTGGCCAGCGTATCGGCCATGATCCTGATCTACTTCCACGCCACCGATTGGCGCTTGGCCACGCTGGGCCTGATCTCTGGGTGCTCGCTGGGCTGGGTCACGGCAATCTGGTTCGGCGCTGACACCAGCCAGGTCGCCCATCCTGCCGCGAGCCTGGTGGTGGTGGCGTTCTCCTTGTTGATGGGCCTGATGCTCGGCATGTCGAGCGCCAACCTTCGGCGTGCCCGGCTCATCAACACCCTGAGCACCATGGGGGTGATGGCCCACGAGCTTCGCACGCCGTTGGCCACGGTGAACCTGATGGGCGATGTCATCCGCAACCTGGCGCAGCACGACCTACCCGAGAGCAAGCGCAAGCGCCTGGAAGACCTGGCCACTCGGCTGCAAAACCTGGTGCGCAGCATGAACCGCCAGATCGACACACAAATCTCCAATGCCCAACTGCTGAGGTTGCCGCGCGAACAGAGCCAGATATCGGCTGCCAGCCTGGTGACAGACGTTGTCGAGCAATACCCCTATCGGTCATCTCGCGAGCGCGATTGCGTCCAAGTGCACATCCAACAAGACTTCCAGTTCGAAGGTTCCCGACCATTGTTTGGTCAGGTGCTGACCAACTTGCTGAAGAACGCCCTGCATTCGCTGGCGGCCGCCAGCAATGCGCCTCAGCCTGGCGATTTGCGGCTGGATGTTGGCATTCACCACGGGAAGGGGAGAATCGCGGTGTCGGACGACGGCATTGGCATCTCCCACGATCTGCAGGCGAGGATCTTTGAGCCCTTCTATTCCACGCAGGCAGGTGCCGGGAACGGCTTGGGGCTGACCTTCTGCAAGAACGTGGTGGAGTCTGCCCATGGCCGCCTCAGCGTACATTCCGAGCCCGGCCTTGGGGCGGTGTTCATGATCGATCTTCCCCTGTGTTCCAGGTCGCCTTTGACCGCCCCCGCCAGCTGACCCGACACAATGGCATTGACGATTCCTCTCTTTCATCGGCCCGGCAGCATCCTGTTCCTGGACGATGACACCGACTACCTCGAAATGCTCGGGATGGTCGTTCCTGCCCATTGGCAGGCGGAGCTTTTCTCTCGCCCAGCGGGGTTTGCCGCGCGCATGCAAGACGAACCTGGGCGCTGGGAAGCGGACGCCCAGCGACAGGTGCAAATGGTGGAAGCCTGGCGACAAGGCCAGGCCCTGGTTCCGCTGGTGCTTCGTTATTGGGCCGATCACCCCGAGCGCTACGCGCTGGCCCGCACCTGTGTGGTGGATTACGCCATGCCTGGCACCAACGGGCTGACCGTTCTCAACAACATGCTGGACTGGCCCGGCTCACGCGTTCTGCTCACCGGGCAGGCCGACGAACAAATCGCCGTGCAGGCCTTCAACGATGGCCTGATCGATCAGTTCGTGCCCAAGCAGGCGACCGACATCACGCGGCACCTGCTGGGCGTGCTGCGCAAACTGGGGTATGCAGCCCACCCACGCCTGAACGCCATCTGGCGCGGCACCTTGCGCCCCGCGCAGCAATCTGTGCTGCAAATGCCGTCGGTGACCAAGGCGCTGCAGAACCACACCCAACAACACTGGGTGGAGTACGTGGTGCTGGGCGAGCCGTTTGGCCTGCTGGGACTTGATGCGCAAGGCGGCGTGCACTGGCTGCAACTGGAGACGGCCGATGGCTTGCGCGACTTGGCGGAACTGGCCGCCACCGTCGGCTTGCGCTATGACGTGACCCGCGCCATCGAGACCGGCCAGTGCCTGGCGGCCATCGAGTTGCACCAGCAACTGGGGGCCTCTGGCCCGGTTCGCACCGCACCCGCCCAGGAACTGGGTGATGACGGTGTGCTGTTTGGTGCCCAGTTCGACCTGAGCCCGAGTGAGCTGCCGGCCCCGATACTGGGCTATCGGGAATACCTACAGCAGCACGACCACCGACAGGTTCAAGACTCCTGAGCGGCGCCCATGCGCGCACGACGGGCGATGGGCCAGTCCCAGGGCTTGACGATGGGCGCGATCTCACGGGCCACGTTCTCCACGTGTTCGATCTCTGCTTCGGTCAGCGAGGCGCTCAGGGTCAGGCGCACCATGGCGCGGTTGCGGCTGGTGGCCGGTGCGCAGAAGATGGCGCCGAACACACCCCGCTCTTCCAGTGCATCGCGCAGGCGCATGGTTTCTGGCTCGGTGCCGGCTTCCAAGGAAATGATCTGCTCGGTGCCCTGGTGGATGGGGTAGCCCATTTCGGTGAGCGAATCGCGCAGGCGGCGGGTCACCAGGCGCAGGCGATCACGAGCGGCGTCCGCCTTCTGCAGCACGCCCACCGTGGCTTTCAAGCCAGCCACCTCGTGCGGCAATAGGCAAGAGCTGAAGATGTTGGGGTAGCTGGAACTGAGGATGTAGTAGCGCATGCTGGCTGGCGCGGTGAAGAAGCCCGCGCGTCCCGCCACTGCCTTGGCCAGACTGGCCGAGATGAAATGCACGCGATCGGTCAGGCCCAACTCGGCGCACAGGCCAGCACCGCCGGGGCCGTGCGTGCCCAGGGAATGCGACTCGTCCACCAAGATCATGCTCTGGTGCTTCTCGACCACTTCAATCATGGCCTCCAAGGGGCAAAGGGCGCCCGTGGTGCTGTAAACGGAATCCACCACCACCACACCTGGGCCTTTCTTGGCCAGCATGCGGTCCAGGTGGTCGGGGTCGTTGTGGCGGAAGGCATAGGCGGGGGCACGCGCGGCGTGGGCCCCTTCCCACAGCGAGGTGTGCGCCATGGTGTCCAGGAAGACGGGGGTATTGGCGTCGGCAATGGCCTGAAGCAGGCCGACGTTGGCCGAGTAGCCAGACTGGCACACGAAGGCGTCTTCCTTGCCCACCCAGTCGGCCAGCGCCATCTCCAGGGCCCGGGTGGGATGTTGTTGCAAAAGAAACACGCCCGATTGCACAACAAACTCATTGTTACGGGTCAGGGCATCCACCTGCGCCCCCACGATGTCGGGGTGGCCGGTCACGCTGAGGTAGTCGTTGCCGTCAAGACGCACCGCATTGGGGCCTGGCTGGCGGCCGTGCAAAACGAACTTGCCACCCCAGTTGTCTTGCCAGCGGGGCTGGAAATCCCTCTCGATGCGTTGCTGCAGGGTCGCGGCCAGGGTGGGGTTGCGGCGAGCGACGACGGGGGTGTGTTCCAGCGTTTCCATGGAGATCTCCTTCTGAAAAAGAAGACCCCATTGAAAAAAGAAATGCGTGACAAATCGCACTGACCCTGTCAGTTCTGACAGGGGTTGTGACGCTTTCGACTCAAGTTTGACGCAGGAATGCCGACAGGCGGCGCCTTCAGTTCTGGCGCCAGGGCAGACCGTGGTACCGCCAGCCGCCTCTGGCCCCCCGATGGGCGCTGGCGTCGGGGTCGCCCTCGAAGCCCTCCAGGATGTTGTAGGCCTCGATGCCCAGCTCGGTCGCCCGCTTGGCCGCGGCCACCGATCGCACCCCACTGCGGCACAAAAGCACCACCTTGCGGCCCTGGGCCGCCGCCTGGATCTGGGCGTCAAAGGTGGGGTTCAGGGCCATGCCGGGCCACTGTTTCCAGGCCACTGGCACCGCTTCGGGGACAAACCCCACCCACTCGCGCTCCGCATCGGTGCGCACGTCCACCAGCACCGCCTCGCCGCTTTGCACCCATTGCCAGGCCAGCTGGGGGGACACATCGCCCGCGTAGGCCCCGGCGCCAGCCGCGGGCGCACGAGGCACCATCAGCAGCGCACCCTCGGCATCGTGGCGCAGCCCCGACGTGAGGTTGGCGGGCACGGCCTCGTCGATGCGGCGGGGCTTGGGCAGCTGCAGCGCGTCCATGATGGCCACGAACTCGGCCTCTGACTTGCCTGCCACACGGGCATTGGTGGTCTTTTCCTGCCCGATGCTGGAATGGGTACGCCCCTGGTAATCGTGGCCAGGCCAGACGGTGGTGTCGTCGGGCAGGGCAAACAGCACCTGCGTCAGGCTGCGGTAGAGGTCGTGCGCGCTGCCCGACTGGAAATCGGTTCGCCCACAGCCATTGATGAGCAGCGTGTCACCGGTGAACACGTGGTCACGCCAGACATAGCTCATGCTGCCAGCGGTGTGCCCGGGCGTGTGAAGGGCTTTGAGCGTTTCCGCGCCGAAGCTCAGCGTGTCGCCATGTTGCAGTTGCACGGCGGCGGTGCCAATGCCACAACCAGCCGGGGCTGCCGTGCGCGCACCCGCCAACTCGGCCAGCTTGCCAGCGCTGGTGATGTGGTCGGCGTGGGCATGGGTCTCCACCGTCCAGAGCAGGCGCAGGCCGTATTCCCGCAGCGTGGCGAGATCGCGCTCCATCTGCTCGTCCACCGGATCGATGATGACGGCCTCGCGCGTGGCCTGGTCGAACAGCACGTAGGTGTAGGTGCTGGAAGTGGGGTCGAACAACTGCAAGGGCTTCATGTGGCGGCCAGTCAGGAAAAACGGGTGAGCATGTCGGCGACGTCATCGGCGGGCACTTCGCCCTGCGCAATGACGCAGCCCACCAGGCTGAAGAAAGTCTTGTCCAGTGCCTTGCGGGCGGCGGCAAGCTGCTGGGCCACCTTCTCGCAATCGGCATCGCTTTCGATGAGCTTCTGAATGCCACGCAACTGCCCCTCCGCGCGTTTGAGTCGCAAGAGCAAGGCACGCTTGCGTTCGGGATCGGTGACAACGGTCATGCTGAACTCCTGGGGCCACAAAGGCCACAACATACTCCATTCAGTATTTTAGGTAAGCACCCAAGAACCCAGGTCATTCCGACAAAAGACCCATGGCGGTTCAAAAAATTCACCGCTCTTTGAAGCAATTTTCAAACGGCTAAGGGTGCACCCGAATACCCCTGGCAGTTTCCTGACGCATTCGTCGCACCGAGGCCTCGAACCTCGTAAAAACCCTGCCGCGATTGGCCGCTCATGCGCGCATCATGTCCTGTGGGCCTGTTCCCCACATCACACATGGAGACACACATGACAGAGAAGAAAACCGTCACGTCACGCCGCGGCATGCTCAAAGGCGCAGCGGTGGCAGCGGGCGCCATGTCGGCACCGATGATCGCCTCGGCGCAAACCACCACGCTGCGCTTCCAGTCCACCTGGCCTTCCAAGGACATCTTCCACGAGTACGCCAACGACTTCGCCAAGAAGGTGAACGACATGGCGGGCGGTCGTCTGAAGATCGAAGTGCTGCCGGCTGGCGCGGTGGTGCCCGCCTTCCAGTTACTGGAAGCCGTGGCCAAGGGCACGCTGGATGGCGGCCATGGTGTGATCGCTTACCACTACGGCAAGAACTCGGCCCTGGCGCTGTGGGGCTCGGGCCCGGCCTTCGGCATGGACCCGAACATGGTGCTGGCTTGGCACAACTATGGCGGCGGCAAGGAGCTCGTGGCCGAGATCTACAAGTCGCTGAACATGGACGTGATGTCGTTCATGAGCGGCCCGATGCCCACCCAGCCGCTGGGCTGGTTCAAGAAGCCGGTGGCCAAGGTCGAAGACATGAAGGGCCTGAAGTTCCGCACCGTGGGCCTGGCCGTTGACGTGTTCACCGAGCTCGGCACCGCGGTGAACCCGCTGCCGGGCGGCGAAATCGTGCCCGCGCTGGACCGTGGCCTGATCGACGCCGCCGAGTTCAACAACGCCTCCAGCGACCGCGTGCTGGGCTTCCCCGACGTGGCCAAGAACTGCATGCTGCAGAGCTTCCACCAGTCGGGCGAGCAGTTCGAGATTCTGTTCAACGGCGCCAAGTACCGCGCCCTGAACGCCGAACTGAAGTCCATCATCGACTACGCCGTGCAGGCCGCCAGCGCCGACATGAGCTGGAAGGCCATCGAGCGCAACTCGCAGGACTACATCGAACTGAAGAAGCAAGGCGTGAAGTTCTACAAGACGCCCGACTCCATCCTGCGCGCCCAGCTCGCTGCCTGGGACAAGACCATCGCCAAGAAGTCTGCCGAGAACCCGCTGTTCAAGAAGGTGCTCGATTCGCAGCGCGCCTTCGCCCAGCGCGCTGGCCAGTGGCAGAACGACTACATGGTCGACTTCAAGATGGCCTACAACCACTACTTCGGCCGCGGCGCGAAGAAGGGGTGATCGCCTGCTGGTGAATGGGGGCGCCTGCGGGCGCCCTTTTCTGTTTCGGGAAATCTCATGCAAAAACTATTACTGACCGTGGACCGGCTGTCGACCTGGTTCGGCAAGGCGTGTGCCTGGAGCGTCGTTGGCCTCACGTTGTTGATCAGTTGGGAAGTGTTTTCCCGCTATGTGCTTAACAAGCCGCACGCTTGGGTGCTGGACGCGCAAATCATGCTGTACGGGGTGCTCTTCATGACCGCCGGCGCCTACACCCTGGCCAAAAGTGGCCATGTGCGCGGTGACGTGCTGTACGGCTTCTTTCAGCCGCGCACCCAGGCCTGGATCGACCTGATCCTGTACCTCATCTTTTTCCTGCCCGGGATCATTGCCCTCACCTACGCCGGCTGGACCTTCTTCCAGGACTCGCTGGCCATTCGCGAACAAACCTTCAACGCCGACCCGCTGCCGGTGTACCCGTTCAAGTTCGTGGTGCCTCTTGCCGGCGCTTTTCTGTTGCTGCAAGGCGTTGTGGAAATCATCCGCTGCGTCATTTGCATCAAGACTGGCGAGTGGCCTTCGCGCGAGGAAGACGTGGAAGAAGTTGACGTCGACAAGCTCAAGGAAATGGTTCACGTGAAAGACACCGACATCGAAGCGCTGGACAGCCTCGTGGTGAAGAAAGGCGGCCAGTGATGAAGATTCGCAAGGAGTTGTATTTCGGCTTCACCCTGATGGGCCTGATCGTCGCGGCGGCGCTCGCGATGGTCTTCAGCGTGGACACCATGACCAACGGCCACTACGGCCTGCTCATGCTCTCGCTGGTGGTGGTGGCCATCATGCTGGGCTTCCCCACCGCCTTCACCCTGATGGGCATGGGCATGCTGTTCGCGTTCTTCGCCTACCACTCGGGCGACCAGACGGCATCTGGCGCCCTGCGACAAACGCTTGACCTGATGGTGCAGCGCGCCTTTTCGGTGATGGGCAATGACGTGCTCATCTCCATCCCGCTGTTCGTGTTCATGGGCTACCTGGTCGAACGCGCCAACCTGATCGAGAAGCTGTTCCGCAGCCTGCACCTCTCGCTGGCGCGTGTGCCGGGTTCGCTGGCCGTGGCCACCCTGGTGACCTGTGCGGTGTTCGCCACCGCCACCGGCATCGTGGGCGCGGTCGTCACGCTCATGGGCCTGCTGGCGCTGCCGCAGATGCTGCGCGCCGGCTACGACGTGCGCCTGTCGGCCGGTGCCATCACCGCTGGTGGCTGCCTGGGCATCCTGATTCCGCCCTCGGTGCTGCTCATCGTGTATGGCGCCACCGCCGGTGTGTCGGTGGTGCAGTTGTACGCGGGCGCGTTCTTCCCCGGCATCATGCTGGCCGGTCTGTACATCGTGTACGTGGTCATCATGGCCAAAATCAAGCCGGCCTGGGCCCCGCCCCTGACGGCTGAGCAGCGCGCGGTGCCCCTGCCCTCGCCGCTGAAGGCCATTGGCGCCACCTCGCAGGCCTGGGCCCCGGCCAGCCTGGTGCAAGCCCTCAAGGGCAAGCGCAACCAGGCCGTGTCCACCCGCTACCTGCTGGGCCAACTCGGCATCTTGCTGATGCCGCTGGTGTTGTTCGTGGCGGCGGCTGGCCTGAGTTATCAGAGCGTGACCACGGTGCCCACCGTGGAAACCTTTGACGCCTTGCAACCCATGGGCGCCGGCCAAGACAGCGAGACGAGCAGCGAAGACGGCCTGGCCGAGCCTCCGGGTGGCTTGAGCGAGCCCGAAGGCGCGGATGAGGGCGTGTCGACCCCGCCCGGTGCCGAAGAAGAAGCCGCCGAGAAAGCCGAAGCCCCCGCCAGCCCCTCCGACAGCGTGGCCCTGCCACCGGGTGCCACCCCAACGCCGGCAGGCGAGCCCGGCGCCACCAGCAAACCCGCCCCCACGGGCTACTGGATCGGCGTGGGCGTGGGTGCCCTGGCACTGGCCGTGTTCTATGCCCTGATGAGCTACGCACGCCTTGAGGTGTTCAAGATGCTGCTGAGCAGCTTCTTCCCGCTGCTCATCCTGATCCTGGCGGTGCTGGGCTCCATCGTGTTCGGCCTGGCCACGCCCACCGAGGCGGCAGCGGTTGGCGCCTTTGGCGGCTTCGTGCTGGCGGCGGCGTACCGGCAACTCACGTTCGGCGTGGTGAAGGAATCGGTCTTTCTCACGGCCAAGACCAGCGCCATGGTGTGCTGGCTCTTCGTGGGCTCGGCCATCTTCTCGGCGGCCTTCGCGCTGCTGGGCGGCCAGGAACTGGTGGAGCAATGGGTGCTGGGCATGAACCTGTCCAAGACCGAGTTCCTGATCCTGAGCCAGGTGATCATCTTCATCCTGGGCTGGCCGCTGGAATGGACCGAGATCATCGTGATCTTCATGCCCATCTTCATCCCGCTGCTGGACAACTTCGGGGTCGACCCGCTGTTCTTCGGCCTGCTGGTGGCCCTGAACCTGCAGACCGCCTTCCTGAGCCCGCCCGTGGCCATGAGCGCGTTCTACCTGAAGGGCGTGGCGCCGAAGCACGTGACGTTGAACCAGATCTTCGCGGGCATGCTGCCCTTCATGGGGATTCAGATCATCGCCATCATCCTGCTGTACCAGTTCCCGGGCATCGGCCTGTGGCTGCCGGAGGTGCTGTACAAGTAAGAAACGGTCGCGCGGGTCGCACTGGCCCGCCCCCCGGAAACCCCAAGGGGCGCTGCGGCGCCCCTTTTTTCATGGCCGAAACGCGCTACCATTGACGTTTACGTTAACGTCAATCTGGTACAACCCGGTTAGGGTATTGAACCGCCGCCCAAGGAGACGCGATGCCAGGCCCCAGTGACGCCCATCTGCCATTCCCCGAGGCCGCCCTGCGCGCGCCCAAGGGCAGCGCATGGCGCGCCTGGCAGATCGCGCCCTCAGCCCGCGCGGTGTCGCTGGCCGACCTGAGCCCCGCGGCCAAGCCTTTCTCTGGTGGCGACAAGGCCGCCGACAAGACCGCGGTGGAGTCGCTGGCCACCCAGATCGACGAGCTGCAAGAGCTGTTCTACGCCGACGCCCGCTACCGCCTGCTGGTGGTGCTGCAGGGCATGGACACCTCAGGCAAGGACGGCACGTTGCGCGGCGTGTTCTCGCGCACCAGCCCGCTGGGCGTGCACACCGTGGGCTGGAAGGCCCCCACCGAGCCCGAGCGCGCGCGCGACTACCTCTGGCGCATCCACCAGCGCGTGCCGGCCAACGGCGAGATCGTGTTGTTCAACCGCAGCCACTACGAAGACGTGCTGGTGCCGGTGGTGAACCACTGGATCACGCCCGAGCAGACCGAGCAGCGCTACGCCCACATCAACGACTTTGAGCGCCTGTTGGCAGAAACCGGCACGGTGATCCTGAAGTTCATGCTGCACATCAGCCGCGACGAACAGCGCGAGCGCCTGCAAGAGCGCGTGGACGACCCGCGCAAGCACTGGAAGTTCAGCCACGGCGACCTGGAAGTGCGCAAGCAATGGGACGACTACCAGCGCGCCTACGAACAACTGCTGGCCAAGACCAGCACCGACTGGGCACCCTGGACGGTGGTGCCCGCCGATTCCAAGACCCACCGCAACCTGATGATCGCCACCATCGTGCGCGACACGCTCAAGGCGCTGGACCTGCGTTACCCGCCCGAAGACCCTTCCCTCAAGGGCCTTCGCATCGACTGACACCCACCGTAGAGAGAGACAGACCATGACCAACCTTGCCGCCGACTACCAGGCACTGGCCAACTACCGCCCCACCCACAAGGTGCGCTTCGTCACCGCCGCCAGCCTGTTCGATGGCCACGACGCCGCCATCAACATCATGCGCCGCATCCTGCAGGGCATGGGCGCCGAGGTGATCCACCTGGGCCACAACCGCAGCGTGGACGAGGTGGTGAGCGCCGCCCTGCAGGAAGACGCGCAGGGCATCGCGGTGTCCAGCTACCAGGGCGGGCACAACGAGTACTTCAGCTACATGGTCGATCTGCTGCAGCAACGCGGTGGCGAGCAGGTGCAGGTGTTTGGCGGCGGCGGCGGCGTGATCGTGCCCGAAGAAATCCGCATGCTGGCCGAGCGCGGCGTGCGCATCTACAGCCCCGAAGACGGCCAGCGCATGGGCCTGGCCGGCATGATCGGCGAGATGGTGATGCGCTGCGACAAGAGCCTCTCGGCGCTGGCGCCCAAGAGCCTGTCGGCCATTCAGCCCGACGCCACCGACCCCACCCGCCACTGGCGCGCCCTGGCGCAGTTCATCACCACGCTGGACAACGGCGACGCCGACCCGGCCCTGGTGACACAGTTGCGCGAGGCGGCAACGCAGGTGAAGACGCCGGTGCTGGGCATCACCGGCACGGGTGGCGCGGGCAAATCGAGCCTCACCGACGAACTCATCCGCCGCTTCCGCCTGGACCAGGACGACCGCCTGCGCATCGCGGTCATCAGCATTGACCCTTCGCGCCGCAAGAGCGGTGGCGCCCTGCTGGGCGACCGCATCCGCATGAACGCCATTGGCCCGTGGCAGAGCGGCCAGCGCGTGTACATGCGCAGCCTGGCCACGCGCGACACCGGCAGCGAGATCAGCGCCGCCCTGCCCGACGTGGTGGCCGCCTGCAAGGTGGCGGGCTTTGACCTCATCATCGTGGAGACCTCGGGCATCGGCCAGGGTGACGCGGCCATCGTGCCCTACGTGGACGTGCCCATGTACGTGATGACGCCCGAGTTCGGCGCGGCCAGCCAGCTCGAGAAGATCGACATGCTCGACTTCGCCGCTTTCGTGGCCATCAACAAATTCGACCGCAAGGGCTCGCTTGACGCCCTGCGCGACGTGGCCAAGCAGGTGCAGCGCAACCGCGAGGCCTGGATGACCCCGATCGAGCAGATGCCGGTGTACGGCACCATGGCCGCGCGCTTCAACGACGACGGCGTCACCTCGCTCTACCAGGCCCTGAAGGCCAAGCTGGGTGAACTGGGCCTGCCGCTCACCGAAGGCCGCCTGCCCGCGGTGAATGTGCGCCACAGCACCAACCAGACCCCCATCGTGCCGGCCGCGCGCACCCGCTACCTGGCCGAAATCAGCGACACGGTGCGCGGCTACAAGCGCCGTGCCCATCAACAGGCCAAGCTGGCCCGCGAGATTCAGCAATTGCGCGCCGCTGCCGCCATGCTGGCGGTGGACAAGCCCAACCGGCCCAAGGCGTCCGAGGCTGCCATTGACCTGGCCCAGCAGCGCGAACTCGACCAAGACCCGACCGCCCGCAAGCTGCTGCAGCAGTGGCCGGACATGCAGAAGGCCTACGCCGGCGACGAGTACGTGGTGAAGATCCGCGACAAGGAAATCCGCACCGCGCTCACCACCCGCAGCCTCTCGGGCACCGTCATCCGCAAGGTGGCGCTGCCCCAGTACGAAGACCACGGCGAGCAGCTCAAGTGGCTGATGCTGGAGAACGTGCCCGGCAGCTTCCCCTACACCGCCGGCACCTTTGCCTTCAAGCGAGAAGGCGAAGACCCCACCCGCATGTTCGCGGGCGAGGGCGACCCCTTCCGCACCAACAAGCGCTTCAAGCTGCTCTCGGAAGGCATGCCGGCCAAGCGCCTGTCCACCGCCTTCGACTCGGTCACGCTCTACGGCAACGACCCCGACCCGCGCCCGGACATCTACGGCAAGGTGGGCAACTCGGGCGTGAGCATCGCCACGCTAGACGACATGAAGGTGCTGTACAGCGGCTTTGACCTGTGCCACCCGGCCACCTCGGTGTCCATGACGATCAATGGCCCGGCGCCCAGCATCCTGGCCATGTTCATGAACACGGCCATCGACCAGAACATCGAGAAGTTCAAGGCCGACAACGGCCGCGAGCCCACCGAGACCGAGGCCGCCAAGATTCGCGAGTGGGTGCTGTCCAACGTGCGTGGCACGGTGCAGGCCGACATCCTGAAGGAAGACCAGGGCCAGAACACCTGCATCTTCAGCACCGAGTTCAGCCTGAAGGTGATGGGCGACATCGCCGAGTACTTCGTGCACCACGACGTGCGCAACTTCTACTCGGTGTCCATCAGCGGTTACCACATCGCCGAGGCCGGCGCGAACCCGATCTCGCAATTGGCCTTCACGCTATCGAATGGCTTCACGCTGGTCGAGGCTTACCTGGCGCGCGGCATGCACATCGATGACTTCGCGCCCAACCTGAGCTTCTTCTTCAGCAACGGCATGGACCCGGAGTACACCGTGCTGGGCCGCGTGGCGCGCCGCATCTGGGCCGTGGCCATGAAAGAGAAGTACGGCGCCAACGAGCGCAGCCAGAAACTCAAGTACCACATCCAGACCAGCGGCCGCAGCCTGCACGCGCAAGAGATTCAGTTCAACGACATCCGCACCACGCTGCAAGCCCTGATCGCCATTTACGACAACTGCAACAGCCTGCACACCAACGCCTTCGACGAGGCCATCACCACGCCCACCGAAGACTCGGTGCGCCGCGCCATGGCGATCCAGCTCATCATCAACCGCGAGTGGGGCCTGGCCAAGAACGAGAACCCGAACCAGGGCGCCTTCATCATCGACGAGCTGACCGAGCTGGTGGAAGAGGCGGTGCTGGCCGAGTTCGAGAAGATCGCCGAGCGCGGCGGTGTGCTGGGCGCCATGGAGACCGGCTACCAGCGCAGCAAGATTCAAGACGAATCGATGCACTACGAGATGCTCAAGCACACCGGCGAGCTGCCCATCATCGGCGTGAACACCTTCCGCAACCCCAAGGGTGACCCCATCCCCGAGGCACTGGAACTGGCCCGCTCCACCGACGAAGAGAAGCAGAACCAGCTCAAGCGCCTGCAAGACTTCCACACCCGCCACGCCAACGAAGCGCCGGCCATGCTGGCGCGCCTGCAGCAGGCGGTGATCGAGAACCGCAACGTGTTCGAGGTGCTGATGGACGCAGTGCGCGTGTGCTCGCTGGGCCAGATCACCTCGGCCCTGTTCGAGGTGGGCGGTCAGTACCGCCGCAACATGTAAGCGCGCGAGGCGGGGCTCACTGCCCCGCCGCCAACGGCAGGTTCAAGAGCAGGTTCTGCGGCTTGAGCTTGAGCTGGCCCTGCGGGTTCATGGCCAGGCCCAGGTACACCGGCTTGCCGCGCAGGTCTTCGCGCTGCTCGGCCGGGTTGTCAAAGCGCAGGCGGAACAGGCTGATGAGGCGGCCCAGGCGGGCCTCGTCCACCGGCTCGCCCTCGTACAGGTCGTTGAGCAGCGCGCTGGCCTCCACGTCCAGCCCGATGTGCCAGCGCCAGGCCGGGTCGTCCACCCGGGGCTCGGGCGTGATGTGCACGCGCACGCCCTGGGTGTGCAAGACCCAACGCTCCAGCACCGAGGCCAGGGCCTTTAGGCCCGATTGGCTGCGGGTCATGGTGAGGGTGAGACCGTGCGACAGGTGCTGCTGCACCTCATGCGTGAGGTCCAGCACAAAGGGGTGGTGGTCGTCGATGGCGCGGCTGGCCAGGTAAGCGCCGCCGTTGTCGGGGCCCAGCACCTGCACCTGCGCCTCGGGCAAAGTGGCGCCGGCCTGGCGCAGCAACTGGCCGATGCTGCCCAGCCCACCGGTCTGCTGCAGGCGGTCCAGCGTGTCGGCGTCGGCGCTCAGCACACGTCCCTCCTGCACCTGCACCCGCTGGCGGCGAAACAGCAACTCGGCTGCGCGCCATTGAAACGCGTCATCGACATTGGCCAGGGCACGCGCCGCGATGGCCTGGGCCAGCAACTCGAGGAACAGCGGCGGCACGCGAATCTCACCGGCGCGGAAGAAGCCGGCCCAGGCGGCCTCTATGGTGCCGGCGCGCTGCACGGCGTCACGAAAGCCCAGAAACAGCCGGTAGTTGTCGCGCACGTCGGGGTCGCGCATGGCCTCGATCTGGCCGGCCATCACGCTGCGCAAGGGGTCGTCCAGCAGGGCCTGGTGCAGCGCACGCTCGGCCACGCACGACTCGTCCACCGGCGCCAGCTCGGGCCGGTTCAGCCACACGCGCCAGTAGCCCGGCGTGGGGCGCGAGCGGCCGGGGCCGTCGTCGATCAACAGGGCGGCACCGCTGCCGGGCCAGACAGCATCAAGGGATGGGGGCGCAAGGGGTTCGAACATGGGCGGCGATTGTGCGCCAGCGCCTTTGCACCCACGGGGCGCGTGGACACAATAGCGGCCATGACTTCACACCTTGCCGTCAGTCTGATTGGGGCCCCCACCGACGTGGGTGCGGGGGTTCGCGGTGCCTCGATGGGGCCGGAGGCCCTGCGCGTGGCCAACCTGGCCCAGGTGCTGCAAAGCCACGGCCTGGACGTGGCCGACCGAGGCAACCTGAGCGGCCCGCCCAACCCCTGGCAATTGCCCGTGGCCGGCTACCGCCACCTGCACGAGGTGCTGGCCTGGAACCTGGCGGTGCACGAGGCGGTGCACGCCGAGCTGGTGCAAAACCGGCTGCCCATTCTGCTGGGGGGCGACCACTGCCTGGGCCTGGGTTCGATCAGCGCGGTGGCGCGGCACTGCCGCGAGCGCGGCAAGCGCCTGCGCGTGCTCTGGCTGGACGCCCACGCCGACTTCAACACCGCCGCGCTCACGCCCAGCGGCAACCTGCACGGCATGCCGGTGGCGCTGCTGTGCGGCCTGGGGCCGGCCGAGCTCACCGCCATCGGCGGGCACACGCCGGCGATTGAGCCGGGGGTGGTGCGCCAGATCGGCATTCGCAGCGTGGACCCGGGCGAGAAGCGCCTGGTGCACGAAATGGGGCTGGAGGTGTTCGACATGCGCTACATCGACGAGATGGGCATGCGCCAGACCATGGAGCAGGCGCTCATGGGCCTGGACGAGCACACCCACCTGCACGTGAGCTTCGACGTGGATTTCCTCGACCCGGAAATCGCGCCCGGCGTGGGCACCACCGTGCCCGGCGGCCCCACCTACCGCGAGGCGCAACTGTGCATGGAGATGATCGCCGACACCGGCCGCCTGGGCTCGCTCGACGTGATGGAACTCAACCCGGCGCTGGATGTGCGCAACAAGACCGCCGAGCTGGCGGTGGACCTGATCGAGAGCCTGTTCGGCAAGTCCACGCTGATGAGGAAAAGCTAGGCTCAGCTCTTGCTGACCAGCTCGAAGTGCTCCACCACCGGCGGCTGCAGGAAGAAGGGGCCGACGATGGCGCGCCACTGGGTGAACAGATCGGAGCCACGGAAGGTGACGGTGTGGTCTTCCAGCGTTTCCCAGTAAATGGTCAGCACGTAGCGGCCGGGGGATTCGATGCTGCGGTTGACCTTGTAGCCCTTGAAGCCCTTGGACTGGGCGATCACGGTGCTGGCGCCGCGCTGAATGGCGGCCTCAAAGTCGGCGGCCTTGGCGGGGTCGATGCGGATGTCGGCGTGTTCGAGGATCATGTTGGTGCGAAGTTGAACCCAGGTCGAGAACACCGCAGAACCGGCTTTGCCGGGCTGCAGGTGTTGCCCCCTGGGGGGTGACGCGCCACTAGGCGCGGCGCGGGGGGTGATCTGCTCTGATCATATCGACGGCCTTCTCCGCCACCATGATCACCGGCGCGTTGGTGTTGCCACCCACCACGCGGGGCATCACCGACGCGTCCACCACCCGCAGCCCGGCCACGCCGTGCACGCGCAGGCGGGCATCCACCACCGCCTCGGGGCCGGGGCCCATCTGGCAGGTGCCCACCGGGTGGTAGATGGTGTCGGCGTGGCGGCGCAGGAACTGCTCGATCTGCTCGGGGGTTTGCGCGTCGGCCGAGGGGGCGGTTTCGCGCCCGCCGTGGCGGGCCAGCGCGCTCTGGCCCAGCAGGTGGCGCATGTGTTGAAAGCCACGCGCCAGGCGGGCCACGTCATCGGGGTCTTGCAGAAAGGCCGGGTCGATCAGGGGCGCCACCTGCGGGTCAGGGCTGGCCAGGCGCAGGGTGCCCCGGCTGCGCGGGCGCAGCAGGCACACGTGGCAGGAATAGCCATGGCCCCACACGGTCTGGCGGCCGTGGTCCACCAGTTGGCCCACCACGAAGTGCAGTTGCAGATCGGGGATGGGCTCGCCCGGGTCGCTTTTGATGAAGCCCCCCGCCTCGGCAAAGTTGGTGGTGAGCGGCCCCGTGCGCTCGCGCTTCCACTGCCAGGCTCCTCGGGCGAGGCGCCAGGCGCCCTTGGCGGACAGGCCAAACAGCTCGGTGAGGCGCGGGGCGCGCACGACCATCACCGCGTCGATGTGGTCGTGCAGGTTGGCGCCCACGCCGGGCAGGTCGTGCTGCACCGCGATGCCGTGCTCGGCCAGGTGCTCGGCCGGGCCGATGCCCGAGAGCATGAGCAATTGCGGCGAACCGAAGGCGCCCGCGCTGAGCAGCACCTCACCGCCCGGGTTCAGGTGCAGCGTCTGCAGCGGGCCACGCCCGCCCCGGCCCCGGAACTCAATGCCATCGGCGCGCAGTGGCCCGCCGTCGTCGCGCGAGGTGAGCACGCGCGTCACCAGCGCATCGGTGAACACCTGCAAGTTGGGCCGGCCCAGGTGAGGCGTGAGGTAGGCCTTGGCGGCGCTGAAGCGCTCGCCATCGCGGTGGGTCACTTGATAAGCGCCCACGCCTTCTTGCTGGGCGCCGTTGAAGTCGGGGTTGAGGGGGTGGCCGGCTTGCTGGGCGGCCGCGAAGAAGTCGGCCAGCACCGGGTTGGGGCTTCGCAGGTCGGCCACGTTCAGCGGGCCACCGGTGCCGTGGAAGGCATCGGCGCCGCGCTCGTTGTGCTCGGCGCGCTTGAAGTAGGGCAGCACGTCCTCAAACGCCCAGCCGGGGTTGCCGCGAGCGGCCCAGTCGTCGTAATCGCTGGCGTGGCCGCGGGCATAGATCATGGCGTTGACCGAGCTGGAGCCGCCCAGCACCTTGCCGCGCGGCTGGTAACCGCGCCGGCCCAGCAGGCCGGCTTGCGGCACGGTCTCAAAGCACCAGTTGGCCTGCCCGGTCTTGGCCATCACCGCCAGGCCGGCGGGGCAATGAATGAGCACGCTGCTGTCGGGCGGGCCGGCCTCGATCAGCGCCACGCGCAGGGCCGGGTCTTCGCTCAGGCGGCCAGCCAATACGCAGCCGGCTGAACCACCGCCGACGATGATGCAATCGAACATCGGGTGTCTCCGGGGTGAGCCGTCCCCACCAAGGTGGTGCGAGACAATGCGGGGCCACTGTACACAGGTCAAGCCGCATTGGTGCGGCAGGCTACCTGCACACAGGCCCCGGCAGGCGCCGGGTTTTCACCGATTCATCCGTCACGAGGTTTTTTTCATGAGCATCCAGACTGTGGGCATCATCGGCTCGGGCACCATGGGCAACGGCATCGCGCAGGCTTGCGCCACCTGCGGCATTCGCGTGGTGATGGTGGACATCGCGCAGGCCGCCATCGACAAGGGCCTGGCCACCGTCAGTGGCAGCCTGGACCGACTGATCAAGAAAGAGAAGATGACCGCCGAGGGCAAGGCCCAGGCCATGTCGCTGATCCAGGGCAGCACCAACTACGACGACCTGAAGCAGGCGCAACTGGTGATCGAGGCCGCCACCGAGAACGAAGGCCTGAAGGTCAAGATCCTGCAGCAGCTCGACGGCCTGCTGGCCCCCGAGGTGATCGTGGCCACCAACACCAGCTCGATCAGCATCACCAAGCTGGCCGCCGCCACCCAGCGCGCCGACCGTTTCATCGGCATGCACTTCTTCAACCCGGTGCCCATGATGGCGCTGGTGGAAATCATTCGCGGCCTGCAAACCAGCGACGCCACGCACGACGCGGTGAAGGCCCTGGCCGAGCGCCTTGGCAAGACGCCCATCACCGTGAAGAACGCGCCGGGCTTCGTGGTCAACCGCATCCTGGTGCCCATGATCAACGAGGCCTTCTTCGTGCTGGCCGAAGGCCTGGCCACGCCCGAAGACATCGACGCCGGCATGAAGCTGGGCACCAACCAGCCCATCGGCCCGCTGGCCCTGGCCGACATGATCGGCCTGGACGTGTGCCTGGCGGTGATGAACGTGTACATGGCCGAGTACAACGACAGCAAGTACCGCCCTGCCCCGCTGCTGAAAGAGATGGTGGCGGCGGGCTGGCTGGGCCGCAAGACGGGCCGGGGCGTGTACCAGTATTGACCCCCCGCGCCGCGCTGCGCGCGTCACCCCCCAGGGGGCGATGCGTGGCGGCCCGGCGGAGCCGGTTCCGCCGCATCCTCGGTTAAGGCACTTGCGCCGGCTGCGCGTTGGTGGTTTTACCGTGACGGCTTACCAGGGCACTTCGGTGCCCTGGTGGTCGAAGAAGCCGCCGCTGCTGCCGGCGGGCAGTGTGTCGATCACGCGCAGCAGTTCTTGTGCGGCCACTTCGGGCGGGCGCACGGTCAGGCCGGTCTTGGCGAAGGGGGCTGAGAGCCCGGTGTCCACGGTGCCGGGGTGCAAGGCCACGCACAGGGCGTGCGGGCAGCGGCGGGCCAGTTCGATGGCGGCGGTGTGCACCAGTTGGTTGAGCGCGGCCTTGGAGGCGCGATAGCCGTACCAGCCGCCCAGGCGGTTGTCGCCGATGCTGCCCACCCGCGCCGACAAAAAGGCTGCCACGCTGCGGCCCTGGCGCGGCAGCAGGGGCAGGCAGTGCCGCATCACCAAGGCCGGGCCCACGGCGTTCACCAGAAACAGGCGCTGCAGGGCGGCGGCGTCCAGGTGGGCCCAGCTGCGCTCGGGCTGAATCTCACCGTCGTGCAAGACACCCGTGGCCACCACCAGGCGGCGCAGCGGCAGGCCGGTGCGCGCCAGCTCGTCGGCCACGGCCTGCGCCACGCGGGCGACGCTGGCCTCGTCGGCGTAATCCAGCGCGGGCTCGGTGCGCCGGCCCAGCGCCAGCACCTCGTGGCCCTGGTGGCGCAGGCCATTGGCCAGGGCCGCGCCGATGCCGCCGGTGCCGCCCAGCACCACGGCCAGGCCAGGAGATTCGTCGCGAAGAGGCTCGGGCGTGCTGCTCATGCGGCGCATTATGGAAAGCCACCGAGGGCCTTGCCGAGCAGGCCGGCGAAGGCCGCCCGGCGCCTGGGGACAAGGCGCCGCTTGCACGGCAAGACAGGGGCGGCAGTACCATCGCCCGTATGCAAGAACACGACTTTGATCTCTTCGTCATTGGGGGCGGCAGTGGCGGCGTTCGCGCCGCCCGCATGGCCGCGCAACGCGGCGCGCGCGTGGCCCTGGCCGAGGCCCTGGGCACCGACGGCCTGGGCGGCACCTGCGTGAACGTGGGCTGCATCCCCAAGAAGCTCTACAGCTACGCCGCGCACTACGCCGACGCCTTCGAGGAATCCCACGGCTACGGCTGGGAGGGTGAGAAACCCACGCTGAACTGGGACACCCTGAAAACCAACCGCGCCAAAGAGATCACGCGATTGAATGGCGTGTACGGCAACCTGCTGCGCGGCTCGGGCGTGACGGTGCTCAATGGCTTTGCCCGCTTCAGCGGCGAGCACGAGATCACCCTGGCCACGCTCAACGCCGACGGCTCGCCCGGGCACCAGACCTTCACCGCGAAGCACATCCTGATCGCCACCGGCGGCACGCCCTTCGTGCCGCACTTTCACGGCCGCGAGCACGCCATCACCTCCAACGAGGTGTTCGACCTCAGCCCCTTCCCGCAGCGCCTGCTGGTGGTGGGCGGTGGCTACATCGCGTGCGAATTCGCGTCCATCTTCAACGGGCTGGGGGCCAAGGTCACCCAGCTCTACCGTGGCGAGCAGGTGCTGCGCGGTTTTGACGACGAGATCCGCCACTTCGTGGCCAGCGAAATGGCCAAGAGCGGCGTGGACCTGCGCCTGAACGCCGGCGTGGTGGGCATCGACAAGACGGCCGATGGCCTGCTGGTGAAGCTGGAAGACGGCAACACCGTCACGGCCGACGCCGTGCTCTACGCCACCGGCCGCGTGCCCAACGTGAAAGACCTGGGCCTGGAGCGCGTGGGCGTGGCCCAGGGCGCGCAGGGCGAGGTGCTGGTGAACGAGCACTACCAGACCAATGTGCCGCACGTGTACGCCGTGGGCGACGTGACCAACCGGGTGCAGCTCACGCCCGTGGCCCTGGGCGAGGCCATGGTGGTGGTGGACCACCTGTTCGGCCCGGCCGCCGGCAAACCCGCGTGCCAGATGAGCTACGACTTCATCCCCACCGCCGTGTTCACCCACCCCAACATTGGCACCGTGGGCCTGACCGAAGCCCAGGCGCGCGAGCGACACGGCGCGGTCACCATCTTCCGCAGCGAGTTCAAGGCGCTGAAGCACACGCTATCGGGCAGCAGTGAGCGCACGCTCATGAAGCTGGTGGTGGACACCGCCAGCGACCGGGTGGTGGGCCTGCACATGGTGGGCGCCGAGGCCGGCGAGATCGTGCAGGGCTTTGCCGTGGCCATGAAGGCTGGCGCCACCAAGGCGGTGTTCGACAGCACCATCGGCATCCACCCCACCGCCGCCGAAGAGTTCGTGACCATGCGTGAGCCCACGCGCCACTGAGCCCGCAACGTCAGGCCAGCAGCAGCACCGCCACGCCCAGCGCGGTGTGGGCCCACAGGCCAGGCGCCAGCCAGGCAAAGTAGCGCCAGCCCCCCACCGCCCAGGCGGTGACGCTCTTGCTGGCAGCGTGCACCACCAGCGCCAGCCACACCGCCTGGTGGCCGACCGAAGCGGGCGGGCCCGAGGCGAACACCGCCCCCAGGGCCGAGTGCAGATCGGCCAGGGCACCCAGCAAGGTGCCCACGATCAGACCAGCCGAGCCGAGCCAGGCCGTGAGCGCCTGCACCAGCACCTGGATGCCGGTGAGAAGGGCCGCCACCGCCAGTGCGCCCTTCAGGCTGAACATGCGGTCTTGGCCCGTGCCCGGCAAGCCCTCGATGCGCGGTGACGACACGCCGGCGGCCACGCCGTCGGGCAGACCGCCGCGCACCAGCCACAGGCCCCAAAGCAAGGCCAACGCCCCCGCCGCCAGGGCCGACCAGGCCAGGTGCCCCAGCCAGGCCGGCTGCACGGCGGCGGCCACCAACAGCACCTGCACCTGGGTGGACACGCAGCTCAGCAAGCCCCCACCGGCCATGAGCCGGGGTGAGCCCTGCCCTTCGCGCGCCGCCAGGCCCATGGTGGCGATGGTGGCGGTGCTGGACACAAAGCCCGAGGCCAGGGCCGACAACGCAATCGCTTGCTGGGTCTGCAACAGCCGGCGCGCCAGGTGGGCGGCCGATTGCACCGACAGGATGAGCGCGAGCAACTGCACGATCACGTGCGGGTTCAGGGCCTGCTCCCACAGCGGGCGGTCGGGCACCAATGGCAGGGCCAACAACACGATGGCGGCCAACAAGATGCCGTCGCGCACCTCGGCCGGCTGCAGCCAGTGGCGCGCGAAGCGGTGCATGCGCTCGCGCCCGGCCAGCAGCGCGGTGAGGCCGGTGGCCAAACCAGCGGCCAGCGGCACGCTCCAGAGGCAAAGCACACCGATCAGGTAGGTGAGCAGCAGCGCAATTTCGGTGGTGATGCCGGGGTCATCGGAGCGGTCGCGCGCGTAGGCCACCACGGTGAGCGCACCCACGAACACCGCGCCCGCCACCACCAAGCCCATCGACCCGGTGAGGGCCGCGGCCGCGCCCGTGACGCAGGCCAGCGTGAAGCTGCGCAGCCCCGCCAAGGCGCGGTGCGGCCCCTCGCCCTTGCGGCGTTCGCGCTCAATGCCGATCAGCAAGCCACAGCCCAGCGCCGCCACCAGGGCTTGCGCCGCGCCGTGCAGATCGGCCGTCGGCCAGGGCAGGAAATCGGTCATGAAGGCAACACCCGCAGGGCCACAATAGCCCCATGCACAAGACGCCCGACTTTACCGCCCCGCTGTTCTTCGACGACCCGGCCCAGGCGCTGGCGCAGGTGCAGCGCATCTACCAGCACAGCGTGGATTTTCTGCGCCAGGCCATGCGCGAGTTCGTGGCCGGCGACGACCACGGTGGCGCCCACGTGCGCGCCTGCTACCCCTATGTGCGCCTGCACACGCACAGCGTGCTGCGCCAGGGCAGTGGCGCCCAGAGCCCGGCCCACACCCGGCTGAGCTACGGCTTCGTGGCCGGCGCGGGCCGCTACGAGACCACCCTCACCCGCCCCGACCTTTACGCCGACTACTACCTCGAGCAGTTCCGCCTGCTGCTGGCCAACCACGGCGGCCAGTTGGAGGTGGGCACCAGCACCCAGCCCATCCCGATTCACTTTTCGTTTGCCGAGCACGACCACGTGGAAGGCCAGATGGACGCCCACCGCCGCGCCCTCATGCGCGACGTGTTCGACCTGCCCGACCTCACCGCCATGGACGACGGCATCGCCAACGGCACCCACGAGCCCAAGCCGGGCGAGGCGCACCCGCTGTCGCTGTTCACCGCGCCGCGGGTGGACTATTCGCTGCAGCGCCTGCGCCACTACACCGGCACCGCGCCGGAGTGGTTCCAGAACTTCGTGCTGTTCACCAACTACCAGTTCTACATCGACGAGTTCATCAAGCTCGGCCACGCCGAAATGGCCCGCGCGGACAGCGAGTACATCGCCTTTGTCGAGCCGGGCAACGTCATCACCCGCCGCACCGGCCTGAGCGCCGAGGCCATTGATCAGTTGGGCAAAGCGCCACCGCGCCTGCCCCAGATGCCCGCCTACCACCTGCTGCGCGCCGACCGCAGCGGCATCACCATGGTCAACATCGGCGTGGGCCCGGCCAACGCCAAGACCATCACCGACCACATCGCCGTGCTGCGCCCGCACGCCTGGCTGATGCTGGGCCACTGCGCCGGCCTGCGCACCTCGCAGCAACTGGGCGACTACGTGCTGGCCCACGCCTATGTGCGCGAGGACCACGTGCTGGACGAGGAACTGCCACTGTGGGTGCCCATTCCGGCGCTGGCCGAAATTCAACTGGCGCTGGAGGCCGCCGTGGCCGAGGTGACCGGCGTGCCGCCGCACGAGCTCAAGCGCATCATGCGCACCGGCACCGTGGCCAGCACCGACAACCGCAACTGGGAACTGCTGCCCGACAACACGCCCCAGCGCCGCTTCAGCCAGAGCCGCGCCGTGGCGCTGGACATGGAAAGCGCCACCATCGCCGCCAACGGCTTCCGTTTCCGTGTGCCCTACGGCACCCTGCTGTGCGTGAGCGACAAGCCCCTGCACGGCGAGATCAAGCTGCCCGGCATGGCCAACCACTTCTACCGCGAGCGGGTGGACCAGCACCTGCGCATTGGCATCCACGCCATGGAAACCCTGCGCGCTGGCGGTGTGGACCAGTTGCACAGCCGCAAGCTGCGCAGCTTCGCCGAGGTGGCTTTCCAGTGAGCGCGTGCGGCGCTCAGAGCATTTGCACCGAGCGCCCGATGTAGAGAATCGGGCCAGTCGGCCGGCCGGTGGGTGAGCCGTTGTAAGGCTCCAGGGTGATCTCAAACAACTGGTTGGGCTGCAGCGGCGGCAACTGGTCCAGCGACACCTCCAGCGGCTTGCCCGGCTGCACCAGGCCGAGCGACAAGGGAGCGGTCCAGCCGTCGGCCTTGGTCCAGAACTGCAGTGAGCGCTGTTCGGGCACGTCGGTGGCGGTGAGGGGCACCAGGCGCAGGCGGCGGTCGGCGCTGGTCTGCACCACCCAGCCGGGCGCGGTCTGGTTGGGCGCCACCAGCACCACCATGAAACGCGCCTCGGGCTGGCGCAAGCCCACCTGCGGGGCCACCGCGAAGAAAGTGGCCGCGGCCACACCGGCCAGCGCCAGCCCGCGCCACAGGGCAACGCTGTCCCACCAGCGGCGCCAGGCGCTCGGGCGGGGTGGGGCCTGCGAAGGCTGGCGCGCGGGCGGCAGGCTGGCCTCGATGCGCTGCCACAGGGCAGCCGACGGCTCGGCCGGCGCCACCAGTTCGGTCAGGGGCTGCAGCCGGGCTTCCCAGAAGGCCACGGCCTCGCGCAGCTCGGCGTCGTGCGGCAGGCGCTGCTGCACCTCGCGTCGGCGCGGTGCGCTCAAGGTGCCGAGCACGTAGTCGGACGCGAGTTGCTGGGTGTCGGGCGTGCTCATGCCAGGCACTCCTTGAGCGAGGCCAGGCCGCGCCGAATCCAGGCCTTCACCGAACCCAGGGGCGCGCCCAGGCGCTGGGCGATCTCGGCGTGGGTGCAGCCGTCCAGGTAAGCGAAGAGCACGCAATTGCGCTTGGCCACGTCCAGGCGGGCGAGGCAGTCGTCCAGGCGGCCCAGGGTGCTGCGCAGGGCAAAGGCGTCGAGCATGTCGGGAGCGGCCGGCGGGTCGGCCTCTTGCAGCGCGTCCAGCGCGTCTTCGTCCACGCCCACCGTGCGGCCAGAGGCGCGCACCACATCGAGTGCGGCGTGGCGCACGATGCTGCACATCCAGCCCCGCCCGTCGCCACGCGCCGGGTCGAAGCTGGCGGCCTTGGACCAGATGGCCACGAAGGCGTCGTGCAGCACGTCTTCGGCGGCCGAGCGATCGCGCACGATGCGCGACGCCACGCCCAGCAGGAAGCGGCTTTCTTGCTCGTAGAGGCGGTGCAGCGCGCTGCGCTCACCGCGCGCGCAGGCGGCCAGTTCGGCGTTGTGGTCGAAGGTGGGCAGGGGCACAGACAACACGCTGCCCGGCGATGGCCAGGCTTGATCGGCCTTCATCCTACCCGGGCGGGTATGCCCTCGCGCGCAGCGGGAATCAGGACGCCTTGTAGAAGATGTAGTCGGCCTGGTACTTCACCACCTGCTTCTGCCCCTTGGTGGCCGGGGTGCAGGGGGTGGCGGGCGCCACGCCACCCTGGGTGGCCACGCGCTGGATGTAGGTGACGCCGGTCATGGCGCCCATGCCGGTGGCGGGGTTGGCCTTCACCAGTTGCAGGGGGATGTTGCCTGCGCCATTGGGGGCCACGGCCACCTGCGGGGCGGTGAGCTTGGAGCCGTCGTTGCTTTCCCAGGTGGCGGGCGGGCCGTAGTACTTGCCCACCTGCTGGCCGCTGCGGCTGAGCAGCTTGGCGTCGGGGCCCACGAACACCCACTCGGTCTGGCCGGCGGCGTCTTTCTTGTCGCGGCACTCGTAGGTGATCTCGCCCACGCCCACGGTCTCCATGGCCACGCGGTGGCCGGCGGGCACCTTCACGGCATCGGGCAGGCTGGCTTGCGAAAACAGGGGCGCCGGGGCGCTCATGTTGGAGGCACAGGCGCTCAGGGCGAGGGCGGCCGTGGCGGCCAGGGTGGTCTTGAACAGCATCGAAATCTCCGGTTGGGTGGGGTGAAGGTCAGCGGCGCTTTCGCGTCCACTGCCTCCACTACGCGCCAGCCGGCGGTTTGGATGCAGCGTGGTGCAAAAAAAGTTCAGGCCGCGCGAGGGCGCACCTTGGAGGCGGCCAGCTTGGCCTGACGGCGGGCCACGTCCACGTCGGCGTCATGCACCAGGGCCACGCCCATGCGGCGCTTGGCGAAGCTCTCGGGCTTGCCGAACAGGCGCACCTCGCTGTTGGGCACGCGCAGGGCCTCGTCCACGCCGTCAAACACGATGCCCTTGGCTTCCACGCCGCCATAAACCACAGCGCTGGCGCCCGGGCTCTTGAGCGCCGTGCTCACCGGCAGGCCCAGGATGGCGCGGGCGTGCAGCTCGAACTCGTTCTGCCACTGGGTGACCATGGTCACCATGCCGGTGTCGTGCGGGCGCGGGCTCACCTCGCTGAACCACACCTGGTCGCCCTTGACGAACAGTTCCACCCCGAACAGGCCCAGGCCGCCCAGGTCGGCGGTGATGGCCTTGGCGATCTCGCGCGATTTCTGCAACGCCACCGGGCTCATGGGGTGGGGCTGCCAGCTCTCCACGTAGTCGCCGGCCACCTGCACGTGGCCGATGGGGTCGCAGAAATGGGTGTCCACCTGGCCGTCGGCGCCCTTGGCGCGCACGGTGAGCTGGGTGATTTCGTAGTCGAAGTCAATGAAGCCTTCCACGATGACGCGCCCGTGGCTCACACGGCCACCGGCCATGGCGTAGTCCCAGGCCTTCTGCACGTCGGCCGGGCCGTCGATCTTGCTCTGGCCCTTGCCGCTGCTGCTCATCACCGGCTTGACCACGCAGGGGTAGCCGATGCCCGCGTCAATGGCGGCCTGCAGCTCTTGCAGCGAATCGCAGAAGCGGTAGGGGCTGGTGGGCAGGCCCAGGGTTTCGGCGGCCAGGCGGCGAATGCCTTCGCGGTCCATGGTGAGGCGGGCGGCGCGCGCGGTGGGAATCACCGTGACCACGCCGGCGGCCTCCAACTCTTGCAGCATGGGCGTGGCAATGGCCTCGATCTCGGGCACCACCAGGTGTGGGCGCTCGGCCTCGATCAGGGCCTTGAGCTGGGCCGGGTCGCTCATGGCGATGGTGCGCGCGTGGTGCGCCACCTGCTGGCCCGGGGCGTTCTCGTATCGGTCCACCGCGATGGTTTCCACGCCCAGGCGCTGCAGGGCGATCAGCACCTCTTTGCCCAGCTCACCCGAGCCGAGCAGCATGACCTTGGTGGCCGAAGGGGACAGGGGAGTGCCGAGGGTGGTCATGGGAGGGATGGGATCAGGTCAGAGGGCCTCGCCCATGGCTTCGCCCATGCGGACGGCGCCAGCGGGAGCCCAGTGGGGGTTGAAGTCGATGACGCCGTGCGGCCACAGCATCACCACGGTGGAGCCCAGGAGGAAGCGGCCCATTTCCTGGCCGCGCTCGAAGCGGATGTCTTGGTCGTCGTAGCGCCAGTCGCGCACCGAGCCGGGGCGCGGCGGGTTCACCACGCCGTGCCAGGTGGTGGCCATGCTGCCCACGATGGTGGCGCCCACCAGCACCAGCACGAAGGGCACGGTGGTGTCGCGGTGCGGCACGTCGAACACGCACACCACGCGCTCGTTGCGCGCGAACAGGCCCGGCACGCCGCGCGCGGTGGCAGGGTTGACCGAGTACAAGTCGCCCGGCACGTGAACCATGCGGCGCAGCCGGCCCGCGGTGGGCATGTGGATGCGGTGGTAGTCCTTGGGGCTGAGGTAGATGGTGGCGAAGGCGCCGTTGTCGAAGCGCTTGGCCAGCTCAGCGTCGCCGCCCACCAGGGCGCGGGTGCTGTACAGATGGCCCTTGGCCTGGAAGATCTGGTCGCCCGCAATCGGGCCAAACTGGCTGATGGCGCCGTCCACCGGGCACACAAAGCCGGCATCGCTCAAGGGGCGCGCATCGGCCCGCAGGGCGCGGGTGAAGAAGTCGTTGAAGCTGGCGTAGGCCGCGATGTCGGGGTTGGCGGCCTCTTCCATGTTCACGCCATAACGCCGCACGAAGCGGCGGATGAGCGCCTGGGTGAGGGATCCGCCCTGGGCACGGGCGATGCGCCCGGCCAATTCGGTCAGGGCGCGCTGGGGCAGCCAGTGCTGCAGATGGACGGACAGGGGCGTAGACACCGCGCGATTGTAGGGGCCGCCCTCTTCCGGGTGACACGAAGGGGCGGGGTCGGGCAGGCACAATCCCGTGCATGAGCCAGCCGCTGTTCACCGCCGAGCAACTTGTCAAACGCTTCGGCGACGCCACCGTGGTCAACCACCTGAGCTTCCAGATCCAGCCCGGCGAATGCCTGGGCGTGATCGGGCCCAATGGCGCAGGCAAGACCACCACCATCCGCATGTGCCTGGGCCTGACCAGCCCCGACGAGGGCCGCATCACCGCCTTCGGCCTGGACATGCCACGCGACGCCATGGCCATCAAGGCCAGGCTGGGCGTGGTCTCGCAAATGGACACGCTCGACCCCGACTTCGACTGCGCCGAAAACCTGCTGGTTTATGGCCGCTACTTCGGTCTGCCGCGGCGCACCATCGAAGAGCGCATTCCCCGCCTGCTGGAGTTCGCGGCCCTCACGCACAAGGCGAAGGCCAAGCCGGGCGAGCTGTCGGGCGGCATGAAACGCCGCCTCTCGCTGGCCCGCGCCCTGGTGAACGACCCGCAACTGCTGCTGCTCGACGAGCCCACCACCGGCCTGGACCCACAAGCCCGCCACCTGATGTGGGAGCGCCTGCAACTGCTGCTGCAGCAGGGCAAGAGCATTCTGCTCACCACCCACTTCATGGACGAGGCCGAGCGCCTGTGCACCCGGCTGCTGGTGCTGGACCACGGCCGCAAGATCGCCGAAGGCCGGCCGCGCGAGCTGATCGCCCAGCACCTGGAACCCGACGTGGTGGAGGTGTACGGCCCCGGCGCGCTTGACCTGGCCCGGCAAGAGGCCCACGCCGGTCTGCGCGCCCTGGCCGCGCGGGTGGAGGTGAGTGGCGAGACGGTGTTCTTCTACACCGCGCAACCCCAGCCGCTGCTGGCGGCGCTGGGCACCCTGCCCCAGCTTCGCACCCTGCACCGCCCGGCCAACCTCGAAGACCTGTTCCTCAAGCTCACCGGTCGCCAGATCCGCGAAGACGGTTGAGCCCACCCCCATGCCCCACATGAGCTCCATCGACAACCCCGTGACCCCATCGCCCTGGGCTCCGCCGCGCCTGTCCATGCGCTGGTGGCCCGTGTTCCTGCGCAACCTGCTGGTCTGGCGCAAGCTCGCCGTGCCCAGCCTGGTGGGCAACATCGCCGAGCCGCTAATGTGGCTGGTGGCCTTCGGCTATGGCATGGGCGCCCTGGTGGGCCAGGTGAACATGGCCACGCCGCAAGGCAACATGGCCGTGCCCTACATCCTGTTCCTGGCCAGCGGCAGCATTTGCATGAGCGCCATGAACGCCGCCACCTTTGAGGCGCTGTACTCGGCCTTCTCACGCATGCACGTGCAGAAAACCTGGGACGGCATCATGAACGCGCCCGTGTCGCTGGACGACGTGGTGCTGGCCGAGATGCTGTGGGCGGCGTTCAAGTCGCTGTTCACGGTGACGGCCATTCTGGGCGTGATGCTGGCCCTGGGCATCTCCCACTCGCCGAAGCTGCTGCTGGCCTGGCCGGTGCTGTGGCTCACCGGTATCACCTTCTCGTGCATCGCGCTGGTGTTCAACGCGCTGGCCAAGGGCTACGACTTCTTCACCTACTACTTCACGCTGTTCCTCACGCCCATGATGTTTCTCTCGGGCGTGTTCTTTCCGCGGGAACAGTTGCCAGAGGTGGTGCAACACCTCTCAAGCGGCTTGCCACTGACGCACGCGGTGGCGCTGGTGAGGCCTTTGTTCATGGACCAATGGCCGCAAGGGGCATTGGGGCACCTGCTGGTGCTGGCGGGTTATGGGGCCGTGGCGTTCTGGATTGCCCTGGCCCTGACGCGCCGACGCTTCTCCCGCTGAAGCACCGGCGGCGGGCGTTCGGCTCAGTGAATGGCGAGGGCCAGCGCCGGCTGCGCGTTGGCGTAGCTGTCGCTGCCGGCGTCCATGAAGGTGTCGGCGTCGATGGCGGCGTCGAAGTCGAGGGCGTTGTCAAACAGCTTGGGGATCAGCGGCTTGTCCAGCGGGCGGCAGACGCGCTGGCGCAGGCCCTGCAGGGCCCGGCTGTCTTCCATGGCGCTGATCACGGCCTCGGGGTCGAGCATCAGAACGAAAGGGTTGAGACGGCTGGCGGCGGACTTCATGGCGGGTTCCTGGAGAGACTGTTTCAAAGCGAAATGCGATGAAACAGACTGTATCCAGCCCGCTTTTCCGGGTTAAGTCGGCCACCCGCCATTCGCTGTGTCGGAATTTGCCTGACACGCCTCAGAAGCCCGGGGACAAGGCACTGCCGTTCAGGCGTCAGACTGGCCCGCTGCGCAGCGCCTCCACGCTGGCGCGCACCACCGCTTGCACGCTGCCGCTTTCCTTGAAGCGGTTTCGCAAGAACGTGGCGTGGTTGCCGGTGCGGGCCGCGGTGCGCTCGATCTCGTCCAGTGCGGCCATCGAGTTCAGCGCCTGCGCGTGCGGCCCGAGCTTTCGCAGGGTGGCCAGCACGTCTTCGCGAATGCTGATCTGCTCGCGCGTCTTGGGGTTGACCATCATGCCGTCCAGACCGAAACGGCAGGCCTGGAAACGGTTGTAGGTGTAGACGAGGTAATCGTCTTCCTCGGGCGGCGGCTCGTTGCGCTCCAGCAGGTGGCGGCACAGGGCCTGCAGGTAGCAGGCCAGGGCCGCGGCGCGCTCCACCGTGAGGGGCGTGTCGCACACGCGCAGCTCGATGGTGCCGTACTCGGGCTTGGGCCGGATGTCCCAGTAAAAGTCTTTCATCGACTTCACCACCCCGGTGCTCTCCATCTTGGTGAAGTAGCCGTTGGCGAACTCGTCCCAGCTCAACACGAAGGGCGCGCGGCCGCTCAAGGGGAAAGCGAACACCGAGTTCAGGCGGGCCGAGTCGAACAGCGTGTCCACGCCCTGCGAGAACGGCGACGACGCCGACAGCGCAATGAAGTGCGGCACATAGCGGTTGAGCGAATGCAGCAGAAACAGCGCCTCATCGGGCGAGGCACAGCCGATGTGCACGTGCTGCCCGAACACGGTGAACTGCTTGGCCAGGTAGCCGTACAGGCCCGACAACTCCTGAAAGCGCGGCTTGGAGAAGATGCGCTGCTCGAACCAGCGCTGAAACGGGTGCGTGCCGCCGCCCGCCAGTTCGATGTTGAGCCGGTCACCGGCGTGCACCAGGGTGTCGCGGATGGCCTGCAACTGCGCCAACAGCGGCCCGTGTTCGCGCTGCACATCGGTGGCGATCTCGATCATGCTTTGCGTCATCTCCGGCGTGACCGTGCCGGGAAAGGGCTTGCGGCGCAGCAGTTCCAACAAATCGTTGGCGCTGCTGGACAGATCGAAGTCGTGGCTGTTGACGAGCTGCAACTCCAGCTCGACGCCCATGGTCAACGAATCGGAGGCCTTGAAGGTTTCCAGAGGCATAGGAGCTTACCTTTCAGCGATTGGAGGTCACGAGGAGCCGTTTGGAGGATGAGGGTTGAGGCGCCAAAAGGCGCGCTCCTACTCCTTTGTGACGTGGGTTTCGCGGGCCGCCCGCAGGGCACGCTGCGTGATCACCGGCCCCAGCAGCTCTTGCAACAGCATCATGCCGGTGAGCACCGAGAGCACCGCCACGGCGGGCTCGAAGCCCATCAGGCGGCTTTGCTCCAGCAGCAAGATGGCGAAGGCCGACATGGGCGTGAGCGCCAGGCCGGTGAGCACGCCCTTGCGCTCGGTGATGCCCGAGAGGCGCGCGGCCGCCAGGCCAAACGCCACCTTGGAGGCCGTGCGCACCGCGATCAGCAAGACCCCCAGCCACAGGGTGGAGGCCACCTGCGCCCAGTCCAGCAGCGAGGCGATGTACACAAACAGGAAAACGGCCAGCAGGTCGCCCGCGGTGCCAAAGTCGCGCTGGGCGTTGGTCAAGTGCACGCGCCGCTCGCGCGCCACAATGCCAAAGGCCAGGGCCGCCAGCAGGGGCGACAGGCGCAAGCCGTAGGCGGCGGTGGTGAGCAGCAGCACCGACAGCGCGAACACCACCGTCATGTCGCGGGCCTGGCTGGCGCGAAAACGCAGCAGCCAGGGCACCACCACGCCCAGCAGGCCACCCATGGCCACCGAGGTGGCCACCACGTGCACGCTGCCAAACGCCGCCATCACCAGGTCACCCGAGGTGCTCAGGTGCCAATAGCCCACCACCAGCTTCAGCGCCAGCACGGCCAGCGCGCAGTTGATGGCGCACAGGTGCAGCACGCGCTCGGTGGCCTGCCCGGCGCTGCGCAGTTCGTTGGCCACGCGCACCACGCCCGCCGGCGAGGCCGACACCGACAGGGCCGCGATGATCAGGCGTTGGTCAATGGGCAGGTTCAACCACCCGGTGACCCAATAGATCAAGCCAAAAGTGGCGATGGACTCCAGCACCCCCTGCAGCAAGACCCAGGGGTTGTGGCGAAACCAACGCAGGTTGATGCGGTAGCCCAGCTCGAACAGCACCAGCGAAAGCGCCACGTTGGCCAGGAAGGGCAGGCCCGGGATGTCGGTGGTCAGGCCCGGCAGGTTGACCAGACCGCCCAGCAGGCCCACGCCCACGTAGCTCGTGACGCGCGGCACCTGCCAGCGCTCGTGCAGGCGCTCGCCCACGAACCAGGCCAGCAGCAGCACCAGCGGCCAGGCCACGGCCTGCAACAGAAACACGAAGTCGGTGGACATGGGCGCAGTCTCCTGTGTGGGGCCCGGGGCTGGCGCACACGGCGCCGTGCACCGCATGCGGTGTCCGTGCCCCTGACGTGCCCGCGCAAGCGCGGGCGGGTCTTCAGACAGGCGGCCCGTGGGGCCACCGCGATCTCAGACCGCGAAGCGGGTCTGGAGTTCTTGCAGCCCCAGTTCGTCGAGAACCTGCTGCAAGCGTTGCCGGGCCCGTTGCCGGGTGCCCTGGCGATCCTGATCGATTCTACGGGCGAGGATGAGTTCATTCTTCATGGAATGATCCCAACCCACCAGCTCGGTCACGGTGACGCTGTAACCATGTGCTTCGAGCTGCAGGCAGCGCAGCACATTGGTGATCTGGCTGCCGAATTCGCGGGTGTGCAGCGGGTGGCGCCACAGCTCGGCCAGCGGCGTGCGCGACAAGGTGAGCGCCTTGTGCTTGCGCATCACCGACGCCACCTCGGCCTGGCAACACGGCACCAGCACCAGGTGGCGCGCTTGCTTGGCCAGACCGAAGGCGATGGCGTCGTCGGTGGCGGTGTCACAGGCGTGCAGCGCGGTGACCACGTCAATCTGCGCCGGCAAGGCCGGGTCGGTCAGGGCCTGTTGCACGGTGGTGGCCAAAAAGGCCATGCGATCAAAACCCAGGCGCTGCGCCAGTTCTCGCGACTTCTGCACCAGCTCGGCCCGCGCCTCCACGCCGTATACATGGCCCACCGGCTTGTCCTTGAAGAACAGGTCGTAGAGGATGAAGCCCAGGTACGACTTGCCGGCACCGTGGTCGGCCAGGGTCACGTCACCGCGCTCGGCCAGCACCTCGGCCAGCAACGGCTCGATGAACTGCACCAGGTGATACACCTGCTTGAGCTTGCGCCGCGTGTCCTGGTTGAGCTTGCCCTCGCGCGTGAGGATGTGCAGCTCTTTGAGCAACTCGATCGACTGGCCCGGGCGCAGCTCGGGCAGTTGCTCCTGCAGCGTGGGCGCAGGCGCTTTCACCTTGTGTTTCGACATGGGGCGATGGTAGCCCAGGCCCTGGCGCGACAATCGCGCATGGACCCCAAGACCCACCCCTATGACGCCCTCACGCCCGATGTGGTGCTCGACGCCCTGGCCGCCATCGGCCTCTACGGCGACGGCCGCCTGACCGCCCTCAACAGCTTTGAGAACCGCGTCTACCAGGTGCACCTGGACGAACCGGTGGAAGGCCAGGACGCGGTGGTGGTCAAGTTCTACCGACCCGGCCGCTGGACCACCGCGCAAATCCAGGAAGAACACGAGTTCGCGCTGGAGCTGGCCGCCGCCGAGGTGCCCATGGTGGCCCCGCTGCGCCTGCACGGCCAGACCCTGCACCACCATGGCGGGTTCGATTTCGCGGTGAGCCCGCGCCGAGGCGGGCGCCGCCCCGAGCTGGACGACTGGGACGTGCTCGAATGGACCGGCCGCTTCCTGGCGCGCCTGCACAGCGTGGGGCAATTGCGCCCCTTCTCACAACGCCCCACCCTCAGTTCGGCCACCTTCGCCCATGAGCCACGCGACTGGCTGATGCAACACCACGCCGTGGCCCCCGAGGTGCAAGGCGCCTGGGCCGAGGCCCTGGGTGAGGCCCTCGCCTTGATCGAGCGCCACCCCGTGCTGCGCGGCGAGGCGTCGCCCGAGGGCGGCATCGCCACCCTACGGCTGCACGGCGACTGCCACCCGGGCAACATCCTCTGGACACCGGAAGGACAGCCCGGTGCCGGCCCGCACTTTGTGGACCTGGACGACGCGCGCCAGGGCCCTGCGGTGCAAGACCTGTGGATGTTGCTATCGGGCGACCGGCGCCAGCAGACCCAGCAGCTAGGGGCTTTGCTCGATGGCTACGAGCAGTTCCGCCCCTTCGACCGGCGTGAGCTGGCCTTGATCGAGCCCCTGCGCACGCTGCGCCTGGTGCACTACAGCGCCTGGGTCGCCCGGCGCTGGGACGACCCGGCCTTTCCCATCAACTTTCCCTGGTTCGGCACGCGCGACTACTGGCAGGGGCAGGTGGACATGCTGGTGGAGCAAATCGAGGCCATGCAGGAAGACCCGCTGGTGGGTTGAGCCCGATGGACCTCTGCACAAAAAGATTGCTAAAGATGTAATTCTTGTTGTGTAATTCACCCGTTGGTTCTAACCAACCAGCTCCCATCCAGCCCGTGCCGAGAGTCGGTCACCTCGTGCCTCAGCCACCGGCGCCTCGCTCGTTGTGTCAACGTCTTTCAAGAAAGGTGTTTGTCGGCCAAGGTGCCTTCTCAGGCGCCACCGTCCGAAAACAGTGCAGCCATGGCCCCCATGCCCAAATCCCTGTCCGAAGCCTCCCTTCAACTCGAGCAGCAGCTTTGTTTCGCCCTGTACTCCACTTCACTGGCGATGACCAAGCTCTACAAGCCACAGCTCCAGCAGATCGGGCTGACCTACCCCCAATACCTCGCCATGCTGGCCTTGTGGGAACACGACGGCCTCACGGTGAGCGCACTGGGTGAGCAACTCCACCTCGATTCGGGCACCCTCACCCCCTTGCTCAAGCGCCTGGAATCGGCCGACCTGGTCAGCCGACAACGCGACGACGAAGACGAGCGCCGCGTGATGGTGCGGCTCACCCCGGCGGGCAAGCGCCTGAAAAGCCGCGCCATGCGCATTCCGGCCACCATGCTGGATGCCGCCCAGTGCGCCCCCACCGAGGCACAAACGCTCACCCGTCAGATCCAGATGCTGCGCAACCGCCTGAGCACCGCGTGACCACCGACTGAGCGGCGACGACCGTTCGGGCAACAAAAAGCCCACCGAAGCGAATGCATCGGTGGGCTTTTTGTCGGGACCAAGGTCAGTCCTTGGGCTTGTCGGGGTCGTGAATGACGGTGCTGGTGCCCACGCCCACCCCCACCCGGGCGCCGCTGTTGCCGATCTCGGTGCTGGTGCCCACCCCGACGCCAGCGCTCACGCGCCCGCCGGGGCTCACCCCCACGCCCACGCCGACTGGCCCTACGCCGGTGCCAACGCCCAGGCTCACGCCGTTGTTGCTGGCCCCCACGCCGATGGTGACGGGCCCCACGGGAATGCCCACGCCCACACCAACAGAGCCGCAAGCCCCCAGCATCAAGGGCAAGACCAACAACAAGGGGCGCAGGGAAACGGTCATGGTGAACTCCGGTGAATCAGGTGCCGATTGTGACCGCGCCCCGCGCCGAAAGTGCCCCGTGCCTTAGGCCAGCAGGGTGTTCACCCGTTTCACGTAAGCCGCCGGGTCGTCCGGCAGACCGCCTTCGGCCAGCAGGGCCTGGTCAAACAGGATGTGGGCCAGGTCGTCGAAGTGGGCATTGCCTTCCAGCTTTTTCACCAGGGCGTGGTCGGCGTTCACCTCCAGGATGGGCTTGACCTCGGGGGCCTTCTGGCCGGCCTGTTTGAGCAGACGCGCCAACTGCGTGGAGTACTCGCCGTCTTCCACCACCAGGCAAGCCGGCGAATCGACCAGGCGCGAGGTGACGCGCACGTCTTTTGCCTTGTCTTTCAGGCTCTCTTTCAGCTTCTCCAGCACCGGCTTGAACGCCTCGGCAGCGGCCTCGGCGGCTTTCTTCTCGGCCTCGTCTTGCAGGGCGCCCAGGTCCACCGCGCCCTTGGCCACGCTTTGCAGCGGGGTGCCGTCGAACTCAGGAAGGAAAGACAGGGCCCACTCATCGACGCGGTCGGTCATGAGCAGCACCTCGATGCCCTTCTTGCGGAACACCTCGAGCTGCGGGCTGTTGCGCGCGGCCTGCGGGGTGTCGGCGGTGATGTAGTAGATGGCCTGCTGGCCTTCTTTCATGCGGGCCTTGTAGTCGGCCAGCGAGGTGGCCTCGGCCTGCGTGGTGCTGGCAAAGCGCAGCAGCTTGGCGATGCGCTCGCGGTTGCCGAAGTCTTCGCCCAGGCCTTCCTTGAGCACGGCACCGAACTCGGCGTAGAAGGCGCTGTACTTGCCGGCTTGCGCTTTGTCCTCTTCGCTCACCACATCGGTCACGCCGTCCTGGCCTTCAGCGGTTTCGGCGGCCTCGGGCAGCTTGTCCTTCTTGGCCAGGTCTTCCAGCATGGACAGCACGCGGCGGGTGTTGCCCTCGCGAATGGCCTTCACGTCGCGGCTTTCCTGCAGCAGCTCGCGGCTGACGTTGAGCGGCAGGTCGGCCGAATCGACCACGCCCTTGACCCAACGCAGGTAAGACGGCATCAGGCTCTCGGCCTCGTCCATGATGAAGACGCGCTTCACGTACAGCTTGATGCCGGCCTTGCGGTCGCGGTTCCACAGGTCCACCGGGGCCTTGGCCGGGATGTAGAGCAACTGCGTGTACTCGGTGCTGCCTTCCACGCGGTTGTGGCTCCAGGCCAGCGGGGCCTCGGTGTCGTGGCTGAGGTTTTTGTAGAACTCGGTGTACTGCTCGGCGCTGATGTCCTTCTTGGGGCGGGCCCACAGCGCGTTGGCCGAGTTCACGGCTTCCCACTCGTCCTTGAGCACGTACTCGCTCTTCTCGCTGTCCCACTCTTCCTTCTGCATGCGAATGGGCAGGCTGATGTGGTCGCTGTAGCGGGCGATGATGGACTTGAGCTTCCAGTGGTTGAGGTACTCGGTCTTGTCCTCGCGCAGGTGCAGGATGACGCTGGTGCCGCGCTCGGCGCGCTCAATGGCCTCCACCTCGAAGTCGCCACTGCCGCCGCTGGTCCAGCGCACGCCTTCGCTGGCGTTCAGACCGGCGCGGCGGCTTTCCACCACGATCTTGTCGGCCACGATGAAGCCTGAGTAGAAGCCCACGCCGAACTGGCCGATGAGTTGCGCGTCGGCCTTCTGGTCGCCGCTGAGGCGGCTCATGAAATCGCGGGTGCCGCTCTTGGCGATGGTGCCCAGGTGGTCGATGGCCTCCTGCGCGCTCATGCCGATGCCGTTGTCGGTGATGGTGATGGTCTTGGCCTCGCGGTCAAAGGCCACGCGCACCTGCAGCTCGGGTGCGTCTTCCATCAGGGCCGCGTTGTTCAACGACTCAAAGCGCAGCTTGTCGCAGGCGTCCGAGGCGTTGGACACCAGCTCGCGCAAGAAGATGTCGGGGTTGGAATACAGCGAGTGGGTGACGAGGTGCAGCAGCTGGGCCACCTCGGCCTGGAAGGAATGGGTCTGTTTGCTCATGGCGGGATGTGGGAGGAAAAAACAAAACCGCCGCCGATCTGGGGACGCGGCGGCGGTATTTCAAGGGGCGCTCAGAAGCGCTCGTCGGGCCCGAGGTAGCGCCACTGCCCCATGGGCAGTTGGCCCAGCACGATGCGACCGATGCGCACGCGCTTGAGGCCCACCACGTGCAGGCCGACGGCCTCGCACATACGCCGGATCTGGCGCTTCTTTCCCTCGCGCAGCACGAAGCGCAACTGCTCGGGGTTCTGCCAGTCCACCTTCGCCGGGCGCAGGGGCTGGCCATCCAGGCTCAGGCCGTGACACAGCAGGGCCAGGCGTTCGCGGGGGAACACGGCCTGCACGTCCTGCGTCACCAGCCCTGCGCCCTGTGGCCCATTGGGCGCCCAGTGCACGCGCACCAGGTATTCCTTCTCGACCTCGCTGTCTTCGCCGATCAGGGTGCGGGCCACGCGACCGTCTTGCGTGAGGATGAGCAGGCCGGTGGAGTCGATGTCGAGCCGGCCGGCCGGCGCCATGCCGCGCAACTGCGTGGGTGAAAAGCGGCGCGGGCTGCGGTCTTCGCGCCAGCGGCTCTTGGGGCCGATGAGCGACACCGCGGCCTCGTGGCCGTCTTCGGGCTGGCCACTCACGTAGCCCACCGGTTTGTGCAGGATGACGGTGACGCGCTCGTCCTGGCGCTGGCGGGCCTGCGGCAATACCTCGATGCGGGCCTGCGGCGACACCGGCTGGCCCATGGTGGCCACCCTGCCGTCCACCAGCACCCAGCCGTTGGCGATCCAGTCGTCCGCCTCGCGGCGCGAGCACAGGCCCATGTCGGCCAGGCGTTTGTTCAGGCGTATGGCGTCGCCTGGCGCGGCGGCTGGGCGCGAGGGGTGAGGGGCGGGAGAGGGCCGTTCGCTGCGCGCGGGCTCGCGGGGCGGTTCGCGGTAGGGCTCGCGTGCGGGCGGGCGCGGCGGCTGGGCAGAGGCGGGGCG
>FWPV01000777.1_pt1 | contig 95957 bp, 83 predicted proteins | sample 2228371 | NCBI WGS metagenome assembly FWPV01 (sample SAMEA103939776, study PRJEB20133) | metagenome
GCCTCACCGGCAGCGCCCCACCACCGTGGGGAGGTGACGCGTTGCCACCACGGCTAGCCTAGCACGCGGCCGACTGCCTCGCGAAACGCGCGTGGAGCGTGCCGAGCAGCTCCCGGTGGCGGAGATCGTCCGCGGCCAGCGAGCTCACGAGGGCCTTGAGGGGACTCTCGGCGCCGGTGAGGATGCGGGTGTGGATCCGCTCGGCTGCCGTGTCCTCGAGGGAAGCTGCAAAGGAGAGCGCGTCCTCGAGGGTCGGGTGCGGGTTACGAGCGCGGAACTCCCGCAGTTGCTGGCTGACCTCGGCCACGGCGCGGACGTCGATGTCCGGCACCGGCACGGGTCCGCTGGCGTGCCGGATCATCCGCCGTTGAAAGGCGATCAGGTTGGCGTGGGTCTCCTCTTGCAGGCCCAGGCGAAAGAAGACCCCCGACGCCTGCCGGTCGTCCGCGAACTCGTCGGCAAGCCACCGATAGAACTCGGCCACCTGCAGCTCGAGCTGCTGCAACGCATCGAGAAGCTTCAAGATGGTCATACCCAGTTCCTCCCGTCAGCGACCAGCTGGGCTGGCGCCGCTGGAAACCCTGGCAGAGTTCGTGCCCTCCCACCTCGCGTGACGTACGTTGCGATCCTTCAGGTAGTTCCGTGTCTCGCGCGAGCGCGGGCTTGCCACACGTGCTGTGCGAAGACCGGCCACGCCGCCGGCACCTGCGCTGTATCTACCAGCAGGAGCGAGACTTCGAGCGCCGTCGGTGCTGTTCGGTTTCGCGACACAGCTGCCGGCCCGGCGGGCCGGGGCTCAGGCGCTTCCGCGGTGGAACTCCTCCAGGTAGCGGCCGAGGGCGGCGCGGTCGAGGTACTTCATGGCCACGGCGATGTCCCCGAAATACACGTGCTTGGCCTGTTGCAGCTCGAGAACCTGGCGGCACTGCTCCGGCGTGAGCAACCCCAGCTCGACGGCGATCTCGCCGAAGAGTCCGCCCCGCTCCCGTTGCACCTCCAGCACCTGGCCGATCTGGGAGAACTCCAGGAAGCCGAGCAGGTACGCCAGGGTGCCGAACCACACGTTGGTGCGCTCTTGGACCGCGAGGATCTCCTCCACCTCCTCGGCCCTGAGGACGCCCCGTGCTTGCAAGAACTCCCCGAACCGCATGCCAGCCCTCCCGCAACACCGTCTCGCGGCACCATTGTCGCCGAAGTGCGCTGGCCAGAAAAGCGGTCCCTCACGCCCCGAACCCCGTCAGGGAGGGAGCAGCTCTCCATCCAGGACGCTCCGGCTGCACCGTTCGAAGGGGTCTGCCCACCCCGCGGACCGTGTCGAGATTTCGGACCCGGCGCCGAGGGGCTGCCGCCGCCGCCCGGACAGCCGCGTCAGCGCCGCGTCGCCCGCCCTACCCCCCACCGGCTCGACCTCCTGTCGTGTTCGAAAACACGACACAACGAGGGCGCCTCGACCCGTCGCAGGTTCGTTACAAAGTACTGTGAAATAAAATGTTCTGGACAAGCCATGGCGTTGGTACGCGACTCGCACCTCCCGCCGCCGGGAGGACGGGACGATGCGTGCAACGATCCGAAGGAAGGCAACGAGACGGCGGGGGGGGTGGCGTGCGGCCATCGTTGCCTGGATGGCAGCGTCCACGCCGCTCGCCGCGGCCGTCCTCATTCCCCCCGAGAACCTGGGCGATCTGGCGCGCCAGAGCGAGCTGGTGGTGATGGCCGTGGCGGGCGAGGCGACGAGCGAGTGGGTGCACGGAGCCCTGGTCACCGTCACGCCCTTCGTCGTGACCGAAGTAGTCTCGGGCTACGCCGCACCCGGCCATGTCCTCGAGGTCGAGGTCCCCGGCGGCAGCGACGGCAGCGGCACCATGCTCGTCATCCCCGGGAGCCCCCGCTTCGCGGCGGGCAGCACCTACCTGCTCCCCCTGCGCCCGGCCCACGACGGCCGCTGGCAACCGACCATGCTCGCCTACGGCATCCTCGAACACCACGAGGGGGAGGACGGCGCGCAGCTGCACCCCCTGCCTGAAGCGGCCGAGATCACCACCCTCGCGCGCCCCGACGGCCGCCCCGTCGAACGTGTGGGCGTCTACCGCGAGCGGGCCCTCCTGGAGCACCTGGCGACGGTGGCGTCCGGCGCGCGGGCGTGGGAGGCGGCGGCGGTGGCGGTGCCGGCCGGAGCCGGTACCGCCCTGGCGGCGCCGCCTGCCGGCTGCGCTTTCCTCGCGGCCAGCAACGGCAAGCCCATGCGGTGGAAGCTGTTCGATAGCGGCAAGACGGTTGCCGTGGCCGCCACCAGGGGCGGGGATCCGGGGACGGCGGGCGGCGGTCTGGTCCAGCTCCAGCAGGCCTTGGCTGCTTGGAGCGCCGTGCCGGCCACCGCCATTCGCCTCGCGTACCAGGGAGAAAAGGACTACCGCCTCTCCTGCGGGAGCGGCTTCGACGCCCCCGGCGCCGGCACCAACATGGTGGTGTTCGGCGACCCCTGCAAGGACCTCCCCGACCTCAGCGGCTGCACCGGCATCGTGGGCTACGGCGGCGCCTGGGCGTCCGGGACCCACACCTTCGACGGGGTCACCTACAACACCATCACCAGTCTGTACGTGGTGGTGAACAACGGCATCTCCTGCCTGTCTGCCGAGCTGCTGCAGGCGGTGCTGACCCACGAGCTGGGCCACGGCCTCGGCTTCGACCATACCAGCGATCCCACCTCGGTGATGTACAGGTACTGCGGCAACGCCATCAACGACACCGATGCCGGCTGCGCCCAGTACCTCTACTCGGCCATCGGCGCCAAGGCGCCGGCCGCACCCACCGGCGTGACGGCAAGCGACGGCACCTTCTCCGACCTCGTGCAGGTACGCTGGAACGCGGTGGCCGGGGCAGCCGCCTACCGGGTCGTTCGCCGTCCTGCCGACGACGGTGCCGAGACCTCCCAGTTCGGGCCCGTCTCCGCCACCCAGTGGGACGACACCACCGCCCTCCCCGGCCGGCGCTACCTCTACGCCGTCCAGGCCGTCAACCCCTTCGGCGCCTCGCCTGCCTCCGCCGTCGACGAGGGGTACCGGGGCGGGGCGGTCGAAACCGTCACCCTCGTGGCGCCGACCACCGTCGGAAGCGGCATCGCCTACACCCTCTCGTGGACCCCCGTCGGCGGCGTCGACGCCTGGGAGCTCGAGGAAGCCACCGACCCCGACTTCGCGGCGCCCACGGTGGCGACGGTCGCGGGCACCTCCCTCGCCCTCGTCCACTCGGTCACGACCCAGAAGACCTTCTACTACCGCGTGCGTCCCCTTCGAGGGCGCAGCGACACCCAAGCCTTGGCCGCCGCATCCTCCAACGTCGCCACCACCACCGTGGTGCCCGCCACGGCCTCCTCGACGCGCATCGCGCCGCGTCTTTCGAGCACCCCGTCCTGACCCAGCAGCGGGCCGGATGGGCCGGCCCGCGTCCCGTCCCTCGCGGCCTGCGGCCACCGCGGGCCGCGAACTTTTTTCGCAGCGTCAGTTGGAGTCGCCTCGCCCGTAGCCCAAACGTTCGAGCTTCTGGTAGAGGGTGCTGCGCGAGATGCCGAGGCGCTCGGCGGTCAGCTTGACGTTGCCGCGACACTCCTTGAGGACGCGGCGGATGTGCGCCGCTTCCACCTCCTCGAGGGTCGCCACCCGGCCGCCCTGGCGCGCCAGCCGCCCCTCGCGGATGTCGTCGGGCAGGTGGGCGGGTGTCAGGGTGTCGCCGGTCGCGAGGATCATGGCCCGCTCGATGACGTTGCGCAGCTCCCGCACGTTGCCGGGCCAGGAAAAGCGCAGCAGGCACTGGGCGGCGGCATCGGAGATCTTCTTGACGTGCCGGCGCATGCGCGGGTTGAGCTCGGCGATGAAGGCGTAGGCCAGCTCCAGGACGTCGTCGCCCCGCTCGCGCAGCGGCGGCATCTCGATGCGGAACACGTTGAGGCGGTAGAAGAGGTCGCCGCGGAACCGCCCCTCCTCCACGGCCAGCCGCAGATCGGCGTGGGTCGCGACGATGAAGCGCACGTCCACCTCCACCTCGCGCAAGCCTCCCACCCGCCGGAAGGAGCGTTCCTCGAGGACCTTCAAGAGCTTGCTCTGGGAGGCCAGGTCAAGTTCCACCACCTCGTCCAGGAAGAGGGTGCCGCTGTGGGCCACCTCCAAAAGCCCCGGCTTGCGGGTCTTGGCGTCGGTGAAGGCGCCTTTCTCGTAGCCGAACAGCTCCGATTCCACCAGGGTCGGCGGCAGGGCGGCGCAGGACAGATCCACGAAGGGCCCGGCGGCCCGGTGGGAGTGGCGGTGGATGAGCCGCGCCACCACCCCCTTGCCGGTGCCCGATTCGCCGAGCAGCACCACCGAGGCGTCGGTGGGAGCGACCCGCGCCGCCAGCTCCCGCACCCGCTGCATGACCTCGCTGGAGCCGATGAGCTCCCGTTCACCGATGACGCCGGGCTCCGACTTGAGAGCCACCGTCTGCCGGTACACGTCCACGTGGCGCACCAGCCGCCGCTGGCGAATGGCCCGTGCCACCGTATCCCTCAGGGTGGCGGCGTCCACCGGCTTGACCAGGAAGTTGTCAGCACCGCGCCGCATGGCCTCGACGACGGTGGGCAGGTCGTCCCGGCCCGTGAGCACCACGACGCTCGGCGCGTCGTCGAGGGCGGTGAGGTCGTTGAGCAGCTCGAGGCCGTCCACGTCCGGCAACCCCAGGTCGAGGACCACTGCGTCCACCACTTGGTCTTCGAGCTGCCGGAGGGCCGCCGCCCCGTCGGCAGCAGCCACGACGCGGTGCCCGGCTGCGGCCATCACCGCCTCGATGGCCTCCCGCACCCCGGCCTCGTCCTCCACCACCAGCACCCGCCCCGGCCTGTCGTTGCTGTCCATTTTCGTCTCGTTGTCCATGCCGAGGGCTCCTTACCGAGGGAGGGCCGCGCTCCGAGCGGCCGCCGAGGCGCTCGACGACCCTTCGGCAGCGGCCCGCTCGGACCACACCGCGACTTGCGGGGCGAGGCGCTCGAAGACCCGCACCAGGGCAGGATCGAAGTACCGGCCGCTGTCGGCCACGATCATGGCGACGACCTCCTCGTGGGCGAGGGCCTTGCGGTACGGGCGGTCGGAGCGCAGCGCCTCGTACACGTCGGCGACCGCCATGATCCGCGCCGAGAGGGGAATCGCCTCGCCGGCCACGCCGCCAGGGTAGCCGCTGCCGTCCCACCGCTCGTGGTGGCGCAGGGCGATATCCACCCCCATGCGAACCAGGTCGTTGCCGGGGTAGGCGCGGTGGACGGCCATCAAGGTCTCGGCGCCAATGGTGGTGTGGGTCTTGATGATCTCGAACTCCTCCGGCGTGAGCCGCCCCGGCTTGAGGAGGATGGCGTCGGGGATGCCCACCTTGCCGATGTCGTGGAGCGGGCTCGCGTGGTAGATGGTGTCGATGAACCGGGCGTCGACGCCACCGCCGCCGATCCCCACCGCCATGCACCCCTCGGCCAGCAGCTTGCAGTAGATCCGGACGCGCTCGATGTGCCCGCCCGTCTCGTCGTCCCGCGACTCGGCCAGCTTGGCGAGGGCCACGATGGTGGCGATCTGGGCGCTGGAGATCTCGGCGACCTTCTCCGCCACCAGCTCCTCCAGCCGCCGGTTGTAGGTCGCCAGCGCCCGCTGGAGGCTCGCGAGTTTCAGGTGCGTTCGGACCCGCGCCTCCACCTCCTCCACCCAGAACGGCTTGGTGATGTAGTCGAGGGCGCCGGCGGCAAAGGCGTCGAGCTTGGCGTCGGTGTCGTGGAGACCGCTCATGAACAGCACCGGCACGTCGCGGAGGGTCTCGCTCGCCTTCATCGCCCGGCACACCGCAAACCCGTCCATCCCCGGCATCTGAACGTCAAGGAGTACGAGATCCGGCGGCGCCTTGGCCGCCGCCGCCAGCGCCGTCTCGCCGCGGGTGAAGGGGACCACCCGGTACCCCTTGAGGGTGAGGAGCTTGCTCAACGCATTGAGACTCTCCATGGAGTCGTCCACCACCATCACGGTGAAGGCTTCGCCCCGCTCTGCCATGGCGCCTCCCCACCCGCGCACCGAAATGCACCGCTGTGTTTCATGATAGCCCTCTCCTCGCCGGAGGCACGCCGCTGCCCATCAGGGTCTATCATGATCGTGTACCGTGGTGGGGAACGGCGTGCGCACCCCCGTGCTCTCCTGGGCGTTGACGCATCGGCGCCACCGAGCGCCGGTGCCGGCACGACCGGCGCGCTCTGCCGGAGGAGGGCCGTGAGCGTCTCCTCCGGCGGGTTGGCGAAGGTCCGGCTCCGCCGCCGCTTCACCCGCGTCGCGGTGGGCGCGATCCTGATCCTCGTGGCCGCCATGCTCGTGAGTCTCGTCGGCCTCTACCTGCCGGCCGAGCGGCGGCAGCTCCGGGCCACCTGGGAGGGACGGCTGGCAGCCCTCGCCGACGACCGCGCTGCTGCCATCGCCGCCTGGGCCGAGCGGCAGGTGGCCGACGCCACGGTCCTGGCCGCCTTTCCCACGGTGGTGCACCTCGCCACCGGCGCCTCCGGCCCGCCGTACCCATTTCCCGTCGAGGCGGGTGCCGCCGCGCACCTGGCCCGCATCTTCGACGATGTGGCTGCCGTCCACGGCTACCAGGGCATCTACCTCGTGGACGGGGAGGGGCGCCAGCTCGCCGCCAGCTCGAGGGCGATCCCGCTCGAACCGAGCTGCCTCGAAGAGGCTCGGGCGGTGGTTCGCTCCGGCCGGGCGAGCATCGACTTCCATGCCCACACCGCCGTGCCGCCGGTCGTGGCTGCCGCCGCACCGGTGTGGGCACGCTCGCCGGCGGGTGCTCCGCCGCGAGTCGTCGGTGCCGTCCTGGTCTCCGTCGATCCCCAGCGCTTCCTCTACCCCTTCGTGGGCCACGAGCCGACACCGAGCCGTACGGCCGAGACCCTGCTGGTACGGCGGCAGGGGCAGCGGGCCCAGTTCCTCTCACCGCTGCGCCACCGTAGGGATCCGCCCCTGACCCTGACCCGGCCCCTCGACACGCCGTTGTTTGCCGCAGCGGTGGCCTTGGCCGGGGTCAGCACCACGGCCGAGTTCGTGGACTACCGCGGCGTGCCGGTGTTGGCCGCCACCCGGCCGGTGCCCGGCACCCCCTGGGCCCTCGTCACCAAGGTGGACCGCGCCGAGGTGTTCGCCCCCCTCGCCGAGGAAGCGAGGTGGGTGGGGATAGCGGGCGCGGCGTTCTTGCTGGCGGTGGTGGCGGCGGCGCTGGCCCTCGTCCGGGTCCGGAGCGCCGAGCTCGAGGCGGCCCTCGCCGCCTCCCGCGCCCGCTTCGCCGCCCTCCTCGACGAGGCCAACGACGCCATCCTGGTGGTGGACGCCAGCGGCCGGATCCGCGAGGCCAACCGACAGGCCGAGGTCCTCTACGGCTACCCGCGGGAGGCACTCCTCGGCAAGAGCCTCCTCACCGACCTCCGCCCTCCCGAAACCCGGGAGGTGGCGTCGGCGCAGCTCGCCCGGGGCATGTCGAGCGGTGAAGTAAGCTTCGAGACCTTGCACCTGCGGGCCGACGGCACGGTCGTCCCCGTCGAGGTGAACTCGCGCAAGGTCGAGTGGGCCGGGGAGGGGGCCATGCTCTCCATCGTTCGCGACATCCGCGAGCGGGTGGAGGCGGAGGGGCGGCGGGCCGAGCTCCTGGCGCAGGTGCGGGCCCTTGCCGCGCGTCTTGCCGAGGTGGAGGAGGGAGAACGCCAGGCCATGGCCCGCGAGCTCCACGATCGGGTGGGCCAGACCCTCACCGCCCTCGGCCTCAACCTCTCCCTGATCGGCAGCGCCGTGCCGGAGGAGGCCCGTCCTCGCGTCGAGCCGATCCTCGGCGACGCGCGCGAGCTGGTCGTCAGCGCCGCCGAGGAGATCCGCGACGTCATGGCGACCTTGCGCCCGCCGGTCCTGGACGACTACGGGCTTGCAGCGGCCCTGCACATGGAGGCGGAACGGCTCGCCCGGCGCAGTGGGGTTCGCATCACGGTGGACGGGAGCGATCCCGAGCCCAGACTGCCGTCCGGCGTCGAAACGGCCCTTTTCCGCGCCTGCCAGGAGGCCCTCACCAACGTAGTCAAGCACGCTCACGCCTCCCACGTCACCGTGACCCTCGAGCCCCGTCCGGAGCTGTTCCGCCTGGTGGTGAGCGACGACGGTGTCGGCTTCGACGCCACGACCCCCTCGCCGCGGGGCGCGACGGGCGGGTGGGGCATCCTGGGGATGGGGGAACGGCTCCAGGCGGTGGGGGGGCGTCTCACCCTCGAAAGCGCGCCAGGGCGAGGCACGCGGGTTATCATGGAGGTGGACACACCTCATGCCGATCCGGGTGCTGATCGCCGATGACCACGCCGTCATTCGCGACGGCCTCAAGGCCCTGCTGGAGGCGAGCGGCACGGCCACGGTGGTGGGCGTGGCCGGCAGCGGCCGCGAGGCCATCGACGAGGTGCGGCGACTCGCCCCGGAGGTGGTGCTCATGGACATCGCCATGCCGGACCTCAACGGCCTCGAGGCGACGCGGCGGCTTCGCCAGGCGTTTCCCGCCGTGGAGGTGGTGGTGCTGTCCATGCACGCCACCGCCGAGCACGTCTTCCAGGCGCTGCGGGCCGGCGCCAGGGGCTACCTGGTCAAGGAATCGGCAGGCGCCGAGGTGGTGGCGGCGGTGGCGAGCGTGGCTGCCGGGAGGCGCTACCTCTGCCAACGGGTTGCCGACCTGGTGGTCAACGGCTATCTGCGCGGCGCTGACCTGGCGAGGACGCCGAGCCCCCTGGAGAGGCTCTCCGAGCGGGAGCGCGACGTCCTCCAGCACGTGGTGGCGGGCAGGTCGTCCGCCGAGATCGCCCGGCTCCTCCACCTCTCCCCCAAGACCGTGGACACCTACCGCAGCCGGCTGATGGCCAAGCTCGGCGTGCGCGATCTCGCCGGCCTCATTCGCTTTGCCCTCGAGCACGGTCTCGCCCCTGGCGAGTAGTCGTCGCCCTACCTCCAGCCGCCGCCCGCGGTCGTGAGCTCCCCACCCGCCTTGCCCTGCCTTCCCGACAGACACCGCCGTCGATTGGCGCCATCCTGGCCGTGGATGAGCCGGTGACGGCTCGGGAAGCGAGGCAGGACCGTGACGAATCGTGACGTACTCATCGTTGAAGACCACAGTGCCGTGCGGGCCACGCTCCAGGCGTGGCTTGCGACGGCGCTGCCGGAGTGCACCGTCTTTCAGGCAACGAACGGCGAGGAGGCGCTTGCCTTCGTCCGCGACCGCGCCCCGTGCGTGGTGCTCATGGACCTGCACCTGCCCGGCGCTTCCGGCATCGACACCACCCGTGCCATCAAGGCGATGGCGCCGGCGACGCTGGTGGTGATCGTCAGTCTCGACGAATCTTCCGCCCAGCGGAGCATGGCCGCCGCCGCGGGGGCCAGCGGCTACGTGGCCAAGGACCGCATGGGCTTCGAGCTCGTGCCCTTGCTGGAACGGCTCTTGCCCCGCCTTTGTCGCCCCTCGGCGCAACGCCCACAGCGCGTGCCATGACACCGCCTGTCAAGGTTTCCCGACAGACAGGAAGATGCGGCCGCGGGGATCGTGTGGTGTGCGAGCCGATACGCCTCCTTCATCGCCGGCTGCCGGAGGGCCCCCTGTGATGGCGACCGTACTCATCGTCGAGGATCACCCGGCCGTACGCACCTCCCTCACGGCGTGGCTTTCCCGCGCCCTGCCCGGCTGTCGGTTCCTCGCAGCGGCCAGCGGCGAGGAGGCCCTGACGCTCCTGGACGAGGCCCCCACTCTCGTCCTCATGGACATCAACCTCCCCGGCATGAGCGGTATCGAGACCACGCGGCGGCTGCGGGCCGTCCTGCCACAGATACCGGTGGTGGTGGTGAGCGTCCACGACACCGAAGCCCATCGGCGGGATGCGGCCGCAGCGGGGGCCGTCGCCTTCGTCGCCAAGGACCGCATGGGTTTCGAACTCCTGCCCGTCCTCAAGCGCCTCCTCCCCCGCACCCCCTCCCCGGCGTGACCCGGCCGCCTCGGCCGGCTGTGCTTCGTGTAGACTGTGTCGGGAGCACCGCCGCCGTGTCGGACACTCGCGTTTCGGAGAGCGAGCCGTGAGCGACGGCATCCGCGTCGTTCTCGTCGGCGAGAGCGCCGCCGACGCCGTGGCCCAGGCCCTTGCAACCGCCGGCCTCGACGCGGCCGTCCATCCGGTGACGCAGGAAGCCGAACTGGAGGAGGCGTTCGCGACACCCCCCGACATCGTCCTGCTGGCGCTGCCGCTGCCATCCCCGGACCCCCTCGACGTGCTGCGAAGGCTCCGCAAGGACCTGCCGGACGTGCCGGTCATCGCCCTGGTCGAGCCCGGCCGCGAGGCGCTGGCCGCCGAGTACCTGCGCTGCGGGGTCAGCGATTACGTGGCCACCGACGATCTCCAGCGCCTCGGGGCGGCGGTGCGGGGAGCCCTCGAAAACCGCTGGCTCCTCGAGGAGGCGCGGACCGCCGAGGCGACCATCATCGAAAGCCGCACCACCTTTGCCGCCATCTTCCAGTGCGCGCCGGTGGCGCTCGCCATTGTCGACGACGAGCGCCGGGTGGTTGCCGCCAACACCGCCGCCGTGGCCCTCGGAGGCGGCCAGGCGGTCGAGGGGAGGCGCATCGGCAACGCCTTGCGCTGCCTGCGGGCCCTCAGGGAGCCCGACGGGTGCGGGTTCTCCCCCGATTGCCCGGGCTGCCCCCTCCGCGCCACCATCCTCGACACGCTCCAGCACGGCGTCGCCCACGCCCGCGTCGAGTGCACCATCCCGGTGGGCAGCGATGCCCCCCTCGTCCTCCTGGTCTCGACGGTCCTCCTGGACGCCGGCAAGGGGCGCCGGGTCATTATCGCCCTCGAGGACATCACCGAGCGGCGCGCCAGCGAGGCCCACCTCACCTTCCTGAACCGCCTGCTGTACGCGAGCCGCGAGGTGCACCGGCTGATGGCGGAGGAGGGCAGTCGCGAGTGGCTGCTCGCCGAAAGCTGCAACGCCCTCGCCGTCCGCGGCGAGTTCCCCCTCGTCGCGGCGGCCGTTGCCGACGGCCATGGGGACGCCGTACGCCTCGTGGCGGTCGCCGGTTCCGAGAGCGAGGCGCTGCCCACGCCCAACCCCTTTGGCGACGAGGCCGTGTGTGCCCTCGAACCGGTACGGACCGCCATCCGCGAGGGCCGCCCCGTGGTCGTGGAGGACCTCGCCACCCTGGCAGACGGTCCCTCCTGGCTCGACACCCTGCGCGCTCGCGGGCTGCGCAGCCTGCTGGCCCTCCCCCTCGCCGTGGAGGGGACGACGGTGGCGAGCCTGGCCATCTTTGCCCGCACCCCACGCAGCTTCGCCGGCGAGGCCCTCGCCCTCCAGGAAGGGCTGGCCGCGGACCTTTCCGTGGCCCTCTCGGCCATCGAGGAGCGCGAGCGGCGACGGCGCGCCGAGGCCGCCCTCGCCGAGCGGGAGCGCAACTACCGCGAGATCTTCGACTCGGTGAACGAGGCCATCTTCATCGACGACGCCGCCACCGGCCGGATGCTGGACGTCAACGCCACCATGCTCCGCATGTACGGCTACGACTCCAAGGACGAGATCCTGGCCGGCGACATCGGCGACCTGTCGGCCGGTGTTTCCCCTTACGACCAGACGGCCGCCATGAAGCTCGTCCGTGCCGCTGTGGAGGAGGGACCGCAGACCTTCGAGTGGCTGGCCAGGAAGAAGAACGGCGAGCTCTTCTGGGTGGAGGTGTCGCTGCGCGGCACCGACATCGGTGGCCGTGGGCGGGTACTGGCCGTGGTCCGCGACATCTCCGACCGCAAGGCCGCCGAGAAGGCGCTCATGGACAGCGAGGCGCGTTTCCGCACCATCTTCTACAACTCCCCCGTGGGCATCTACCGCACCACCCCCGACGGCCACGTCATCGCTGCCAACCCCGCCCTGGTGCGCATGCTGGGCTACGACACCTTCGAGGAGTTGGCGACCCGCAACCTGGAGGTGTCGGGCTTCGCCCCGGGCGGGCCGTCCAGGAGCGTCTTTTCGGAACTCATGGCCCGGGACGGCCGGGTGAGCGGCCTCGAGAGTACCTGGCGCACCAGGGACGGGCGGACCATCTGGGTGCGCGAGCACGCCACCGCCGTCCGGGGCGAGGACGGCGAGATCGCCTACTACGAAGGGAGCGTCGAGGACATCACCGAGCGCAAGGCCGCGGAGGAGGCGCTGCGGGCGAGCGAGGCTCGCTACCGGTCCTTCTTCGAGGAGGACCTCACGGCCGATTTCATCGCCGATGGGAGGGGCACGCTCGTCGACTGCAACCCCGCCTACCTCCGGCTCTTCGGCTTCGCCGACCGGGCCGAGGCGCTGGCGACCCCCCTCGACGCCCTGTTCGCCGAGAGCGACGAGCGCCACGAGCTCCTCGCCGCCCTGCGCCAGCGCCGAAGGTTGGAACTCGTGGCCCTGAAGCTGCGGCGCCGTGACGGTGCTCCCCTCCATGTCCTCGGCAACGTCATCGGCCAGTTCGACGCGGCCGGCACCCTGTCGGGCATCAAGGGGTACCTCGTCGACATCACCGAGCGTACGCAGCTCGAGGAACAGCTTCGCCACGCCCAGAAGATGGAGGCGGTGGGGCGCCTTGCCGGCGGCGTGGCCCACGACTTCAACAACCTCCTCCAGGCCATGCTCAGCTACCTCACGTTGCTCAAGGCCAGCGCCGGCGACCCGGCACGGGTGGTGGCCGGTCTCGAGGAGCTAGAGCGGGCGGTCCGCCGCGGTGCTGCCCTCACCCGGCAGTTACTGGTCTTCTCCCGGCGCGGACCGGCCCAGTTCGAGAGCTTCGATCTCGGCGAGTTCCTCCGCCAGTCGGAGAGCTTCTTCCGCCACCTGCTGCGGGAAAACATCGACTGCTCCCTGGAGGTCGCGGACGGGCACTTGCCCATCGTCGGCGATCGACGGCAGATCGAGCAGGTCCTCATGAACCTCATGGTCAACGCCGCCGATGCCATGCCCAGCGGCGGAACGCTTGCGATTCGCTGCCGCGAGCGCGACCACGACTTCGTGCTCCTGGAGGTGGCCGACAACGGCTGCGGCATGAGCGAGGAGGTGCGGGAGAAGATCTTCGAACCGTTCTTCACCACCAAGCCGGCCCACCAGGGGACGGGCCTCGGCCTCGCCGTCGTGCACGGGATCGTCGGCCAGCACGGCGGCCGCATCGAGGTGGCCAGCAAGGTCGGCGAGGGGACCACCTTCCGGATCCTCTTGCCGCGGGCTGGCTCGGGCGCCCATCCCGCCGTCGACGAGGCGGTGACGCCGACGCCGCTAAAGGAGGGGCGGGGCGAGCGGATCCTGGTGGTCGAGGACGACGAGGTGGCACGGGAGTCGCTGCGCGAGATCCTCACCGTCCTCGGCTACACGGTCGAGGCGGTCGGCTCTGCCGCCGCCGCCCTGGCGTTGCCGGCCGAGGAACCCTACGAACTCCTCCTCACCGATGTGGTCCTGCCCGATGTCCAGGGCACCACGCTGGCCGCCGAGCTGCAGCGCCGCTGGCCGACCATGGCCGTGCTCCTCATGTCCGGCTACAGCGAGGACTTGGCCCTGCGCGACGAGATCGAACGGGGCACCGTGCACTTCCTGCAAAAGCCCTTCGACATGGAGACCCTCGCCCGAGAGGTGCGGGGCGCCCTCGCCCGACACGTCGGCTGAGGCGCTCCGGCGGACGCGTGGCGACCCCCGCTAGGGGCGCGCCTTGGACACCTCGCCGCCGCCGCCGCCACCGACGATGGTGGTCCCGCCACCGATCCCGCCGAGGATGACGAGGGGCAGGAGGGGGCTCCGCCCCTGCTTGGCGAGGAGGAGGGCCGCCGTCTCGCAGCAGCAGTCCTCCGGTCGCAACTCGCCCCGGTAGTTCATCCGCAGCACGATCCCCTCGCAGAGAAAGCCGAGGACCCCGCCCCCCACCTGGTTGGCCAGGGTCTCGCCGACGATGAGGTTGCGGGCCACGGCTCGCTGCTCGTCGGTGAGGCGCACAGGGCAGCCTCGCACCACCGGCACCACCGACGGCGGGGTCCGGGTCTCCCGCCCCTCGCCGTCGCGCACGGCCACGCGCAGGCTGACCGCCGGCGTCTTGTCGTCGGGCTTGGGAAGCACCGCCCAGAAGCGGTCGTTCCCGGCCGGCCGCATCTCCACGAAGTACAGCTCGGTGCGACCGTCGCGCATGAAGTAGGCGCGCACGGAGCTCCACCCCTCCGACGGGGTGATGGTCGCCTCCACGAGGGCGTTGCCGTCGGCAGGGATGCACGAGGGCGGAGTGAACGCGATGTACGGGTACTCGGCGTGGGCCACTGACACGAGCGCCGCGCTGGCAATTCCCAGGGCGAGGGCTGCGGCGACTCGAGGTATGCCCCTTCCCCTCCTCGGCGTTCGTCTCGAGGCCGTCATCGCCCACAGGATAGAAGCAAGACAGTGCGTTGTCAAGAAGGGGTGCCATTCCTTGAACACATCCCCCCGTTGCCCCGGCCGACGCGGCTGCCGGAGGGCGGGGCCTGCTGCCGCGTGCCGTACCCCCCGCGACCGCCCCACACCCTCGATCCCTTGCGGTCCCTGCCGTCGCCTGCGGTTCATCTCGACCACGTCCCTCCAGCGCCGATCAGCCGGCGCCACCCGATGATTTGCAACGCTCGTGCCACGGGCCCCCATTCCCACGTCGCCTTGCCGACGCCCCTGCCGGCAACAACGCCGAGGGCCGCTCTGTCCGAAGACCGACCACCCACCCATCACCAGCACGCCAACCTACTGGGCCAGCGCCACCTGGCTGCCAGGAGCAGATGCTCGGAAGTCGGACGCGCGCCGCCGTCGCTACGGCTGGGTGCGGGCCGCCACGGCGCCGGCCAGGGCCTGCATCTGCGGTCGAGCGACGAGCTCGGCGGCCAGGGTCGCGAGCAGGCGTTCCGCCTCCTCCCAACGTTCCAGCCGCACCAGGGCGAGGAGCAGCGCTTCGGCGGCCTCGCCGTCGTTGGCCACACCGACGGCCGCCAGCTCCTGGACGGCGGCGGCCCACTTTCCCTGGGCCGCCAGGACGCGGCCGCGCAGCCGCCGGGCGTGCAGGTTGCCCGGCGCCAGGGTGAGGGCCGCATCCGCCTGCGTCCAGGCCGCCGTCAGGTGACCCTCGGCGAGCTCCAGCTCCCCCAGCGCCAGTCGCCAGCGGATGTCGTTGGGATCGGCGCTGATCCGCTTCTCCAGCTCCTTGCGGCGCTTGCCCGGCGGCCACTGGCCGAGGAGCTCGGCTGGCCTGGGCAGAAGACGCGAAAACACCGGGCTCGCGGCCAGGGTCTGGGCCGGGAGCAGGCGGACCGCCATGGCCTCGAACGCCGCGCGCGTCTCGGCGGCCAGCGAGCCGCTGCTGTAGGCCGCGAAGCGCTCCTCGAGATCGGCGAGGCGCTGGAAGGTGGCGCCAAAGCCCGCTTTGTCGCCGGCGCCGGCCTGGGCCAGGGCGAGGCGGGTCAGCCCTTCGGCGAGCATCTGCGGCTCGTCGAGCAAGCCGAAGCAGGCGATGCGGAGCTTCTTCACCGCCTTCTCGAAGTCGCGACGGTTGAACTCCTCGGTGCCGCGCCGCAACAGATCCTCGTAGAAGGGATGGGCGGCCTCGCCCACCGCGACGGCCATGACACCCACGGCCCATGCTGCGACCCACCGGGCGGCTCGGCAGACTCGGCGAGACGGCGTGGCTTCCATCAACGACTCCCTTCGAGCGGCTGGTCGGCCAGCACTCGCCGCGGATTCTCGCACACCAGTCGGTGGGCGACCGCCTCGCCCCACCCCTCCACGAGCGCTCGATGGGCGGCGGCGAGGTGCGGCGGACGGGTGGTGGCGTTGTGCCCGTCGCTCGCGACGAAATGGACCAGCCCTCCGTCCAGCAGCCACTCGCAGCACTCCGCCGGGCGCCGACCCATGCCGCCGGTGAGACTCGCACCGGTGATCTGCACGAAGGCCCCCTCCTCCACCAGGGCGGCGAGCAGCCCGGGCTCCTGGGCGAGCCACGGGATGCGCTCCGGGTGCGCGACGATGGGCCGCCAGCCGCCGAGGCTGACCTCGCGCACCACGTCACGGGGCCGCAGCAGGAGCGGCACCATGGGAAACTCGAGGAGCAGGTAGCGCGATCCCGACAGCGGCAGCAAGGACGTGCCGCCGTCCCGTTCCAGGTGGTCGAGGAACTCCGAGTCGACGCGGATCTCGGCGCCCAGGTGCAGGCGCGGCGTGCCGCCGAGGCGCACCTCGAGGGTCCGCCGGGCTTCCTCCAGCGGCGCTGGATCCTCGTTGGCCCACAGCTCGTGGCGCTGGTGGGGCGTCACCACCAGGGTCTCGACCCCGTCCGCCGCGGCCAGCCTGCACATCTCGAGGGATTCGGGTTCGCTGGCGGGTCCATCGTCCACCCCGGGCAAGATGTGCACGTGGATGTCGATCATCGCTCGGCGCGGGCGTCTTCCTCGCCGTCGTAGGCGTAGCCCTCGTAATGGCGGTAGCCGCGCCCGTAGCGCCCGGAGGGCACGCGGAACCGGTTGAGACAGGCGCCGAGGATCCTCACCTCGGAGAGCCGCAACTTGTCGCGCCCGGCCACGGCGTCGTCCCGCTCGACAAGCCCCGCCCCCACGCACAGCACGACGCCGTCCGCCTGCGAACCGAGGATGGTCGAGTCGGTGACCGGCAGGACCGGCGGCGAGTCGAGGACGACGTAGGCAAAGCGGCTGCGGGCCGCCGCCAGGAAGGCGCGCATGGCATCCGAGGCCAGGAGTTCCGAGGGGTTGGGCGGATGCGGTCCGGCAGGCGTCACGAACAGGTTGGGGATCTTGGTGGGCATGAAGACGTCGGCGGGATCGGCCGTGCCGATGAGGACGTGGACGAGCCCGAGCCGGTTGGAAACGCGGAACACCTCGTGCAACCGCGCCTTGCGGAGGTCGCCATCGACGAGGAGCACATCGCGGCCGAGCTGCGAGAGCACCACCGCCAGGTTGGTAGCGGTGGCCGTCTTCCCCTCGCCGGCCACCGCCGAGGTCACCACTACCGACCGCAGCTCCCCGGGGGTGGAGAGGAGCAGCGCCGTGCGCAAGGAACGGTACGCTTCCGACACCGACAGGCGCGGCTGCGTGTGCGGGATGAGCTCGACGCTCATCGACTCGCCCCGGCCGCTGTCCGTGCTCGCTCCCTGTCGCCGCCGCGAGCGCGGCGAGCTGCCGTAGCCGTACCCGTAGCCGTAGCCGTACCCCTTCTTTCCCGTCGCCACGTCGGGGACGACGGCCAGCACCGGCAGCCCCAAGACCCGATCCACGTCCTCCGGGCCCTTGAGGGTCCGGTCCAGGTACTCGACGAGGAACACCGTCCCCAGTCCGAGACCGAGGCCGAGGAGCAGGCCCAGGGTGAGGGACCGGCGCAGCGACGGCCGGTACGGCCCGCCGGGGACCAGCGCCCGGTCGACGATCACCACGTTGGAGTCGCGGGTCCCCTGCAGACGCGACGCCACCTCCGTCTCCGATTGCTTGCGCAGCAGGTCATCGAGGAGCGCCCGCCGTGTCGATACTTCCACCTTGAGGTTGTTGTACTCGACGGCGGCCGAGTTGAGCTGCATGGCCTCAGCCTTCATGCGCGCCAGCTCGGCGGCGAGGGCCTGCTCGCGGCGCAGCGCCGTCTGGTACTCGGCGCGGGCCGACTCCTGGCTGGCCCCCACCGTCTCGTCGATCACCGTGGTCAGGTGCTGGCGGGCCCGCTCGATCTGCCCTCGCAGCTCCTGCATGGCCGGCCACTCGGGCTTGTAGGTGTTGAGCTTGGTGGCGTAGTCGCGCTCCAGCTTGAGAAGCTCCTGGCGCAGCTGCGACACGAGCCCCCCCGACACCGAATCGGCCACCGTCTCCTTGGGGCTGCTCGTCAGCTCCTTGTACCGCGCCTCCTTGGAGATACGCTCCGACACGGCCTGGACGTAGTCCCGGTTCAAGGCTTCCAGGCGCTGCATGGTGACGTTGGAACCGGGGTCGAGGGCAACGATGTCGGTGCGTCGGCTGTAGGCCTGGAGCTGCGCCTCCTTGTCCTGGATCTCCCCCTTCAAGGTCTCGATCTGCGAGGCCAGGAACGAGGAGGCCTTGCCCACGGTGGCGTAGCGGGTCTCGATCCCCCAGTCGATGAACGCCTCGGCAACGCCGTTGGCCACCCGGGCGGCCAGCTCGGCGGTGGGCGCGCGGTAGGAGACCTCCACCAGACGGGTGTTGCGGATGGGGTTCACCTCGAGGCCGCCCAAGAGCTTGCCGGCCAAAGCGCCGAGCATGGCCTCGTCTTCGGCGGCCGTGACGGCCTGTCGGGCACCGCCCAGAGAAGCCCGCGCCGGGTTGAACACCGGGTCCTCGGCGAGACGCAGGTTCTTCACCACCCGTTCGGCCAGGCCGCGGCTCTGCAGCAGGCGGTACTGGGTGGGGTAGAACTCCATGTCCCAGGGATCCACCCGAAACAGGTTTTCCATGGTGGCGATGCCGGCCACCCGGCGCTCGATCTGGAGGGTGGTGGTCGCCCGGTACTCCTTGGGCGTCATGGCGTACTTGACGAGGGACGCCCCCACCACCACGCTGCACACCGCCACGACGAGGCGGTAGCGGCGGCGCACCACGGCGATCCACTGGGAAAGGTGGAACTCCTCCTCGGGCTCGGCGAGGAACGGGAGGTGCTCGGGCGGCAGCTGGGTCGCCATGGCTAGAGCAGCGACTCCTTGACGATGAGGATGTCGCCGTCCTCAAGCTCCACGTCGCGGTCCTTGCCGGCGACGATGCGCTTGTAGTCGGCCTGCAGCTCCACCTCGCGCCCCCCCTTCCCCTGCCGCTTGATGCGCACCTTGGAGGAGGCCCGCTCGGAAAGCCCGCCGGCCCGGGCAATGGCGGTCAACAGGGTGATCCGCTCCGAGTCTTTGAAGGTGAGGGCGCCCGGGTTCTTCACCTGGCCGAGGCAAAAGATGGTGATCTGCACCACCGGCGGGACGTTGATGACGTCGTTGGCAAAGATGGGGATGTTGACGTCCACGTCGCCCCGCGTCAGCAGGTCGCTGACCGCCACCGTCAGCTGGTCGGACAGGCCGTTCTCCGAGCGGCGGAGGACGTGGATCACGTCGCCGTGGTTCTCGGCGAGCCCGCCGGCGAGGGCGAGGGCTTCGAGGAGGGTGAGACTCCCGGAAAAGGCCAGATTGCCCGGCTGGCGGACCGCCCCGATGACGGCAATGGGGCGGGAGCGGAACTCGCGCACCTGCACCGTCACCGAGGCCCGCCGCACGTAGCGGGTCTCGAGGAGGACCTTCAACCGTTCCGCCAGCTCCGAGTCCGTCAGCCCCCGCACCGGCACGTCGCCGATGAGGGGCAGGTTGATCATCCCCTCGTCCGAGACACGCCGTTCGATGTTCAGCTCCGGCACCTCGAAGACGCGGATCTCGACGAGATCCTGCGGTCCGATGCGGTAGGCACCGCCCGTCTGGGCCAGCGCCACGGCGGCCATGGCCACCGCGCCCGCCACCACGGCCACCAGCCATCTCCCCCGCGTGGCTCTTCCCGTCGCCCGTGCGCCGTCGTACCTCACCAACACTCCCCCATCACCACCATTGTGCGCGCACATTGCCCGAACGCAAAGCAAGCTGCACCCGCGTGAGCGATCGCCCCAGCTCGGCGCCGGGGCGAGGCTCGTACTCGCTGCGCGACGCTCCGGCCGCCAGGGTGAGGCTGCGGTGCAGCTGCACGGTGAGCATCGCCCCCACCGTCGTGAGCTCTTCCCGGCGGCCCTCGGCCACCCCTGCCCCGGACGCGAAATCCTGGCTGCCCAGCTCGTAGAAGACGTTGCCGCTGCTGCGATAGCCGAACCGGCGCTCGACGGCGATGCCGGTGCGCCGGTCAAGGAAATACGGACTCGCGTCGGCGTAGGTGAAGGCGAGGAAGCGCCCGCCGTAGGCCGAGAAGCGGGTCCGGTCGCTGGGGGCGAAGCGAAGCTGGGCCGATCCCACCGTGTCCTCGAAGGGCACGAACTCGGACCCTGCCTCCGGTGCGAGCGCCGGGCGACTCACGCGACCCGTCAACCCCCACCGCCTCCCCTGCCATTCCACCTCCACCACCGGCGCCGTGCCGGTCGCCGAGCGGTCGCGCTCGTTGCGGACGAACTGCAGGGTCACCTGCTCGTACCCCATGCCGACCACGAACCCTTCCCGCCAGCGGAGGCGCAGCCCACCGCCGAGCCGCTCCTCATCGCGATCGAGGGCGACGAGGCGCCGCCCTGCCTCGCCGGGGGCGTCCTCCTGCCGGTAGCGCCAGGCGATGGTCGAGGCGGTGGCCCACAGGGCGAGCCGTCCGCGCAGGGGTGCCTCGACGGTGCCCCGCGCCTCGCTGCGGCCGACGTTGACCAGCTCCTCCACGGCGCTCGACAGGATCTCCTGGTGGCGGGCGCTCACGGCCACCGCTTCGAGGGTGACGGGACGCGAGAAGACGAAGACCCCGACCCCGGAACTCCAGTTGGTCACGGTGCGCGCCTCGTTGCGGCGCCAATAGGCGTACTCGGGCACCGCGTGCATGGCGAAAAAGACGGTCTGGCGCGGCTGAAGATAGGCGTGGACGCCGAGGGCGGCGGTGGCCGTGAGATCGGCCTCGCGGTCCTCCGAGAGGAGCGACTCGCCCTTGATGTAGTTCACATCCTTGATGGCGAAGAAGGGCGACCAGGCCACCGGCCCCAGCCGGTAGCGAGCGTCGGCAACGGCAGCTTCGAGCCGCTCGCGCGTCGGCACGGGCACCGCCGCGAGACTCCCAGGGCCGGTGTACTGGGCGAACTGGGCGGGCGCACTGCCGGCGGTACAGAACGCAGCCGCTGCCACGAGCCCCACGACGCCTCGCCTACAATGGCCGGTGATGGCCGAACCACCCCATCGGCGCCGTGCCACCCTGATCCTGGCCCTGCTCCTGGCCGCGTTGCTCTTCTGGCTACCGCTGCCCTTCGGCAGCGTGGTGGTGTGGAGCCACGCGGTGCTCGAGTCGACCGCCTTGCTGTTGCTCGCCATGGTGGCGCTCATCCTCCCCAACGGGCTGGCCGCGCGCCGTTCGCTCGTCCCCGTAGCCGCCGCTGCGGCCATTGCCGGCCTCGCCCTCCTCCAATCGGCAGCCTGGCCGCCCGCCATTGTACGCGTCCTGTCGCCCGAACACGCCCGCCTCCAGCACCAGGCTGCCGCCGCGCTGGCCGCGACCGGCCACGAGGCGAAGGTCGTCTCCACCCTGTCCCTCGCCCCCGACGCCACCCGGCGCGCCGCTCTCACCTGGCTTTCGGTGGCGGCCTGCGGCGCCGTTGCCGGCGCGCTGGCCCGTCACCGGCGCGAGCGGCGGGTGCTGCTCGCCGCCATGCTGGCCGCGGCCCTGGGGCAAGTGGGCCTCGGCACCGCTTGGCTCGCCGCCCGCTCCAGGCGCATCTGGGGCATGGCCGTGGCCGGCGATCCGGACCGCCTGCGCGGCACCTTCGTCAACGCCGACCACCTCGCCTACCTCCTCGCCATGGCCCTGGCCCTGGCCTTTGCCTGGGGGTGGTGGGCGGTGCGCCGCTGCCGCTTCGAGGAGGCGCCGGAGCGCCGCATCCTCCTGGTGGCGCCGCCCGCCCTTCTCTGGGTGACGCTGTTCGTGGCCCTTGCCTTCACCGGCTCGCGGGCCGGCATGATCGCCGGCCTCACCGCCTCCCTGGCCCAGGGGCTCGCCGCCGCATCGGAGCGGCGGCACTGGCGGGTGGGGGTGGTGGGGCTGGTGGCCGGCGCGGTGGGTCTCGGGGCCGTCGCGGCCATCTCGGTCCAGCAGGGTCTCGGACGCTGGCTCGCCACCTCGCCCTACGAACTCTCCTGGAACGATCGGACGCTCGTCACCTCCCTCGCCCTCGCCCTGTGGCAACGCTACCCCATCTTCGGCAGCGGCCTCGCCACCTTCCGCGACGCCTTCCCCGCCGTGCAGCCGACCGAGCTCGGCGGCGCCTTCTGGCACGCCCACAACGACTACGTGGAGCTCCTCGTCACCATGGGGGTAGTGGGGGTGCTGGTCGTGGCCACGGCAGCGGCCTTCGCCGTGCGCGGCCTGGCCCATACCCTGCGCCACGGCAGGCGTTCGGAAGACCGCGCTGCCGCCCTCGCGGCCCTGGGCGCCGTGGCCGCCATCGCCGTGCACTCGTGGCTCGACTTCGGTCTTTCCATGCCTGCCAACGCCGTGTGGTTGGTCGTCATCGTGGCCGCCGCCCTCGCCGCGTCGGTGCGCGAGCCGGAGCCGGTATCGCGGCTCGACGGTACTTCCACCAGCGAGACCTCTCCTGGCGCCACCCGACCCCCCGCCACGGTTTCCACCTGAAGGAGGTGCAGGCCGGAGCCGAGGGGTCCGGCCAGCTGCACCACCGCCCCGGTGGTCACCGGCCGCACGAGCACCCGGCCGCCGTCGAGGCGCAGGAGCAGCACGGCGCCGGCCGGTGGTGCCTGGTCGACGGCAACGGCAAGCCCCGCCACCCCGTCGCCGAGCACCAGGTCCAAGGACGCCACGCTGCCGCGCCACCGCCAGGCGGTGGCCGGCCAGCGCCAACGACGGTGTGCCGCAAGACGCGCCTCGGCCTCGCCCAGGGCCCGCCCATCCCGCGCCGCGCGGGCGACCTCGACGGCCACCTGGGCGTAGAGAGGGGAGTCCCGCCAGGCGCGGTGCACTGCAGCGAGGCTCGCCTGCGCTTCCACCGCGTCGCCGCGCGCGGCGAACCACCGTGCCTTGGCCAGGCAGTACGGCGCCCACGCTTCGAGGTTCAGGGCCTCGGCGCGGCGTTCCAGCACCTCCGCGCGGGCCACCTCGCCAGCGGCCAGGGCGGCCAGCGCCGCGGTGGGCGGCTCGAGACTCGCCGCCGCCGCGGCCAGGCGGGCGATGGTCCGCGGTGGCAGCCGCTCCACTCCTCGCACCGCCCCTTCGAGGGCCCACGCCAGCCAGCTAGCCGCCGCCTGGGCGCTCCCCGGGTCGACGGGGCCCGGCGGCGCCATTTCGAGGAGCGCCGTCACGCTCGCCGCCACGGCGGTATCGGGCGGGCTGCCTCGCACCAGCCGCCAGCACAGGGTTCGCGCGCCCCTGACATCGCCGCCGGCGTGGCGGGCCTGGACCTCGATCACCGCCTGCCGCAGCTCCCGCGCCACGGCCTCGAGGTGGCGCTCGCGGGCCTCGCAAAACCCCTCCCACGCACCGAGACGGGCGCAGGCCGACGCCATGGTGTCCCAGGCCGACGCCGTATCGGGAACGGCGGCAAAGGCGGTGGCCGTGTCGCCGGCGATGCGCAGCCACGGCACCGCCAGGGCGGCGAGCGTCGTGGGGTCCTCGAAGGCCTCGCGCAGCAACGCCTGTTTGGCGACCCGCGTCGGCGGATCCGCAAAGGGCCAGGCCTCGAGGGCCGCCACCGCCAGCAGGCGCAGCGGCTCCGCCTCGGCGGGCGCCAGCAGCCGCGCCGTGCCCAGGGGCTGTTCCCACGCCGCCGCCGGCACAGCTGCCGCGTCGGGCGCGAGGGCGCGCCCCAGGTAGAGCGCCCCACCCAAGACCATGGCCGCCTCGCCGCAGGCCGGGCGCGCGGCCCAGGCGGCGGCGGCCAGCTCCCGGGCGAGGTGGAGCTTCTCGTCTTCCCGGGCGATCTCTCGTGCCGCCTCGGCGACGGGGAGGCGGGCCACCAGGCGGCGGTCCGTCGTCTCGGCGAAGAGGGCGCGGGCGAGGGCCAGGGCAGCACGCGGCGGGTCGGGCTCGCGGGCGATCCCCAGGGCAAGCTCCGGCGCGCGATCCGGCAAGGCAAAGGCGCGGGTGCGGTGATCCACTGCGTCCTTGGCAGCCCGCCACTCCACGTACGAGCGCCACGAGACGGCTGCCAGCAGGAGAGCCACGACGGCCACCGCCCCCCGTCCTGCGCCTACCGACGCGAGCGCTCGACGCCCCGCCGCCGAGGTTGTCCGGCCCATCGCACACCACTCTAGCGCACCTGCGGCCCTCGTGCCCGGCGCTATACTCACCTCCAGTCCGGAGCCAGGGCAAGGGTGGCCGGCACGGCAGATCGCAGCGATACCGACGGTGTGACGGGGGTTCGGACCGAGGTCATGACGAGCGCAGGTGCGAAGGAGAACGACGCCAGGGACCGAAGGCCCTCCGGGGAGTCGGATCACCGGCTGGTCCGGGCTGCGCTGCCCCTGGCCGTCGCCGGGATCGTCCTGGCACCCTACCTCACCACCACCCTGCCGCACCGGCATTCCCTGGTTGTCCAGGCGGTTTGCATCCTCGGATGTGCCGCGACCGCCGCACTTCTCGCCATCTCGGTCCGCGGCTGGGGAGCGCGCCTTCGTGCCACCCCGCTCCCGGTTCGCACCGGGATGGCCCTGTACGCCGCCACGGCCGCCGTGGCTGCCGTCGTTGGACTCGCGCGCGGCAACGAAGCGGCCGTGGTGGCCGGCCAGCTGCTGTCCATGGGCCTGCTCCCCCTGGGCTTCCTGGCGGTGGCCGCTTCGCCGGCGAAGGGGCGGGAGGGGCTGGTGGCGTGGTCGCTTCCGGCGGCGGTGGGGGCGGCGGCGGTCATCCACTTCGTCCACTGGGGGGTGATGCTTCGCCAAGGGCGGCAGCTCATGCGGCTCTACATGGGCAACAGCGTATCGGTAACCGGCGCCTCGCTCCTCGCCCTCCTCGTCGCCGTGGCCCTGGCCCGCGGCGCGGGGGGCTGGCGCCGCACGGTGGCCAGTACCTTCGCGGCGCTGGTGGCCCTCTTCATCGTCGGCTCCGGCACCCGGTCGCTGTGGCTCGTCACCCTCCTCGGCATGGGCATCCTCATCGTCCGGCTGCGGCTCTGGCGGAGCCTGGCCCACCGCCGCGCCTGGGGGATCCTGGCCGCCGCAGCCACGCTCCTCGCCGTGGCCGCCGGTGGTCTCTGGCTGTGGTGGCGCTGGCCGCGGGAGAATCTCCTCCCCGATGCGACCACCATGGCGCCCCCCTTCTTCCGCTATCTGCGGGGTACGGCAGCCGCCCAGGTCGAACTACCTTCGGGACCGAAAGCAGCCCTCTCCTGGCGGGTGGGCGCCACCGACCGGATCTTCGCGCTCACCCAGCCGCTTCGCCTGCCGGGCAAGCGCCTGTACCGCGGCCGGGCGCTCCTGCGCACCGACACCCCGGGCACGGGCCGACTGGGGGTGGCGGTACTGGCCGTCCCCCGAACCGCGTGCGCCTGGCACGTGCCGGCGTTTGCCGTCGACGAGCGGTGGCAGGAGGTGGCGTTCACCTTCGATCTCGAGGGCGACTTGATGATCTACCTGGTGGCGGGGACCGAGGCCGAGGCGAGCGGCACCTGGTGGGTCGCCGAGTGCGCGGTGGAAGACCTGGGGCCCGCCGCCCTCGCGGTGATACGCAAGCAGCTCGACTACCTGGCGGGTCGCCTGCGCACGACCATGGCGGTGGTCGAGGAGGGGCCCACGGAGGGGGACGAGAACGCGGCGTTCCGCGTGCAAGAGACGCTGGCCGTCTGGCGGCAGATCCGGGCGGCGCGAGTGCCGACGGTCCTGCTCGGCCACGGCCTCGGCGCCCGCTACCGCTTCGGCGCCTGGGGGTGGAGCGATACGGACGAGCGGGTGTTCGTGGACGAGCCCAACTACATCCACAACTTCTACGCCTTTCTCCTGTTCAAGACGGGGGTCGTGGGCACCGTCGCCGTGCTCCTGGCACTGGCTTTGTGGCTCGTCGCCCTGGGGCAGGTGGCGAGGACGGCCGACGCGGCGACCGGCAGCTGCCTCGCCGACGCGGCCTTCGCCGCCCTCACCGCGTACCTTCTCTGGAGCCTCGCCTGCCCCGAGATCCTCGACTTTCGAGTGGCGCCCCTGTGGGGGCTGGTGATCGGGGCCTTCACGTCACCAGCCGGAACGCGCCGCGACCGGAGCACCGGGCCGGCCCCGGCCGAGCGCCCAGGGGTGTCGGTTCCCGTCAGTGCAGGCGCTTCGCCGGACGACGGTCCGTGAGCTCCGGGCGGAGCAGCGCCTCTTCGGGTGCTGCTGTCGGCCGATAGGAGGGCACGAGCCGCTGCAGGACCTCCACCACCGCCGCTGCGTCCTCGCTGGCCGCTACGCGGGCCAGCTCGTCGAGCTGATCGTCGAACTCGCCGCCAGGCGGAGCGCTCGCCACGGCCACGATCTTCTCGCTCACCCGCCGGCCCTGTTCCTCCTCTTCCGTGAGCAGCTCCTCGGCGAGCTTCTCCCCCGGCCGCAGGCCGGTGAAGACGATGGGGACGTCCACATCGGGCACGAGGCCGGCCATGGTGATCATGTGGCGCGCCAGGTCGAGGATCCGGATCTGCTCGCCCATCTCCAGGATGCAGAGCTGCCCGTAGTTGCCGTAGGCGGCCTTGAGGACGAGGCCGACCGCCTCGGCCAGGGTCATGAAGTAGCGGCGCACCTCGGGGTGGGTCACGGTGACGGGACCGCCGGCGGCGATCTGCTCGCGGAACAGCGGCACGACCGAACCGGCCGACCCCAGCACGTTGCCGAAGCGCACCGAGCAGAAGGCGGTCCGAGAACCTTGCGCCACGCGCTGGACCACGCGCTCGCCGAGGCGCTTGGTGGCGCCCATGACGCTCGTGGGCCGCACCGCCTTGTCCGTCGAGATGTAGACGAAGCGCTCCACCCCGCGCGCCGCCGCCGCCAGGGCGAGATCCCGGGTGGCCAGGACGTTGTTCTTCACCGCCTCGCCGGGGCATGCCTCGAGGAGCGGCACGTGCTTGTGGGCCGCCGCATGGAAGATGTCCTGTGGGCGTGCCTCGTCGAGGAGCGATTCCACCCTGCCCCGATCGCGAAGGTCCGCTACCGTCGCCGTCACCGCCAGGCCCGGGTACAGCCGTTCGAGCCGCCGGGTGAGCAGGTACAGCTCGTTCTCGTTGATGTCCACCATCACGAGGCGACCCACGCCGCACCGGGCGAGCTGCGTGCAGATCTCGCTGCCGATGGAGCCGGCAGCCCCGGTGACCAGCACCCGCCGCCCCTGAACGGTCTTGAGCTCGGGAGTGTTCGAGAAGTCCACCTCGTCTCGCGACAACAGGTCCTCGGGCGCCAGATCGGCGAGCATCGACGCCGCGACCCGCTCCTTGAGGTACACGTAGGACACGGGGAGGATCTTGAACCGCACCTTGAGGTCCGCGCATACGGAAAGGATCTCGCGGACCTTGCCCGCCCCGAGGCGGGGGATGGCGATCAAGACCTTGCCCACCTCGTAGCGCTTCACGATCTCGGGGAGCTCGGCGATCCCGCCCAGCACCGGCCGCCCGGCAATGATGCTCCCCCACTTGCTGCGGTCGTCGTCCACGAAACCCACGACCCGGTAGTTGTGCTCGACGGAGTGGAGGAGGTCGCGCAAGAGCAGCTCCCCGGCCGCCCCGGCACCGACGATCAACGTCCGCACCGCGCCGTTGCGCGTCCAGCGCCGGTGCTCGGCCAGGTAGAGCCAGGCCAGACGCGGGGAAAACCGCACCAGGCCCATGCCAGCCGTGGAAAGCAGCAGCTCGAGAATGACCACGGAGCGCGGCGGCACCCGGACCTGGAGCAGGAACAGCCCCAGGAGGAAGAGTCCCGTACCCAGGAGACCGGCGGACAGCACGCGAGCCGCATCGGTGAGCCCTGAGAACCGGAACGACCAGCGGTGCAGCTTGAAAAGGGCGCTGGCCACCACCCGCCCCGCCACCAACAGCGTCAGGTAGGTCGGCACGCCAACGAGGTACTCGGGATCGATCCTCCCCTCGAAGCGGAGCAGCAGCGCCAGCCAGAGGCCCGAGGCGGCCAGAGCGCCGTCGAAGAGGACGAGCAGCGCGCTGCGCAGCGTGGCGAAGGACCACACAGAACGCGCACGGCGGGGCGGTGTCGCACCTTCGATGGCCATCTGGCTCATCCGCTCGCAAGTGTACCAAGGTTCTCGAGCAGGTGTGCTTGGCGCTCTACACAACGATGTCGCTCGCCCATCTCGGCCGTATTGTCCCACCGAGGGCCGGCGGCCGACGTGACGCCCGTCACGGCAGCGCCGCCTCGTGGGCGCGACACTCTCCCCGGAGGGAGGGTACGACCGAGGTGGCCGGGCACACGCATCTCGCCAGGACAACGCGACAGCTTGCGGGCTGCCTCCTCGTTCTGCTGTGGGCCGCCTCCCTGGCGGCCGATCAGGCCTTCCTCCGCCGCCACGCTTCGGCCCTCCAGCGGCCAACCCCCGTGGCAGTCCCCTTCACCCTGCACGACGTGGAGCTTGACGGCGGCCAGGTGGTCGACCTCGAACTCGAACGCTTCGAAGTCTTTGCCCGAGGGGCCACAATCCTCCACCGGGACGAGGAGGGGGAGCACGTGCTGCCGCCACCGGCGGACCGCTACTACCGCGGCATGGTTAAAGGCCAGCCCGACAGCTTCGTCTTCCTGGCCGCCGGCCGTACTGTCCGGGGGTTCATCGTCACCGGCCACGGCACCTTTGCCATCGCGCCCCTCGACGACGCCTACCTCGGAGAAGGAGGCGCGCCTATCGTGCGCCGCTTCGACCCCGACCTCGACCGACCGAGCGAGAGCGCCACCTGGAGCTGCGGCAACGACACCCTCCTGCCACCCATGCTCACCTTCCTGCGCGAGGAGCCGGGCGCAAGGGCCGCTGCCCGCGCGTCGTCCACCGTGTATGCCGCGACCCTCGCCATCGAGACGGACTGGGAGCTGTACCAGAAGTTCAACTCCACCGACGCCCTCGTCGCCTACGTGGCGGACCTCGTGGCCGCCGCTTCCGCCATCTACCGCCGCGACGTGAAGGCGGTTCTCGAGATCGGCTACCTCAGCACCTACGCGACGAGCGCCGATCCCTGGAGCGCCACCACCCTCGACGGCGCCCTCTTCGAGCTGGGGGACTTCTGGCACGCCAATCGCCAAGGGGTGCCGCGCTCCACCGTGCACCTGCTGAGCGGCCGGAGGCTGGGCGGGGGGATCGCCTGGCTCGGCGTCCTGTGCAGCCAGGACTTCTCCTACGGCGGCCACTGGGGGGGCGGGTACGGGCTGAGCGGCAGCTTGAACGGTGCCTTCTCCACCAGCAACCCTTCGTTGTACTGGGACGTCCTGTGCTTCTCCCACGAGCTGGGCCACAACTTCAACTCGCCCCACACCCACTGCTACCATCCCGAGGTGGATCGGTGCTACAGCGGGGAAAGCGGCTGCTACTCCGGCCCGACCTCGGTGCCGCCGGAGAAGGGCACCATCATGAGCTACTGCCACCTGCGCTCCGGCGGCTACTCCAACATCAAGCTGTTCCTGGGAGTGGCCTCCGAACCCAGCGAGGCGGTGACGAGCCAGGTGCGCAGCTACGTGGAGAGCCGCGCCTCGTGTCTACGGGTCGTGGCCGATGCGCCGACCGTCGTTGCCGTCACTCCGGACACTGGGCCGACCAGCGGCGGCACCGCCATCACCATCACCGGCACCAACTTCGCGAGCGGCGCCACGGTGTCGCTGGGCGGCGCCTCGGCCCACGAGGTGGTCGTGGTAAGCCCCACCTCCATCACGGCGCGAACGCCCCTTCACGCAGCAGGCTCCGTGGCGGTGGTCGTCACGAACCCGGACGGCCAGAGCGGGTCGCTCCCCGCTGGCTTTACCTACGTGGCGTGCGACGTGGAAGTGCGCGAGCGCACCCTCGGCGAACCGGAGGAGATCGTCTCGCCCTGCGCGCTCCTCGTGGGCCCCGCCGTGCGGGTGACGGCGAGCGACCAGGGGGTACTGCTGCGCGCCGGCACCTCCGTCGTCCTGCGCAACGGCTTTGCCGTGGCAACGGGCGCCCGCCTCGCGGCGGGGGTTGACACCTTGCTGGCGTCGAGGTGAACGACTATGATGAAGTATGGATCTCGAAGGAGGACGATCATGAACACCTCATGGGTACGAGCCATCACCGTCGGGGCAATGGGGGCTGCCTTCCTGGCGATCCTCGCCGTCGCCCCCGCCCCCGCCCAGGACGTGCTGTACGTCGTGAACAACAAGGTCGGGATTGGGACGTCGAGCCCTGTGGAACTGTTGGAGGTTCAGGCGGCTGCGGGCACAGATATGAAGTTCAGGCTCGATGGGCCGGGGGGTCGGCAAGTCGAAGCAGTGTTCTACGACGGAGCGCAGCGTTCCGGCCGGCTCATCGCAGCCCTGGGCAATACGGCGGGCAACCGTTACTTTGGTTTCCTTGCCTATCGGGACCAAGAGGGGTACAAGCTGCCCATTCGTTTCTTCACCGAAAACGCCAGCGGCGCGCTTACCGACGCCCTCTGGATCGGTGCCGGTGCCTCGCAGGGCAGGATCGGCATCGGGTTGACCTCGGCGCCGTCGTACCCCATTCATGTTGCCAACGGTGCCTATCTGTCAGCGGGCGGCGTCTGGACCGATGCCTCGAGCCGCGAGTACAAGCAGAACATCCACGAACTCCCTGCGGATGTGGCGGCTGCGACTCTCCGGGGCCTCGTGCCAGTCACCTTCAACTACAAGAACCAGCCAGGCGAGACGAGCGTCGGCTTCATCGCCGAGGACGTCCCGGACCTAGTCGCCACCCCGGAACGTAAGGGCGTCGCCCCCATGGATATCGTGGCCGTCCTCACCAAGGTGGTCCAGGAGCAGCAAAAGACCATCGACGAGTTGAAGGCCAAGGTGGAGGCCCTCGAGAAGCGGTAGCACACGGCTGAGCTACCTACCCGTGGATCGAAGAGCAGGCGGCGGGTCTCTGCCCGCCGCCCAGTCACTCTGAGCGCTCACCCCTGTCACCCTGAGCGCTCACCCCTGTCACCCTGAGCGAAGCGAAGGGTCTCGACGCATGCCCGAGATGCCGGCCCCCCGATGCCAACGGGGGCGCGCTCTGTCCCCTTCTCGTGGCCGACAAACGGTGATCGCACCCCGCAGACACGACGAGCGCGGCGGGTCTGGGCTCGCCGCGCTCGTGGCTTGGCGGCTACCGGTACTTCAGCGGGAGGCTGCGACGGATCGGATAATGGCAGCGACCCGCTCGATGTCCGCACCTTCAAGATTGGAGCCGCTCGGCAGGCACAGCCCATCTCGAAAGAGCCGTGCCGCTACATCGCCGCCGCGGACCCGGCACTCCCGGAACACGGGCTGCAGGTGCATGGGCTTCCAGACCGGACGCGCCTCGATATTTCCGGCCTCGAGGGCAAGGCGCACCTCTTCGCGACTCGCCCCGAAGCGGGACGGTGAGATGAGGATACAGGTGAGCCAGCGGGTGCAGCGGCCGTAGGGCGCCTCCGGCATGAACGAAAGCCCTGGCAAATCCTCGAGCAGCGTCCGGTAGCGCTCGTAGTTGGCGCGGCGGGCCGCCACGCGCTCGGCGAGGACCCGCAACTGCGCCCGCCCCACCGCGGCCAGGAGGTTCGACAGACGGTAGTTGTAGCCGATGACGCTGTGCTCGTAGTGGGGCGCCGGATCGCGGGCCTGGGTGGCGAAAAACCGCGCCCTCTCGACCAGCACAGGGTCGTGCGAGACCAGCATCCCGCCACCGGAGGTGGTGATGATCTTGTTGCCGTTGAAGGAAAACGCCGCGACCCGACCGAAGCGACCCACCGGCCGCCCCTTGTACGTCGCCCCGAGCGCCTCGGCCGCGTCCTCGACGATGGGCACGCCGTACTCCTGGCACGCTGCCGCAATGGGGTCGTAATCGGCGCTCTGGCCGTAGAGATCGACCACGACGACGGCCTTGGGCAGCCGTCCCGCCGCGGCGCAGGCGGCCAGTTCCTCGCGGAGGAGGTGCGGATCCATGGTCCAGGTCGCCTCGTCGCAGTCGATGAAGACCGGCCGCGCGCCCTCGTAGACGATGGGGTTGGCGCTGGCGGCAAAGGTGAGGGTCGAGCAGAGCACCTCGTCGCCGGGGCCGACCCCGAGCACCTTGAGGGCCAGGTGGATCGCCGCGGTTCCCGAGGCGAGCGCCACCGCGTGGGGCACCCCCACCACCGACACGAACTCCGCTTCGAACGCGTCCACCTGCGGGCCCAGGGGGGCGATCCAGTTCGAAGCGAACGTCTCCCGAACCAGGTCGAGCTCCTGACCGCTCATATGCGGTGGCGATAAGAAGATGCGCCGGGTCGTGCTCGACACTCTTTGAGTGCCTCCTCCAACTCCCTCGTCCTCGCCCACAATAACCACAAACAGCGTAGTGTCAGTCGACGACTGGTCTCCTGTACGCCGGAAAGAATGAACCGCTCCCTGGGTTCTCGCCCTCGATGCCACGGGCTCGGCAAAGCCTCGAATACGCTGGTTCGTCCAGGATCCATTCCCATGTACGAAAGCTCGCACGCTCCTTCGAGAAACCTGCCTTGAAATAAAATAGCCCGTCTATTTGAGAACCGACGCCACCTCCGAGGTGAAGAATCCTGCATCTCTCTTGGACTGCGCGAATTCTCACCTCGTCGAATAGCAACTTCATGGGTGCATCATGAAGGAAATCGGGCGCAGTACCTCCAAGATGGTATTGGACAATCCCATTCTTTTGTGTGAAAATCCCCCCACATGCCAACTTCCCATCGCGATGACAAACCACAAGACGCCCGCCGAGGGAGTGCTCGCTCAGAAAGCGTTGGAAATAGCCGAGGTCAAAGTAGTACTCTGACCTCGCGTGCACTCTATTCATCGTGGCCTGGTAGCACTCGACAAATGAAACCAAGAACCCATGTTGGTCGTCAATCTCAAACTGAAATCCGTTTCTCCGAAGGCGGTTGATGGCGGTTCTGTACCTGGCACGTATCGACCGCCACTGCTGCTCCGTTGGCCGTCGGAGGTTGATCCAGACCGTAGGACCCAGCAGGCGTACCCGGCCCGTGCCACGAAGCCAACGGTGCTGAGGCAAGAATGGATGAAGACGCACAAAGACCGACACAATCCCTCGCTCGCGCAAGCACTCTGCCAGGTCTACGAGAAACTGCTGCCAGTGCTCCTGCGGGAGACCCAGCGACGACGCAAGTGGGCCAGCGTAACCGTAAACAGAGGTTGCATCCCTCCACCTGCCCGCCTCGAAGCCAGGCACCGACGCTACCGGACGGAGTAACAGCGGCATGCACAACGTACTCGTAGCTTCCTGTAAAACGAATAGCACTGCCTCGCTACCCGTGCGCTCAGCTTCTAGAGAATGGTACGCAGCCAAGTGGTAGAAATCGTGGCCTCGGCATCTTGAAACATAATGATCCCAGAGATCCGCATGGTCCACGCCAACGACTTCAAGTCTCACGAAAGGCGGAGCTCCATAGCCAGAACAGCTGCAACTAAACGCAATGAGAGGATCCTCACCGAACCCGGCGCAGTAATTAGTACTGTTCGCTCAGGGAAAGCCACTGCCAGCTCGCGCACAAGCCAAATCGGGACAGGCCATGCGACACGAAGCCACCGATGCCCGATACGCCCAACGGTCCACCGCCGTCGTCCCGCTGCGACTGTCAGCTCGGAAAACCCGAAAACCTGTTGGAGCGCCTCAGCGCTTGCCCAGTTCACGAAGGAAAAATGTGGTGTAGCGTGTTTCGGCTGGGCAGGGATGTCACGGAGTACGTAGACGAGATGCCGACTCCTCTCCTTGAAACCTAGTCGGAGGTACCACTCGAGGGCCACGTTGTTTTCCTGCTCCACATTCAGAGACATCACTCCAAGGCCCTTCCGTGCAGCCTCTTCCTTGCACCGATTGAGCAGACGAGTGCCAATAGCCTGGCCCTGAAACTCTGGATGTACAACAATCTGGTTGAGATGCAGGTCGGTTGACCTCGATTTCAGGTGCGCATAACCCACAAGGCGCTCCTGGCAAAAGGCGCCGATAAACTTATCTTGCTGGGCGATTGCGGGACACGCTGTGAGGTAGCGCAAGTACGCGCCGACTCCGTGACACGAGAAGATTGTCCGTTCGAGGACCGCGGAGGGAAAGGATGCACGATGCACCCTCACGATCTCGTCAGCAGCAGCGCTTGTCAGAGGTCTCAGCGCGATGTCGAGGCCTTGTGTCGGATCGTCTCTCGTCATCCAAGTCCCTCATGCTACTTCGTGGTGCGATCACAACACCCTGTTGACGAAGCACTACCGCAAAGGTCTTGGCAATAATGCGCACATCCAGCCATAGGTTCACCCTCTCGGCATACTCGGCATCTAGCTGGAGGCGTTCGCTCCATGACAGGCGGTTTCGACCACTAACCTGCGCCAAACCGGTAAGACCGGGACGGACCAAGAATCGCGCCCTCTCGGCCTCGGAAAAGTACGGCAGGTACTGCGGCAGGAGCGGCCGGGGACCCACCACGCTCATGTCGCCGCGCAGCACGTTCCACAGACTCGGTAGCTCGTCGAGGCTCGTCCGTCGCAAAAAGCGCCCGAGCGGTGTCAGACGGGCCGCCTCGTCCCCTCGCTCCTCCCCGCAACCCGGTTCCCGCATGGTACGAAACTTGACGATCACGAAGAGCTTCCCGTGCAAGCCAGGGCGGAGCTGGCGAAACAAGACGGGACGACCCATGGTGAGACGTATCAGAACAGCCACCACGACCATGGGAAGGGCCAACACACACCCGGCCACCACAGCAAAGATGACGTCGAACACGCGCTTGCCCCACCTCGGCCACCAGTTCATGCCTCACCCAAGACCTCGTCGTAGAGACGCTCGTAGGCAGCGAGCACCGACGCCAGATCCATGCCTCGCTCCTTGAGGGAGGAACGCCCCGCCCGCCCCATCGCCGCCGCTCTCGGCTGGTTGTCCATGACCCAGGCCATTGCTTCTGCCAGCCGTTGGTGATCACCGACCGGAACAATGACACCGTTGTTGCCCACCACGTCGCGCACGCCGCGCGCTGCAGATCCAATGACTGGGATTTCCAGCGCAAGGGATTCCATCGCTGCCCGCGACAGCCCCTCCCTTTCCGATGGGAGCAGAGTTGCCGTGGAAGCCCGGATCAATGGGCGCACGTCGTTCACAAAACCAAGAAAATGCACTTGCAAGGTCAGCCCGAGCCTCTGTGCAACCTGCTCGCACCACGAACGAAGCGGTCCGTCGCCGGCAAAGGCTACGTGGGCGTGGGGGCGACGCATGATGGACAGCGCCTGCAGGACGTCCTGGTGCCGCTTGCCGGCGTTGAACTCCGAAACCACTGTGAACAGCGAATCTCTTTCCGCTAGCCCTAATCGCTTCCGAATCGTGGCGACGCTTTCGCTATTCACATTACTCGGCGAAAAGAACTCTAGATCGATGCCCACACCTGGGATGAAGGCAACCTTGTCGCGAGGAACAATTCTGTACCGCTGAACTGCATCCAAGTCTTCCTCGTTCATGACCACCAATCGATCCGTCCAGCGTCCCGCCAAGCGCTCAAGGAGCAAGTAGGATGCATTTTGCAGACATGGGCCACCGCTGAAAAAGTGGAAACCGTGGACCGTGTAGATGACCTTTGTTGCAGCTCGGGACCGACGATCTCGCAGCGCCCAACGAGTCAGGAACGCGGCAATGGGTGTATGGACGTGGACCAGATCGTAGCTGCCCCCGTTGATGCACGACCTCACCGTGGCGACTCCCTTGACCATCGAGCCCACAGCCCAGGGACGGCGAGTCCATGGCGCATCGAAAACCTTTCGAATGGGAGGAGAGGCCTGCCCGAGAACCCCCGATGCACCATGCGCCAAGACGTCCACGGTGAAGCCCTTTGCACTCAATCGCTCCACAAGCGGCAACAGGAACGCGCGAATGGTCACCGCGACTGTCGCAACTTGCAGTACCCCCACCGTCTGCATCAGACGCGTGATGACTTCTCACCCATGAGGGTGAGGAAAAGCTCTTCCCACTGCTGGACGACCACCGCGCACGAGTATCTCGACGTCACGAGTCGTCGTGCGCGCTCGCCCATGGACTGCCGGGCGGCAGGTGAAAGACGCATTAGGTCGAGCATTGCCCTGGCAATGGCGTCGGGCTGGGCAGGCGGTACCAGAAAGCCCGTCGTGCCGTCCTCCACGAGCTCGGGCACACCACCGACTTGGGTGGCGACGATCGGCGTGCCAGCCGCTGCAGCTTCCATCACGCTGTTCGGCAGGCCCTCCCATGCAGAGGCGAGCACAAACGCGTCCGCTGCGGCCACGAGTGACGGAACATCGTGGCGCTGGCCGAGGGCCAGACATCTGCTCGTGAGGTTTTCTCGTTCAATCATCTTCCTGACAATGGTATCCGTTTCGCGTCCCACGATTACGAGACGTGCGTGGGCCTCGGCCTTGGCCACGAGCCTAAAGGCGGCCACGAGGTTCCCGTAGTCCTTCTGCGGCTCCGCACGACCGACCGTGAGCCACATGAAGTGGCCATCATCAATGCCAAGGGATTGTCGAACCATGACCGGATGGACAGAGCTTGGGGTCGGCTCAGGCGCGAGGGCGTTGGGGACCACTCGCAGTTTCTTGGCAGGGACAACCCGTCTTCCAACGAGCCGATTGGCCACGGCTCGCGAGTTCGTGACAGTCACACTTGCAAGAGGATCGGTTAGGCGAAGGAGCCAGTCGCGCGATCTGCCTCCAAAGTACTCGTTTCGGATAGACGAAATGACAGTCGGTACACCCGCCCACCTTCCCGCAATGCGCCCCAAGAGGTTTGCGTGATACGCAAAAGATACTAGCATAGACGGTTGCCGCGACCGCATGAGGAAGATCGCCCTCGCAAGCGCCCTGACACTCGGCCTCCCCCGCCGCATTGCCAGCGATACGACCGGAATGCCGCGGTGCAGCAACGCAGGGACGAAGTGCCCCCCGTCCAGGAGTGAAAGGAACTCGAGCTCCCAACCTCGCGCCTGGAGCGCCAGTGCCAGGCGAACCGCCTGGGTTTCCGCCCCACCCAGGTGCAGCCCAGTTACCACAAAGAGCAAGCGGCGGGGGACATGAAGCTGCTCTGAACGCTGCATGTGTCAGTGGCAACTGCGGTGGTCTGCCGCTTCCCGCAGGGCGCGCGCAATTCTTGGCGCGATCACTTCCACCGAGTAGCTTTGCTCCACGAAGCTGCGACCAGCCCGTCCCATCGCCACGGCCAGCGAGGGATTGTCAAGCAGCGCAATGAGCGCGTCGACCCACTCCTCCTGGGTGGTGGCAAGGAATCCCCGATCGGTGCCGACGATGTCGCAGTTGGCTCCCACCGGGCTTGCCACCACTGCCTTTCCACAGGCGAGGTACACAAGAAGTTTCAACCCACACTTACCCCTCTGCCAGTCACCGTCCCCAAGCGGCATTATTCCGATCGCGAACTCTTGGATCGCCTCCACTTCTCGCTCTCGGCGCCATGGAAAATACCGGAGTTGGTGGTTGGGCACTTCGGTAAACCGAGGAGCACGGTCACATACAACCCACAGCCGGGCGTTTGGCCTTGACGTAAGTACTCGTGCAAGTGCACCTTCGATTGCGTAGAGTTCGCCCAGGTTCCCCGAGCTGCCCATCCATCCGATCACCTGCGAAAGGGAACGTTCCTCGGTAGGCGAGGGTCGGTAGCGTCGGGTGTCGACCGCCGTTGGAACTACGATCACATGGCGGTTGTACTGAGCGAACCAGTCGGCGAGAAACGTGTTGCCAGCAATCACGCAGTCGACCATACGTGCCAGTCGGCGGACCGCTGCGCCCCCCCGATGCATCCAAATCGCGTCGTCCACATCGAAGACTCGGGGGCGTCGCGTGGCCGGCTCCAGGGTGACGAGCGTCGACACCATCTCCTTGCCGAGCCACGTGATCTCGGCGCGCCACGAGCCGACCACAGCAGGGAGGCGAGCCGTGACCGCCGCGGGCAACCAGAACGGCCGGAGCCAACGTTGCCTGGGAGGATACTTGCTCACCGGTGCAGGCCACCAGGCAACGTCGACGCCGAGGGCAGCGAGGGCAGGAAGGAGCTGACCGACTCGGTACCAGGCCGAGGGCACCGAGCGACCACCGGTGATGGCTGCAACCCTAAGACGGCGAGGGGCTGAATTCGAGACCACGGGGAAGCCAGCGCAGCGCTGCGGTGGCGCCGACCACCAAGGTGTACACCACGAGCACCACGAGATTGAACTTGAGGTAAAAGGCAAAGAACGAGTTGACCAGGCTGTAGGCGACAACACCGTAGAGGAGGCACGGGAGCCACCGCCTCGACGTCGCCGCCCACGCGAACAGGCGTGTCGTCACCGCACCGTGCAGGAGACAGACCAGCACAACCCCACCAAGGCCAAGATCCCAGAAAACCTCGCCAACGAACGAGTAGACGTTGAAGACACCTCCACCGATCTCGACGAAGGGCAGGTAGGCTGGTACAGGTTCCACAAGCCCGAGACCATCGCCGAGGACCTTCCAGAGTGGTTGGAGGACGACAAAGCCCGGCACCGGCGGCGCTCCAGCGGCTCCCTGCATCAACTTTTCCAAAGCCGGCCAGCTGCCGACGAAGTACAGGTATGGCTTCTCGAGCCACGCCCAAACGCCAGTGAACCGCGAACCCTGGAAGGGTCGGTTGGTGAAGACGTCAATGGTGGACTGGTAGAACACGAAGAACGCAAGCGCACCGATCGTCAAAACCAGCAAGCTCGCAAGCCGCGGCCGTCGCGGCGAGCGGACTGAATGAACCAGCACGGCAGCCACCACGGCGAAAAAGACGAACTGCTTGATGCCCGCGAGGACAAGACCAATGAGGGAACTTACGACGAAGGCGTAGTCCAGTGCCCGCGCTCGACGAGCGAGACGAAGGAGTACGAGGGAGGGAAGCACCAGGATGCCCACGAGATTGAGATACCCCAGGTAGCGCATCTGGAAGGTGTCCTGGAGCAACCAGGGCCGTTCCCGGATCACGGCCAAGGTGAACTCGCGCTCGAGAATGAGGAGCGGCACCACCCAGCCAACGAGAGACAGGCCAGCCGTGATGAGGAAGAATGGCCGCAGGCCGCGCCACGAGACATTCTCCGGTGGTTCTGCCACCGGCCGGACGGGAGAGACGATCAGGCAACCGGCCGCAAAGGCGAGCAGACCCACCAACACGACGCAATGGGTTCGAACAGAGAGGTCGATGAGATCGAGGAGACGGAGGTGGTAGGCGCTCAGGGACAGGCAGTTGACACCAACGAAGAGGGCGAGCGGCGTCCACACGGTGCCGAAGCGCCACAAACTGACCGCCGCACCAGCGAGGGAGAGGAGGAGCAACGTCAGCATCCACCCCAGATCCCAGATCGAAAACGCGATCACGCCCGCACTCTCCTGGTGCTGGAACCCATGGCAGCGGATGCTCGCCGGGACTTCCGTCCCCTATGGCATCCCCGAGTAGTGCGTCCAGTTGCACATCCGACGAGCCGGACGCGGTGGGGGTGCCGTGAACGTAGGAAACTCTATGGCGAAAACCGCGACCTCCTGCTCGTTCCACACCACGATCTCATCGCGGCCGTCGCCGGAAAGGTCGGCATGCATGGCAAAGTGCTGCGCTGTCGGCCTGTCGATGGGAAACTCGGCCACCACCCTTCCCCAGCCGTCAAGGAGACGGGGTACCAACGAACCACCTCGCCGGTACGCCAGGATCAGGTCCCCGACACCAGCATTCCACCGCGCGACCGGCGAGATCACCGTCAACCAGCGGTCCGTCCCCTTATCGCTGCGGTGCTCCCTCCAGAGCATCGTGCCGTCCGCGGCAAACAGCACCAGAGCATCCACACCGGCAGGGGACCGGTCCACGCCGCGATCCACAGCCGCAACCTCGAGACCGGGGAGGTCCGGACGAAAGTCCCCCACCACCACGTGCTGGGCGTGCTGCAGCGGTGTCTGCCAGCGCACCACCCCGTCCCGACCCACCACGGCTACCACCCCGCCGACACACGTCGCCACGGCAATCTCGACACCGTTGGCCGGTTCCCCGTCGATGTCGCCGATCGCGACCGCATCCGCGTGTCCCGGCAGCTCAACCTCCCAGAGCACCTGTCCGTCGTCGTCCAGCGCCAGGTGGCCGCACACGATTTCGTCCCGACCGTCCCCGTCCAGGTCGTAAGGCCACGGAAAATGGCCAACGTTCCCCTCGTAGCGCCACAGGACCTCCAACCCTGGTCCGAGGGCCCACAGCGTACGGTACCGGTCCTTGATCACGACCGTCGGCGGTGCCGCTTGGCCACCAAGATGACAAAGGAGAAGCGCGTCCATGGCTCCCGGTGATGGCAATGGCGCCGCCTTCACGACCCGGCCGCTGCGGCCGTCGAGAACCACCACCTCGCCGCCCCTCGCGCACACCACTTCGGCAACCCCGTCCTCGTCGAGGTCGCAGACCTGGACAGCAAGGTCGTAGCTTGTGCCGTAGTTCTCGTCCGAGCACGCACCCCATTGCCAAAGCTGCCTACCCGCCATGTCCACGGCGGTAAGACAGGTGATCTCCTGCTTCACGTTCTGGGCGAGCACGACCTCGCCGATTCCGTCGCCGTTCATGTCCCCGACCCGAAGGCCGCTCCAGGTGCCAAAGCCGCGCGTGTCGATGCGCGCCAGTCGCACAACTCCAGCTCTCGCTGCCTCGAATCCCGTCGCGGCCCCTCCCTGATGGGCTGGCTGGTGATGCGACAACGGCGCACAGCTCAGGGCGAGGAGACACCCCAGGCCCTCGGCCACACAAGCCAGCCGCCAGGGAACGAGACGCCCCTTCAGCGTGTCTGCCATGAATTCGTCCCACTGGCCTCCGGGTGCAGTGGGAAAGGACAAGAAGTCGACCGCCACAGCGCTATTCCACCTCAACTCTCGTTGCAACGGCCAGTGAACCCAGGCCCTTTCGGACCTGGGCGGCGTACGCGAGCGACAGCGCGCATCCTGATACCGCCATGGCGTAGGCCGCGCCATCTAGACCCAGGCTGCCCACGGCGAGGAACAGCATCCCGATGAGCATGGCGACGTTTGCCATGTGAATCCACACCTGAACGGAAAACAGCCGCATGGCGGAAACAGGCGCTCCGAGACTTGTTGCGATCAGGTTAGCTGCACCGGCAATCATGAGCAGGACGAAAAGACGCTGATGGCCCGCAAAGCCCGCTCCGTAAAGCAGTCTCAGGAGCAAGCCGCCGCACACCGCTGCGACGGCGACGCCCACGGCACCGACACCCGCAGCAACAACCAACAGTCGCGTCAGGACCAACCGGAACTCGTCGATATCGCTGCAGGCAAACAGCTTGGCAAGACGAGGAACCGCCGCCTGGGCCAGCGCCCCGACGAGCGTTGCCCCGGCGGCGTTGAAATACGCCACCACGGCAAAGACCCCCAGCGCTGCCTCGTCGATCCGACCCTCGATGAAGTACCTGGGCAGGTTCGCTTCCAGGGAAATCAGCATCATAACAACGCCCAAGGGCAACGCGAGAAGGATGAGGGCCCGCGCTCGTGGCCACCACCGCCGCTCATCTGCCGTGTCGAGAGGACGGAGCTCGCTTCGGCGTTTCGCTGGCCCTTGCAAGCGTCGCGCGCCTCGCGCGTCCACCAAGACGATCGTTACGGCGCTACTCGCTGCCAGGGCGAGCAAGGCGGTGGCAAGTTGGCCGGTCCCGTAATACACGACGCTGAACCCTACCAGGTTCAAGGCACCACGAAGCGCAAGGGAACGGCCGACAAAATCCATTCGCTCGCACAGCTGAAAAAGGCCGTGGTGGATGTCACTGAGCGCCTCCAGGGCCTTCACCACGCCGAAAAGTGCAATCACCACCGCTCGCTCCCCTCCATAGAACAGGAGGGCTACGCTGGCCACGACGAACACGGCAGCGGCGCTGGTGAGCAACCGAAGCCGACGATACTCAGGAAACGAAAACACACGGCCGGCGTCCGTCGCCTGCACCGTTCGTAGCTGGAGGTTGGCGAGCATCAGCACCGGGGCGGCGACGGCGGACCCCAGGGCGAACCGCCCGACCGTCTCCGCGGATCCGAGTCGGGCCAGGACGATGAGGATCCCCCACTGACACCCATTGAACACAACGTTGCCAGCGAGTGTCCAGGAGAAGTTCTGCCGAAGTGTCAATGGATGCGCGGCGGTCATGGGTGCAGAGCGCGGCTCGCCGCTTCCAGCCCTCGTCTACTCGTTCTCCGTCTCATCATGAGGCTGTTGCTCTTCGTGAGGCCTCGGAAACGAGGGCACCCACCGTGGCCGCCAGGGCTGCCAGCGCTGCGAGCAACACGCCCTTCACAACGGTCTCCCGAGACTTGGCCCGAAGAGGCGCAACCGCCGCAGCGCCGAGGCGGACGTCCTCCACGTCCTGGCCGGCCTTGGCGAGGAGGGCCTGGTTGTGGCTCTTGGCGAGCTGCGCGTAGAGCTCCCGATGCTGGGCGATGTCCCGGTCGAGCTGGGCGAGACGCGTGTCGCGCTCCCGCTGGATGGCGTCGAGCTCCTGCTGGCGCTGGCGTTCGAGAGCCGCCAGCTCGTTCTCCCGCTCGGCCTGCACCTTGGCAAGGCCCGCCTCGCGCTCGCGAGTGAGCCGTTCGACGGCGGCCCGGTCGCGGCCGACCGCCGCATCGAGCTGCTTGAGGGCTTCGGCCATCTCGGCGAGCTGCGCCTCGAGCTGCGCCGCCCGCGGGGCGAGGGCGTTGACGTCGGCCTCGATGCGGGCGGTGCGCGAGGCGATTTCCGTGTAGAGGGGGTTGAGCTCCTGGGTCGCGAGACTCTTGCCGTCGAGGGCCTGCCAGCCGGTGCCGCCCTTGCCGGGGTTGGCCACGCTTTGCCACAGGGCGTCGTCGGTGATGGCCTTCTTGAGGGAGACGACCTGTGGCGTGTCGGCAAGCTGGCGCCGGCTGGCTGCGAGTTCGAGCTCCTTCTGACCGAGCTGCGCCGCCACCCGGGCCTGCTCGTTCTGCAAATCGGCAAAGACGGTTCGCAGCGAGGCAAGCTGCGCTTCCCGGGTTCGCAGGTTGAGGCGGTTGGCTTCCTCTTCGAGGAGCCGGGCAGTCTCGGCCTGGTAGGCGGCCACCAGCGAGGCAGTGTCGCCGCGATGGGCCGTGAGCCTCGTACCCCACCGGGTGGCGGCCGTGTCGAAACGGCGCTGGAAGTCGTTGGCTGCCGCCACCCGGTCCTCCTCGAGGGCCGTAAGGCGCTCGCGAGCCTGCGGGTACTGCTCCTCGATGAACTGCACGGCTGCCGAGGTGGTACCCGCCACCAGCTCTCGCACCCGCTCGAGGAACACCTCGGACCACACGTTGGCGGTGCGGGCCGCCGCCTCGCCGGTGGCTGCCCGCGCCACCGCCTGGAGCATCGGTGCGAGGGTGGTCTCCTCGGCGCGCCGGGAGACGAAGATGCGGGTCTCGAGCTCCTTGCCCACCCGCAAGCGGTCGCCAGCCCGCAGCACCCCTTCCCGCTCCAGCCGCCGGCGTGCGTCCGCCACGACGGCGTCGGATTCGAGGAGCTTCTGGTAGGCCTGGACCGTCAAGGTCGAGGGCTTGAGCTCGGAGGTGAGGGGCGGGGGTACCACCACGAGGGTGGCCGACGCCTCGTAGGTCGGCGGCACGAAGAGGATCACCGCAAGGGCCGTGAGCACCCCTGCGCCGAGGGCGCTGCCAAAGATGAGAGCCGCGTGGCGCCGGAAAAAGGCCACGATCTCGGCAAAGGTGATCTCGTCGCTCGGAACCGCCCCCTTGACGCCTTCGTGGGCACTCATGACGCCTCCTTCCCGCGCGCGCGTTGATGCGCAAGCTGCCGCCGTTGGCTCAGCAGGCAAGCCAAATACCACGAGCGTGTTAGCATGTGTGGAGCCAACGCCCTCGCGCCCCACGCCCCGGGCGCCCCAGTAGTACCTCGACGATGGGGACGTTCCCGAAGGCGATGCGATTCTACTCGGCCTCGAGGTCTTGTGGAAACGGCGCGACCCTGGAGCACCGGGGCGCGCTGCGGCCAGGGCCTGGCGCTCGTGGCGGCCGGGCCACGGCGCAGGTGCTCAGCGGCTGCGGAGGAGCCGGCGCAGGTACTCCCCGTACCCGCTCGTGGCGAGGGGGGCCGCCAGCCGTTCGAGCTGGGCATCGTCGATGAAACCCATGCGCCACGCCACCTCCTCCACGCACGCGATCTTCAGCCCCTGGCGGTGCTCGACCACCTGGACGAAGTTGGCGGCCTGGAGGAGCGACTCGTGGGTGCCGGTGTCGAGCCAGGCGGTGCCGCGACCCAGCACCTCCACCGCGAGCTCCCCGGCCTCGAGGTAGCGGCGGTTCAGATCGGTGATCTCCAGCTCCCCGCGGGATGAGCGTTCCAACCCCCTGGCAAGGCCGACGACCTTGGCGTCGTAGAAGTAGAGGCCAGTGACCGCGTAGTTGGAGCGGGGATGGGCGGGCTTCTCCTCGAGGCTTTCCGCACGACCCGCCGCGTCGAAGCTCACCACGCCGTAGCGCTCGGGATCGCGCACCTGGTAGGCAAAGACCGTGGCGCCTGTGGTGCGCGCGGCGGCGGCCTGCAGGCGCCGGGCGAGACCGTGGCCGTAGAAGATGTTGTCGCCGAGGATCAGGCAGACGGGGGAGTCGGCGATGAACGCCTCGCCGATGAGGAACGCCTCGGCGAGCCCCCCCGGATGCGGCTGCTCGGCGAAGGAGAAGCTGACGCCCCACTGGCTGCCGTCGCCCAGGAGCCTTCGAAACTGCGGCAGATCGCGGGGGGTCGAGATGAGGAGGATGTCCCGGATGCCGGCCAGCATGAGGGTGGAAAGGGGGTAGTACACCATGGGCTTGTCGTAGACCGGCATGAGTTGCTTCGACACGGCCAGGGTGATGGGGTAGAGGCGCGTCCCTTCCCCCCCCGCCAGGATGATCCCCTTCATGGGTGCCCCCCCTCCGTGCCCAGCCCCAGCCGCTCCAGACGGTAGGCGCCGCTCAGCACGCGCTCGCACCAGCGCCGGTTGTCCAGGTACCACTGCACCGTCCGCCGCAACCCTTCGTCGAAGGGCACCCTGGCGCGCCAGCCGAGCTCGCGCTCCACCTTCGACGGGTCGATGGCGTAGCGGAGGTCGTGGCCGGGCCGGTCGGGCACGAAGGAAATGCGCGTCTCGTGCGAACGGCCGTCGCGCCGCGGCTGCAGCTCGTCGAGGATCCTGCAGATCTGTCGCACCACCTCGAGGTTGGTCCGCTCCCCCCGCCCGCCGATGGCGTAGGTCTCGCCGGGGCGCCCGCCTTCGAGGACGACCAGCAGGGCTTCCACGTGGTCCTCCACGTACAACCAGTCGCGGACGTTCTCCCCCCGGCCGTAGACGGGAAGGGGCTCGTCCTGGAGCGCCTTCAGGATCATGAGGGGGATGAGCTTCTCGGGGAACTGGTACGGCCCGTAGTTGTTGGAGCAGTTGGTGACGAGGACCGGCAACCCATAGGTGCGGTGCCAGGCGCGGACGAAGTGGTCGGCGGCAGCCTTGCTGGCCGCGTAGGGGGAGCTGGGGTCGTAGGGCGTCGTCTCGCAGAAGGCGCCCTCTGCTCCGAGGGAACCGAACACCTCGTCGGTGGAGATGTGGAGCACGCGAAAGGCTGCCCGCCCACCCTCGGGCAAGGCGCGCCAGTAACGGGTGGCCTCCTCCAGGAGGGTGAACGTCCCCACCACGTTGGTGGTGACGAACGCTGCAGGGGCGTCGATGGAACGATCCACGTGCGATTCGGCGGCCAGGTGCATGACGGCATCGGGCCGGAATTCATCGAAGAGTGCCCGCAGGCCTGCGGCATCGCGGATATCGGTGCGCGAAAAGCGGTAGCGGGGATGCTCCGCGACCTCGGCCAGGGAATCCAGGTTGCCCGCGTAGGTGAGCGCATCCACGTTGAGGACCGTATGCGGGGTGCGCGCGACAAGGTGGCGGACCAGGGCGCTGCCGATGAAGCCGGCGCCGCCGGTAACGAGGATCCGTCGAGGTTGTGCCGCGTGCATGCTAGTGGCCGACCCTGGCGGGAGACCGCCGCCCCGCCGCCTGCGGATTCTACACGACGCGGGCGCGTTCCCGTCGTCGCGACGCCGCGCAGCAGCCGAAGCATCTCGTCGCATACGAGGACTTCAAGGGCAGCGCCTCTCTCGTCATGCTGAGGCCGCGCAGCAGCCGAAGCATCCCGTCGCATTCCAGGTTTTCGACGAACGCCTGGGCCACGAACCCGCCGCCTACGAGGATTTCAAGCACCGCGCAGCGGCCGAAGCATCTCGTCGCGTTCGAGGTTTTCGCGAAACGCGCAGGTCGCGATGCCGTCGCGTTCGAGGATGGCGCGGCACGCAGGCGCCATCTCTGTGGAGGCAGCTCCCTCCTGAGGCAACGTTGCACCTCTCGTGGAGATGCTGGCCCGAGGCACGAAAGCTACGGCAGCGTCCGGTGGGTCCCGTCGCAGAAGGCGCCGTGTGCCGAGCGCTTGCACCCGCACCACGCCACCAGCCTGGGCGTGTCGATGACCACCTCGAGGGGGGAAAACGACGTGCCGCGGTGCGAGCCGTCGCAAAACGGCTGGGTTGCCGAGCGCCCGCAGGCGCACCAGTAGTAGGTGCCCGGCTGCATCTCGAGCTTGTAGGAGTGCCGTTGCGCCATCACCGGTTCGTGCTCCACCCGTGCCTCCTTCGATGGACAACGCGAGCCGCGTTGCCCGCCATTCCTCGGCGGGGGGCAGCGGCCCCGCTGGCTGTCCTAGAAGTGGATCTCCACCACATCCCGATCCCTGAGCTCGAAGTCCCGCGCCACCCGCTGGCCATCGAGCTTGCCGCCCCACACGCGGGCAAAGGCCAGGTGCTCGGCCGCATCGCGGTGCACCTTTTCGGCCAGGTCCTGCACCGTCGACCCCTGGACGAGGACGAAGGGGGCGGTCCGGTCGGCCGGCTTGCCCGGCGGCTTGGCGTAGATCCGGACCAGCTTCAGGTGCCGCCAGAGGGCCACCTTGAACACCTCCAGGCCGGCGCGGGTGGTCGTCGACACGCGCACGAGTTCGTACGCATCGCCGTACAGCTCCGACAGGACCGAGAGGTCCTCGTCCCGGGCCCGGTCGAGCTTGGTGATCACCATGAGCGTCTCGAGGTAGGTGTCGCGAGGGTCGGCGTTCTCGGGCAAGGCCCCCACCAGGTGGATGCGCGCGGCCGCCAGGCGTTCGCGCACGATCTCCACATCCTCCGGCAGGGCCGGCGAGGTGGGGTCGACGAGGAGGAGCGCCGCGTCGGCCGCCTGGACCACGTTGGGCATCCAAGGGTCCATGTGCTCGCGAGCGATGGGCGGCAGGTCGACGAGCTGGATCTGCACGTCCTCGAAGGGGAGCATGCCAGGGTGGGGGCGGGTGGTGGTGAAGGGGTATTCGGCAATGACCGGCTCGGCGCGGGTGAGGGCCGCCAGGAGCGAGGATTTGCCGCAGTTGGGCGGGCCGAGGAGCACGACCTGGGCCGCCCCCTCGGGTTCCACCTTGACGGCGTGGCCGCGCTTTTCCGTGCGGCTCTCCTCCTCCTGCCGGAGACGGGCCAAGCGCCGCTTGAGGTCGGCCTGCATCTTCTCGGTCCCCTTGTGCTTGGGGATGGTGGCGAGCATCTCTTCGAGGGCCGCCCGCCGTTCGGCGTGGCTGCGCGCCGCCTTGAACTTGGCCTCGGCAGCGCGGTACTGGGGCGTGAGGTTGGCCGGCATCGGGAGAATTGTAGACTCCTGCGGTGCGCGCACGACCCCTCGCACCCACCTCCGACCCCCGCCCGTCCCTGGCGGCAGCGGCCACCGGCGCGGCCCTGGCGTATCTCGCCTCGGCCCTGTGGATGCCGGCCCTGCTGCCGCTCGTCTGCGTCGCACTGGTGGCTGCCCACTGCGCCCTCCCCATCCTGCGCCGCCCCTCGCGAAGGCTCAGGCGTGCCGTGGCGCTCACCGTCACCCTCGTCTGCCTCCCCTTCGTAGGCCTCGTGCTCGTCCCCTTGACCCCCATGGCAGGCTTCCTGTGGCTTTTAGGGACGTTGTTCCTCCTCCCGTTGCCCCTCGTGCCATGGCTGTACGCCGCGAGCTTCGAGGAGCGCGATCCGTGACGGTCCTCGCCCTCCTCGCGGCCGCAGCCCTTGCCCTCGCCGTGTGGGGGGCGGCCGCCGCGCGGACGACCACCGAGTACTTCGCCGCCGGGCGGCGCGCGGGCGTCTGGCTCGTGGGGGTGGCGGGTACCGCTGCCGGCGTCTCCGCCTTCACCTTCGTGGGGGGACCGGGCCTGTTCGCCCTCGTGGGCGCCGGCTCCCTGTGGATGATCCTCTCCGCGCCCCTGTCGGGGGCGCTGCAGTGCTGGGCAGTGGGCGAAGGGGTGGTGCGCCTCGCCCGCCGCCACGAGATCCTCACCATCCCCGCCCTCCTCGCCCTGCGCGTCGGCCGCCCCGGCCAGGGAGCGGCCGCCGCGGTGATCGCGGTGGGGTGCGTGGCGTCGCTGGCCGTCCAGGCCAAGGCAGCCGCGGTGCTGGGCTCGGTCTTCCTGGGCGTCGCCCCGGCCACGGCAGCGGTGGTGGTCATGGCGGCGACGGCCGCGTACACGGCGTTGGGGGGGATGCGGGCAGGGATCGTCGCCGATGCCGCCCAGGGCGCCGTGATGGCAGCAGTGGCCATGACGGTGGCGGTGGCTGCCGTGGCCGCCGCCGGTGGTCCCGCCGCCGCCCTCGCCACCCTCGCCGCCCAGGCGCCGCAGCTTCTCGGCCCCTTCGGCAGCGTCCCCCCGCCGCGGGCCTGCGCCTGGTACGTGCTCTTTTGCCTGGGCACCCTGGCGCAGCCCCACTACCTCCAGAAGTTCCTCTTCCTGCAAGGCCCTCGCGAGCTCCGTTTCCTTCCCGCCGTGCTCACCGGCGCCCTCGCCATAACCCTTTCGGTGTGGCTCGGCGTCGGACTTTCGGGCGCCGCCCTGGTGGCCCGGGGGACCCTCGAGGTGGGCAGCGCCGACGAGCTGGCGCCACGACTGCTCGTGCACCTCGGTCCCGGCGCAGTGATCCTGGCGGGTGCCGCCGTCCTCGCCGCCCTGATGTCCACCTCGGCCTCGCTGCTCAACCTGGCAGCGGCAGCGCTCACCCGCGATCTGCCTGCCGCCTTCGGCAGGAATCCCATGCCCCTGGCAGCGGCCCGGGCGAGCACGCTCCTCGCCGCCGCCCTGGCGACGGCGGTGGGGCTCGAGAGCGAGCGCGCCGTGGCGATGCTCGGCCTCGTGGGGTGGGGGTTCTTCACCGCTGCCCTGCTGCCTGCCGTGGTGCTCGGCCTCTTCTGGGAGGCGGTCCGCCCTGCCGCCGCCGCCGCGGCCATGGCCGTCGGCGGTGCTGTCGACCTGATCCTGGAGGCAAGCCGTGCGAGCCTGCCGGCAGGTCTCGAACCAGGGCTCGCCGGCGCGGCCCTCGGGACCTTGGTGCTGGTGGCCGGCTCCCTCGCGCCCCGCGCCGCGTCGAGGCGGCCGTGCCGACCATGAGCACGCGTCGTTGGTCGGCCGACGACATGGAGTGGCTCGTTGCGCGCCTCGGCGAGGTTCGCGAGGGGCACCGGCCCACCACCCTGGCCGCCGTGGAGCGGACCCGGGACCCATTTCGGCTGCTGGTGGCGTGCGTCATTTCCCTGCGCACCCGGGACGAGGTGACGGCCGCCGCAGCTGCCCGCCTGTTCGCCGCGGCGGCCGACCCTGCGAGCATGGCCGCCCTCGCCGAGACGTCCATCGCCGAGGCGATCTACCCGGCGGGGTTCTATCGCACCAAGGCGGCACAGATCCGGGCCATCGCTCGCCTCCTCCTCGAGCGGCACGGCGCTCGCGTCCCCGCCGATCGCGACGCGTTGCTGGCGTTGCCCGGGGTCGGTCGCAAGACGGCGAACCTGGTCCTCGGCCTGGGCTTCGGCATCCCCGCCATCTGCGTCGACACCCACGTGCACCGAATCTCGAACCGCCTCGGCCTCGTTGCCACGAAGACCCCGGAGGAGACCGAGAGGGCGCTCGAAAAGGTCCTGCCCCAGCGTCACTGGATCGACATCAACGACCTGCTGGTCACCTTCGGGCAGCGCCTCTGCCACCCCACCTCGCCGCGCTGCTCTTCCTGCCCCCTCGCCGCGCGCTGCCCGCGCCTCGGCGTCCGCCGCTCCCGCTAGCCGCGCCGGCCCCCTTCGAGCTGCGGCCGTGTGTCGCCGCGGGACAGCAAGACGGGACTTGGCGGAGTTCGGGTATCCTAAAAGCGGGGGAACCGTGGAGCGCATCCTCATCGTCGAGGACTCGCCGGTCGTCGCCTCGCTCCTGGCCTCCTGGCTGGAGCAGGCCGGCTACCAGCCAGTGGTGGCCAGCGACGCTGCGACGGCGGACGCGGTGATGGCCCAACAGGCCCCCTCCCTCGTCCTCCTCGACCTCATCCTTCCCGACCGCAACGGCATGGAGGTGTGCCGCGAGCTCAAGGCGCGCGAGGAGACCTCGCGGACGCCGGTGATCATCTTGACGGGGGCGGGCAGCGCCGCCAACCGGATCCGCTGCCTGGAGCTCGGGGCCGACGATTTCCTCAGCAAGCCGGTGGCGCAGGAGGAGCTGCTCGCCCGGGTGCGTTCGCTCTTGCGCGCCAAAAGCCTCTCCGACCGCCTCCTCCTCTCCTTCATGGAGCTCGACAAGCTCGGGACCTTTGCCGAAACGTTGACGAGCCAGAGTATTGCCGACTGGAGCGCCTTCGAGGTGGCCAACACCATGGCCCGGCACCTCTTGGGTCCGACGCCGGACACCGAGCGGCACCCGCGCCTGGCCTGGGCGGGGCGGGTGGTGCGGCATCGCATCTTCGGGTCCGTGTGGTACTACCAGGCCGGGGTGTGGGTGCAGGAAGCGATGACGGTGCCGGTTCAGCGCCTGGCCGCCCTGCTCCGCCCCTTCGAACGCGGCGCCGGCCAGTTCATCTGCAAGGGGCCGGTGCCGGAGGAACTCGGCCACCTCCTCCACTTTCCGAGCAGCGTGCCGCACGCCAACCTGGTGGCCCTCTGGCGCGGTGAGAACATCGTCATGACCGCCGCCTACCCCTGGGAGGTGGGCGTCTACGAGCTGCCCCTGTTGCGAGCGGTGCTGCGGCACTGGGCCGTCTTCGAACGGCTGCGCTTTGAGGCACGCCAGTCCGAGCAAGCCTTCTTCGCCACCATGGAAGCCCTGGCCCTGGCCGCCGAGTTCCACGATAGCGACACGGCCCGCCACGTGCGGCGCGTCGGTGCCTACGCGGAAATCATCGCCCGGGCCCTCGGCCACCCCCCCACCTTCGTCAAGTGGCTGTCGCGCTCGGCCGCCATGCACGACGTGGGCAAGATCGCGACGCCGCTCTCGCTCCTGCGCAAGGCCGGCGCCCTCGACCCGGACGAACTCGAGGTCATGCGCCAGCACACGGTGCACGGCGCCATGCTCCTCGGCACCCTCGAGCCCCTGGCCATGGCCCGCACCATTGCCCGCCACCACCACGAGAACTTCGACGGCTCGGGCTACCCCGACGGCCTCGCTGGGGCGGAGATCGCCGTCGAGGCGCGCATCGTCAAGATCGCCGACGTCTACGACGCCCTGCGCAGCGTCCGGCCGTACAAGCAGGCCCACGGCCACGAGGAATCCCTGCGGCTCTTGCGCCGCGGCGACGCGCGGGTCTCACCCCAGCACCTCGATCCCCTGGCCTTCGAGGCGTTCCTCGACCACCACCACGAGATGGCCGGAATCTGGGACGCCTCGCAGGCGCCGGCCTCTGGCGCCCCGCCGCCTGGCGACGCCACCGACAACGCCCCGTCGGCAGAGGAGTGACCGGCCCCGAACGCGACCGGCTGCTCAGCGGATGTTGTAGCGCTGCATCTTCCGCCACAGGGTATTGCGAGAAATCCCGAGTTCCCGCGCGGCATCGCCGCGCCGGCCGGCGTGAGCCGCGAGCGCATCACGGATCGCCCGCGCTTCCGCCTCCTCGAGGGGTCGCAGGCCCACCGATCGCGGTGCCGGCCGCACGACGTCGTTGCCGCCCACCAGGTGGGGAGGCAGGTCGCTCACCTCGATGGTGTCGCCGCTGCACACCACGAAGGCGTGCTCGATGGCGTTTTCGAGTTCGCGCACGTTGCCAGGGTAGGAGTGCGCGAGAAGCCGGTTCATGGCCTGCGTCGAGACCCCCTGGATCCGCCGCCCCTGGATCGCGTTGAAGCGGGCGATGAAGTGGTGGACGAGGAGGGGGATATCGCCGGTGCGCGCCCGGAGCGGCGGCAGCACGATGCGGACCACGTTGAGGCGGAAGTAGAGATCTTGACGAAAGCGGCCATTGGCGACCTCGAGGGCGAGGTCGCGGTTCGTTGCCGCGAGGATGCGGACATTGACCTTGACCGGTTCCACGGCACCGAGGGGCGTGAACTCCCGGTCCTGCAACACCCGCAGGAGCTTGACCTGGACGGCCGGCGAGAGCTCCCCGACCTCGTCGAGGAACAGGGTTCCCCCTTGCGCCACGGCAAAGGTGCCAGGCTTGTCGCGTTTGGCGTCCGTGAAGGCGCCGCGCACGTAGCCGAACAGCTCCGACTCCACGAGGGCATCGGGGATCGCCCCGCAGTTCACTGCCACGAACGGCTTCTTGCTCCGCGGGCCGAGGTTGTGGATGGCTCGTGCCACGAGCTCCTTCCCGGTGCCCGGCTCGCCTTCGATGAGCACCGTACTCTCGCTCCGCGCGACGAGCGGCAGGAGGTCGCGTACGCCTCGCATGGTCGCGCTCTTGGTGACGATGTCCTCGGTGGTGTAGGTGCCATGGATCTGGCGCCGTAGCTCGACGATGTCCGACAGATCGCGGAAGACCTCCACACCGCCGAGCACCCGGCCGGAGGCGTCGCGCAGCGCTGCCGTGCTGATGGCGATCAGGAGCGGCGTGCCGTCCCTGCGCAGGATCGTGGTCTCGTGGTCCCGGTGCGTCGGGCCGCCGCCCATGCTGTCGCGCAGCAGACACGCCCGGTCGCAGCGCTCGCTGCGCAGGATATCGGAGCAACGCCGCCCGATGACCTGCTCGCGTTTCCAGCCCGTGATGCGCTCCGCCGACCGATTGAACTGCGTGATACGACACTCCTCGTCCACCGTGAAGATGCCGTGGGGGATGGAGTTGAAAGCCACCTCCGCGAATCGGAGCAGGAGCGCGCGTCGCACCCCCCCATGCTAGCACACGTGTCTCATGGCTGCAACATCCATCCTGGGACGTGTGTCACTTTTGGCGCATAGTGCGAGACATGTGACATTTCCCCGCGCCGGTACGGTCCGGATGCATGTCCAGACCCTCGAGCGCCTTGGCCCCTCGGCCCCGGCGATGGTACGGGGCTTGCTCTTGGTCCCTCGCGGGCAGCGGCCCTCTGGAGATGCGCAGGATGGCATTTCAGTGCTCCTACTACCTCGAACCGGTCGATACGGCCGACCTGCCGCGCCGCTTCCTGGACGCGTTCGCGGCGATCCTCGCCCACTCGAACTACGGCCCCGTGCTGGATGCCGTGTCGCGGGTGGCAGCTCGCTGCGCCCGTTGCGCGGTCACCTGCCCGGTGTACCAGGCGAGCTGCGACCCGCGCGACATTCCGTGCGTTCGCTCCGAGCTCCTCCTAAGGATCTACCGCCGCTACTTCACCCTCTCCGGGGCGATCAAGGCACGAGCCGGCAACGCCTTCCAACTGACCGAGTCGTACATCAACACCCTGGCCGAGGAGGTCTACCGCTGCACCGCGTGCCGCCGCTGCAAGCTCGAATGCCCCCTCGGGATCGACCACGGCTTGCTCACCCACCTCGCCCGCTGGATCCTTGCCGAGGTGGGCATCGTGCCGAAAGCGTTGCGGGTCGCCACCCGCGAGCAACTGGACGGCAAGACGCACAACACCTCGGCCATCCCGGCGGCGGCCATGCAGGATACCTGCGAGTTCCTCGTCGAGGACTGCCGTGACACGTACGGGATGCACATCTCCTTTCCCATCGACGTGGAGGGAGCCGAGTACGTCTTCTTCCCCGCGGTGAGCGACTACCTCCTCGAGCCCGACACGCTGATGGGCAACGCCGCCGTGATGGCCGCCACCGGCGGCTCGTGGACCATCGGCAGCCGGTACTTCGACGGCATCAACTACGGCCTCTTCTACTCCGACCGCATGCTCGACCGCATCGTCAGCATGGAGGCGGCAGAGGTCACGCGCCTGAAGGCCAAGAAGGTGCTCATCGGCGAATGCGGCCACGCCTCGCGCTCGGCCAAGTTCTTCATCAAGACGTTCTGCGGCGGGCGCCAGGCACCGCCGGTGGTCAACATCATGGAGTACACCTGCGAGGCGCTGCGCTCGGGCAAGCTCGAGGTCCGGCCCAACGCCATCGACGCCCGCGTGACGTACCACGACCCGTGCAACATCGCCCGCTCGGGGTGGATCGTCGACCAGCCGCGCGAGATCCTGCGGGCCATCTGCGCCGACTACGTGGACATGACGCCGCGCGGGCGGGAGAACTACTGCTGCGGCGGCGGAGGCGGCACGGTCTCCATCGACGAGATCCGCGCGTTCCGCACCGGGATCGGCGGCGCGACCAAGGCCGACCAGATCCGCAAGACCGGTGCCACCATCGTCGTCGCTCCGTGCGCCAACTGCAAGAAGCAGCTGCGCGAGGTGTGCGAGGACCACGGGCTCGGCCACGTCCAGGTGGTCGGCCTCCACGACCTCCTGCTCAAGGCCATCGTCCCGCCCCCCCACATGAGGGTGGCACGAGCGGACGCCGCCGACAACGAAACGTGAGGGAACCTCATGGACGCATGGATTGAACTCGCTCGCGGTCCGTTGTTCCGCCTCTCCCTCCTGGTGTGCGCACTCGGGCTCGCTTTCCGGCTCGGCAACGCCGTCTATCAGATCATCGCCGCGTGGCGGCGGGCCGGCGATCGCGACCTGCCGCTCAGGAGCGTGCGTGACGCGACGTTACAGTGGCTGTTCCCCGTCCGCCTGCTGCGGACGCGGCCCGGCTACTCCGTAGCCTCCTTCGTCTTTCACGTCGGCATCGTGCTGCTCCCCTTCTTCCTCGCCGGCCACGTCGCCCTGCTACAGGGAATCCTGCCGGGCTGGTGGCCGACCTTCGCTCCCGCGGTCGCCGACACCCTGGCGGTCGTCACGGTGCTGGCACTCGCCACCGTCCTCGCCGGCCGCGCCGCAACGGCCACCGCCCGCTCGTTGACCAGGTTTCAGGACGTGGCGGTCCTGCTGCTGCTCGTCGTCGTCGTGGCGGCCGGGTTCCTCGCAGCCAACCCACGCCTCGCGCCGTTCGACGCCCGTGCCATGCTCCTCGTCCACCTCCTGTCTGGCAACCTCGCACTACTCGTGACGCCGTTCTCCAAGCTCGTCCACTGTGCTCTCGTACCCCTCACCCAGCTCCTGAGCGAGGTCGGCTGGCACTTCCCCGCCGAGTCGGGACGGCACGTTGCCATTGTCCTCAACAAGGAGAACGAGCCGGTATGACTACCTACGCGATCTTCACTGACGTTACTCGCTGCATCGGCTGCGAGGCGTGCGTGACGGCATGCAAGACGATCAACCGCACCGGCGCCGACGCTCCCTGGCCGTGGCAAGGCGACGCGGACGACCTCTCCTCGACACGCTGGACCACCATCGTCCGGGGACCGCGCGCCCGCTACGTGCGCGTCCACTGCCGGCACTGCCTGGAGCCGGCGTGCGCGTCGGCCTGCCCCGTCGGGGCGCTCCACAGGACGCCGGAAGGCGCCGTCGCCTACGACCCCTCCATCTGCCTCGGCTGCCGCTACTGCATGTTGGCCTGCCCGTTCCGCTTCACTCGCTACGAGTGGGAATCGACGACGCCGCGAGTGCGGAAGTGCATTCTCTGCTACGACCATATCAAGGCAGGGAAGATCGCCGAGCCCGCCTGCACCGCCGCGTGCCCGACCAGGGCAACGATCTTCGGCGAGCGCGACGCCCTCCTTGCCGAGGCGAGGAAGCGGATCCGCGCGAACCCTGGCCGCTACCTCGATCACATCTGGGGCGAGCACGAGGTCGGCGGTACGTCCGTCATCTACATCTCGGACGTCGATCTCTCGACCGCCGGGTGGCCCACCTTCCTGCGCGACTCCTCGTACCCGGCGCTCACCCGCACTGCCATGCACCTGGTGCCCCCCACCTTCGTGCTCGTCGGGGCCGCCATGGCGGGACTCTCGTGGGTCATCAGCCGCCGCCAGAAGCTCGCGCATGGCGAACCTTCGACCCCCACCGCTGAAGACCACGAACACGAGGAGCAACCGTGAAAACCGAGGTCAACGTCAGGCTCATGGTCACCAAGGCGGTGCTCTTCTTCCTCCTCGGCGCGGGCGCCGTGAGCGCAGGCTACCGCTTCCTGCGGGGCCTCGGACCGTCCACGGCGCTCACCGACATGACGCCGTGGGGGTTGTGGATCGGCTTCGACGTGGTGTCCGGGGTGGCGCTGGCGGCCGGCGGGTTCGTCATTGCGGCGGTCGTCCACGTCTTCCACCTGCACCGATTCCACGCCCTCGTCCGACCGGCGATCCTCACCGCCTTCCTCGGCTACGTGGCCGTCGTGGTGGGGCTGCTGGTCGATCTCGGCAGGCCGTGGAACATCTGGCGGATGATCGTCTACTGGCAGCCCACCTCGCCGCTCTTCGAGGTGGGCTGGTGCGTGATGCTGTACCTCACGGTGCTGACCCTCGAGTTCGCGCCGGTGGTGTTCGAAGGGCTCAAGCTGAACCGGCTGTATAACCTCCTGCGCCACTTCACGCTGCCGCTGGTGGTGGTGGGGATCGCCCTGTCCACGCTGCACCAGTCCTCCCTGGGCAGCCTCTTCCTCATCAACCCGGAGCGCCTGCATCCCCTCTGGTACTCGCCACTCCTCCCGCTGCTGTTCTTCGTCTCGGCCGTAAGCCTCGGGCTCGCGACGGTGACCGTCGAGGGCCTCGTCACCTCGTGGCTGTACACGCGCGAGGCCGAGTGGCCGCTGCTGCCCAGCTTGGCGCGCGCAGGGAGCGTCGTCCTCGGCCTTTTCCTGGCGCTCCGTCTCGGCGACCTGTGGGTGCGTGGCCAGCTCCGGTACCTCCTGGAAGGCTCCTGGTGGCCGATGCTGTTCGTGCTCGAGATCCTCCTGAGCGTCGTTGCACCGATCCTCCTGTTCAACCTCCCGTCGCTGCGAGGGAACCGCAAGGCCCTCGGCACCGGCGCCTTCCTCGTCGTCGTCGGCTTCGTGATCAACCGAGCCACGGTGGCCGGCATCGCCCACATCGCGCGCACCGGCGTGGGGTACTTCCCGTCCTTGACCGAGATCCTCGTGAGCCTCGGGATCGTCGCGCTCATGGCCCTCGTCTTCCTCTTCTTCGTGGAGCACCTGCGCGTCTGGGAGGACCCCCCCGAGTACAGCGGACACTTCCACCCCGCCGCCGTCGATCCCGTGTCGCATGCGTACGTGCGCGGGCCGTGGCTCGGTGGCGTTCAGCGGGCCGGCATGGCGATCATGGCCGGTGCTGTCGCCGCTGCGGCGCTGATCGAGGCCGGAGCGGCGAACGGCTCGCAGCCAAGACGCGAGCCGGTGACGCCGCCACGAGCCGTCGAGGTGATCCGCTCGCCCAGACCCAACGGACCCGGAAACCACTTCGTGCTCGTCACCCACGCGTCCGACGCCGAGGCCCGTCCCGGAGGCGTCGAGCCCGCCACTCTCATCGACGGCAACCGTTCGGGCAGATGGGTTCTCTTCCAGCACCCGGCGCACCAGGCTCGCCTCGGCGGCGACACCTCCTGCGGCGTCTGCCACCACTTCAACCTCCCCCTGGAGCGAGGCACGTCTTGCGCTCGCTGCCACCGCGACATGTACCGCGCCACGGACACCTTCACCCACGACCGCCATACCCGGCCGCTCGGCGGCAACCTGTCGTGTGCGCGCTGTCACCGCGGTGCCACGGAGAAGACCCGCGCCGCGTCCACGCCGTGCCGCGAGTGCCACGCGCGAGATCGCCGTCCAAACACCCAGGTGCAACCGTCCGGGGTCTTGCCGGAGGGGGTCGCTTCCGGCTACGTGGAGGCCATGCACGGGCTGTGCGTCTCGTGCCACACCAAGCACGAGGCTTCGGCACCGGTGGCGGCGGAACCGTACCTGTCGCGCTGCCCCGCCTGCCACCGCGAGATCACCGACAAGGGGTGGGAGATGCGAGTCCGCGAGGGTGCCGTCCTCGCGGCCTCCCTCAGGCCATGAGCCGGGAGCACGCCACCGCGGCGCCACGCGTGGCCGTAATCGACGACGAGGAGGACGTGCTGACGTTCGTCCGCATCGCCATGGAGGATGCGGGGTTCGAGGTGGCGACCGTCTCGCGGCCGACCGAGGCGGTGGCAACCCTCGAAGCGTTTCGTCCCGACGTGATCCTCCTCGACCTGCTCATGCCGGAGCAGATGGGGCTCTCGCTCTACACACAGCTCCGCTCCACGCCCTCCCTGCGGGCGACACCCATCATCATCCTCACGGGTCTTTCTGCCCGCGACACCCTGTCGGCGTTCTCCGCTGCAGCCACCACCGACCAACCGGTCGGCTACCTCGAAAAACCCGTCGACGCCGCAGCGCTGCTCGGCGCCGTGCGGCGGGCCTTGGAAGCGGCGAACACGAGGCGATCATGAAGCCAGACAGCGCATGGAGGCGGAGCTACCGCCAGACGCTGTTCGAGGAGATCCCCTGCGGTCTCGTGATCATCGATCGCCACCTCCAGATCGTCGACCACAACCTCGCCTTTGCGGATGTGTTCGGGGAAGGGCGAGGCCGCCCCTGCCACGAGGTCACCCGCGGACGCCATGCGCCATGCCAGGAGTGTCCCGCCAAGGAGACCTTTCGCGACGGCCAGCGGCGCACCCGCGAGGCGGTCGGCGTGGATCCGACTGGTAAACCGATCCATCATCTGGTGCAAATCATCCCCATTCGCGACGAGACGGGCAACGTACCGTTCGTCGCCGCCATGACCACCGATCTCTCCGAGACCAAGAGACTCCAGCGCGAGTACCAGACCTTGTTCGAGAAGGTGCCATGCTACGTCACCGTCATCAACCGGGACTTTCGCGTGGTCAAGGCGAACGAGATGTTCCGGCGCGTCTTCGGCGAGCCCCGCGGCGAGCGCTGTTACGAGATGTTGAAGCGCCGCCACGAGCCGTGCGCCGAGTGCCCCGCCGAGCAGACCTTCCTCGACGGCGGTTCGCACACCTCCAGTCACGTCGGCGTCACTCGCGGCGGCGACGCAGCCCACTACGTGGTCTCCACCTCACCCCTCATCCAGTCCGATGGCACGACCACCCACGTCATCGAGATGGCGCTCGACGTGACCCGTCTGCACCACCTCGAGACCGAGCTGGAGCGCGCCAACGCCTTGCGCGAAGCGCTCTTCGAGCACTCGCCTGATGCCATCCTCATCCTCGATCGCCAGCGCCAGCTGGTGCTCGCCAACCAGGCAGCCGAGAGGCTGTGGGGCATGGACCGCCAGACCCTGGTCGGCCGACGACTGCCGCGCCGGGCCCTTGCCTGCCGTGTCGATGACGTCCTCCGGCGCGCGGGGGAAGGCTCGCCCTTCATCGAGAGTGCCATCGTCACCGAGAGCGGCGAGGAGATCCCTGTCCGGCTCTCGGGGTTCACCCTCCGGACCGCCGACGGAAAGACCTCGACGGCCATCATCGCCCAGGACCTGCGCGAGATCCGCACCCTGGAACGCGAGAAGCTCGATGCCGAGCGGCTCGCTGCCGTCGGCCAGACGGTGGCTGGCCTCGCCCACGGGATCAAGAACATCCTCACCGGCCTCGAGGGCGGCATGTACGTCACCTCGGGGGGGCTGGCGCGCCACGACGAGGCGCGGGTCACGCAAGGGTGGGCCATGCTTGAGCGCAACATCAGCCGGGTGTCCGCGCTCGTCAAGAACCTCCTCGCCTTCTCGCGCGGCGACCAGCCGCAGCCGAAGATGGTGCGGCCGGCCGCCATCGTGGCCGACGTGGTCTCGCTGTTCCGCGAGCTTTCGGAACAGCACAACGTGACGCTCGTCACCGAGATCGAGGAGGTGGCGCCCGCCTCCATGGACGCGGAGGGGATCCACACCTGTCTTGCGAACCTGATCTCGAACGCCCTCGATGCCTGCCTCGTGAGCCACAAACCGACGTGCCTGGTTCGGATCGGGCTGCGCGAGGAGGAGGGCGACATCGTCTTCGAGGTGGCCGACACCGGCTGCGGCATGGACTACGAGGTCAAACAGAAGGCCTTCACCAGCTTCTTCACCACCAAGGGCAGCGGCGGTACCGGACTCGGGCTGCTCCTCACCCGCAAGATCGTGCAGCAGCACGGCGGCTCGGTCACGTTCGAGTCCTCCTCCAACGAGGGAACCACGTTCCGGTTGCGTTTCCCGCGCCGCCGTCTTCCGCCGCCGACGCCGGAGGAGCAGAATGGTCGTTGAGCGCGGGCACCGCCGGCCCGGAGCGGAGGGGCGCGCGAGCAGCGAGGGAGGTATGGCGTGATGCGACAACCCAAAGATGTGACGGTGCTCGTTGTCGACGACGACCCTGACATCACAACGTTCCTCGGCACCATCCTCGAAGACGCGGGGATGAACGTCTCCACCGCTCACGACGGGGACTCGGCGCTCGACCGCATCCGAGAGGCACCGCCCGATCTCATCTCCCTGGACCTCGTGATGCCCGGGAAGTCCGGGATCCGCCTCCTCCACGAGCTCCGCAAGCACCCCCGGTGGTCACGCATCCCGGTCCTCATCGTCACCGGCCACGGCCGCGACGAGGCGATCCGTCGGGACCTGTCGGAGGTACTGGCCGAGAGCACCATCTCCGGACCGTCGCTGTACCTCGAGAAGCCGGTGACGCCGGAGAAGTACCTGGCAGCGGTGTGCGGCACCCTCAAGATCGAGCTGCCCGGCGTCGCCGCAGCCCAGGCGGACGCACGGCGCAGCGAGCTGCGCGAGGAGGTAGAGGAACTCCTGGCCTCGGCGGACGAAGCCGAGGTTCGGGAAGTGCTTCGCCTCCTCCGCGCGCGGAGGACGCGGCAGACCACGGAGTGAGGTAGACTCCCATGGAGGTCACGATGGCCGAACAAACTCGCCGAATCCTGGTTATCGACGATGAGCCCGACGTGGTCAGCTACCTCGAGACGCTGTTGCGAGACAACGGGTACGAAGTGGTGGCGACCACCGACAGCGGCGAGGCCATCGAGCTCGCACGACGGTCCCGCCCCCATCTCATCTGCCTCGACATCTCGATGCCCGAACCGACGGGGGTCCGCCTCTACCGCGACCTGCGAAACGACCGCGACCTCGCTTCCGTGCCGGTGCTGATGATCACTGGCGTCATGCAACAGTTCAAAGACTTCATCCATCACCGCAAGCACGTCCCCCCGCCGGACGGCTACATCTCGAAGCCATTCGAGCCGGCCGAACTCCTGGCCACGGTTGCGCGCCTCCTGAAGCCGGCATGAGCCGTCTCGCGGAGGCGCCGGGCCGACGATGGTCTGCGCACCACCACCGGCGAGGATGGATGGGTCCGACCCGGCCGTCGGAGCGGCACACGGGACATCGCTGAGGGTTGGCATGCTTGCGGCAGTGCTCGTTGCAGTTGCGCTGGTCGCAGCTGACATGGTGTCAGGCTGCGATGCCTCGTGTGAGGTGCAGACAGCGGCGGCCATGCTCGCCGCCGGACGACCCACCGCTGCCATCGAGCAACTGCGCGCCGCCCGGGCGCGCTTTCCGGACGACCTTCCCCTGGCGCTGCTCCTGGTCCGTGCGTACGTGCTGGAGAACAACCTCTCCTGGGCCGAGCGCGTCCTTCGCGAGGAGCTCGAGCGCCACCCCGACGACGCGAGGCTTCGCACCTGGCTCGCCAGCGTCCACCTTCGTCAGGGCGACCTCGATCTCGCGCGCGAGGTCCTGGCGACAGCCGCCCCGCCTGCGGCGGGCCCGGACCGGGCCCGCTGGGACCTCCTCGAGGCCGTCCGCCTCGACGCCGAAGGTACGCACGGGGCGGCTGCCGCGGCCCTCGCGAAGGTGCCGCCGGACAGCGTGCTCTACCCGGAGGACCTGGCCCCGTGGCACTACCTGCAGCGCCGGGCCAACCCGGCGTGGATCGACCCCGTCCGCGGCGAGGTGGAACTCGCGGCCGGAGCGACCTCGAACGCCCTGGCGGGCGCCCCCACCGACCCCGGCGAGAGCGGTGACGCCAGCGCCGTCGCCGACCTCGCCCTGCGCCTGGGGATCGTTCCGCCGAGCCGGGGTCGGCTGCGGCCGACCCTTGCTGTCGACCTCAGCGGCCACGCCCTCCAGAACAGCGCCTACCGGGACCTCGACACCCTGTCCGGCGCCCTCGGCATCGGCGCCGTGCAGGCTGCCGCCGGCAGCCGCACGCGCTTCGGCTACCGCGCCGAGCGCCTCCTCATCAACCAGGACAAGCCCCGCTACTCCGAGGCCCACCGCCTCGAGGTCGAGGTGGCGCGGCGCTTCGGCACGGTCTTCTTCGGCGGTGTCGGCCGCCGCTCGTACCGGGATCACCGCCGAACCCGGTGGGAAGCCGACGCCGGCGTCGGTTTCCCCCTCGCGCTGCCCACGGGTCGGGAGGTCATGGTGGGGGCCACGGCGCGTGCCACCGACGCCACCTCGCCGGCCTACGATCAGGTCGGCGTCTCGTTCGCGGCGTCGGCGCGCTGGTCCCTGGGTCGGGGGTTCGCGACACGCCTTGTCCTCACCGCCACGTGGGACGACTACCCACACTCCGGCGGTGTCGTCGGTCGGGAGGTGCTGGGAAGTGATGTCCGCCGCCGAGACCGCCTCGGCAGGATCCGCCTCACCCTCGACGGCCCGAAATGGCACGGGTTGAGGCCTGCCGTCGAGTGGCGGGTGAGCCGCCGCGCGTCCACCCTCCACGACCAGCCGGGAGCCGACTACAGCTTCCGCGAATCGCGCATCGCCCTCGTGGCACGGTGGACGTTTGCGCCCGACCCGTGGTCGCCCTCGACGGTCACGCCGCCGGGGCACATACCCCTCGAGTGGGGGCTCGGCGACGGGAGCGACGACGACGGCGCCTCGATCACGGAGCTTCTCCGTCAGGACGAGGAATTGCGACGGGCCTCCAGCTGCGGGGTGCGATGACGATCCCGCACGGTGCCGCCGTGGCGCGTGACGCGCTCATCGTGGCGACGGCGGCGAGTGCTGTCGCGTTGGCGGTCAACGCCGTTCGCCCGGACGGGCTGCCGCTCGTGGCACCAACCGCGTACGAGACGTTGGTGCCGTGCCCGGAACCCGGCGGTGACGTGACGGTGCTTTCAGCCAGCGACGACGCGCTACGAGCGAGCCGCAGCTTCCTGGTCGATGCCCGCACCCCTGCCGAGTTCGCGGCTTGGCACCTGCCCGGTGCCGTCAACGTCCCCTTCGACTGGCTCGATCCCGTCCCTGCGGAAGTCCTCGACCGACTCGCGCGCGCCCTCGCCGCGAGCCGCGCAACCCGCGTGATCGTTTACGGCGACGGCGGTCGACCGGACAGCGGCGAGTACCTCGGCCGAGAGCTCGCCGGCCGAGGCATCCGCCACGTCTGCGTCGTCGAGGGGGGCGCGCCGGCAGTGCGCGGAGGTCGCTCCAGGTGAACCCCCGAAAGGTCGCCGCGTGCCTTTCGGTGCCGGCTCGCTGGTACCTGGGCGGCCTGTTCGTCGGCGCCTGTGTGCACAAGATCGCCGACCCGTACGCTTTCGCCATCGACGTCGCCACGTACGACACTCTCCCCCTCGCCCTCGTCAACCTCACGGCCATCGTGCTGCCGTGGGTGGAGCTCGCCGCCGGCGCCATGCTCCTTGCAGGCCTTCGCACTCGCGCCGCGGCGTTGCTGGTGGTCGCCATGATGACGGCGTTCATCGCCGCTTTGCTCATTGCCCTTGCCAAAGACCTCGACATGTCGTGCGGGTGTTTCGCCTCGAAGGGCGCCGTGGACGATCCCATCTCCTCCTTGACCGTCCTCCGCGACCTGGCGTGGCTGGGGCTGGGGGTCCTCGTGCTGGCCGCAGACCGGGGCCTGCTCGGAATGGAGTGGTGGCTGGCGAGGAGGCGCGGCCATGCGTGAGATGCTTGTGTTCCTGGTTGCGGGGTCACTGGCTGCTGCCACGGTGAGCGCCCAGACACCGACCTGCCATGCGCTCGCCGGTCGAGAACGGGCTCGGGCCGAAGCGCTTCTCGCGTCCGAACACCTCTACGAATGCTGCGACGGCACCGTGGCGGCGTGCCTGGCAGCGCAGCCCACCTGCCGCCTCGCGCCACGCCTGGCGGAGAACATCTGCCGGCGAGTGGCCGCCGGCCAGGACGACGCGCGAATCCGGCGCAGTCTCTCGCGCCGAGCGCGCAGCATGGTGGGCGGCAGCGCGGCGGCCGAGACCGACCTCTCGAGCGCACCGTGCGTCGGTGAGCCCTCGGCGCCGGTCACCGTGGTCGTCTACGCGTGTGCGCGCTGCCCCTACTGCCGCCGGTTGGTGCCCGCCCTCTACGACGAGGTCGCCTCGGGATCGCTGCAAGGCCAGGTGCGGCTCTTCCTCCGGACCTTCCCGATCCGCGGCCATGCGGGCTCGACGGAGGCAGGACTCGCCTTCGTCGCCGCGCATCGGCTCGGGCGTTTCTGGCCCTTTCTCCTGTACGCCTACCGGCACTTCGATCAGTTTTCGGCCACCGTGCAACCCGAGTGGGCCGTCGCCTCAGGTATCGATCGCGACGCATTCACGGCTCTCCTCGCCGACCCCGGAACCCGCGAGGAACTGGTGGCGAGCAAGAAGGAGGGGCTCGCCAACGGCGTCGAAGAGACCCCGACGCTGTTCATCAACGGCCGTCGGTGGGTCGGTGATCTCGACCTCGCGGAACTCGTCGACGCCTTGGCCGAGGAGGCCGAGCGCAGAAGGGGGTTGCCATGGGTTCAGTGATCGGTCGGGCTGCGGCGCTGCTGGTGCTGACGGCGCTACCGGCCGTCTGCGAGGAGCGGCTTGCGGTGCTGGAGTTTTTCGGCCGACCCGGCGGGCAGTACTGCCGCGACGCCGCCCCGTCGGTGATCGCCCTGCAGCAGGAGTTCGAGGGGAAGGCACTCCTCCTCGAGTACGACTACGACCAGTTCCCGTCGGGTCGTGTCGACCGCTGGTGGGCGGCCCGCAGCGGCGGGGGCACCGTCTACCTGCCGCTCGTGATGGTGGGGAGCGGCTTCCGCATCACCTCCGGCCCCGTCGACTACTACTCGGTCTACAGGACCATGCTCAACGCCGAACTGGCGCGCCCGCCGGACGCGCGGGTGGAGGCGTGGAGTCGCCGCCAGGGAAACGCCCTCAAGGTCTACGTTCGCGTCGAGAACCGCGGGGTAGCATCGCTCACCACCGCCAACAACGCCGCCGTCTGGCTGCTCGTCTGGGAGGATGTCCGCCGTGGCCTCACCGACACCTGGGTCCGCGCCGTCGCCGTTACCCCACTCGTTGCCACCCTCAACCCCGGAGCCAGCACCACGGCACTCCTCACCACGCCGGCCCTGAGCGGCGTCGACTGGGACCACCTCCGCTCCCTCGCGCTCCTCGAGCACCGCCCCGGCGGCACCGGCCGGTACGACATGCTGCAGGCCGCGGTCGCTGCACCTGCGAGTCTCGCCGTGTCGCCGGAGCGACTCGAGCTGACACCCCTCGTCCCGTCCAGCACCGTCACGATCCAGGGCCCCCACGTGCTCTCGTGGAGCGCGACGACGGACGCTCCCTGGCTTGCCGTCGAGCCAACCTCGGGCACGCTCCCCGCCACGCTCACCGTGTCGCTCACGGGCAACCAGCCCCCATCGGGCACGGCCGCCGACGTGCATGTGACGGCGAGCGGCGACGGCATGTCGTTCTCCGCCTCGTTCGTGGTCACGAGCGCCGTCGAGTCGCCCCGCCTGCGGCGCCGGCTCGGTGCCGTTCCCTGAACCCCGCCGAAGGGTGCCTTTACCTCTTCGAGCGCACCGTTGCCCTGGACTCGAGAACAGCAAGGAACGCCGTTCCGGCAACCTCCTCGGATGGCTCGAGGCCGAGGAGGCCGAGGATCGTCGGGTAGAGGTCGATCATCGCCACCTGCGGGCGCGCAAGAGGCTTGGACGAGAACAGCACGCCGGGCACGACCGCGGGGTCGAGGGTGCAGTGATCGGCGCTCCAGACACGGTCGTTGTCCTCGAAGAGGCGGTCCGGCATCCCGCCGAGGGCGCTCTGCCACGAGATCCGCCAGCCGCGCGACGTCGTGACGATGAGGTCGGGGATGAGCTGGGGATCGAACGTGCGGTACACCTCTTCCCGCAGGAACACCCGCGACACGGGGTGCTCGCCCGTCTCGGGATCGACCACCGCCGCAAGACGAGCCGCCAGCTCGCGGCGCAGCGTTTCGTACTCACGACCCGGGGCGACCACGCCGTGCTTCTCGCGGCCGGCAAGGTTGATGTAGAGCCCGCCGAGCCCGAGGTGGTAGGCGCGCGTCCGCCGCCAGTCGACGTTCGGCCAGAACTCGCCGCGGTCGAAGAGGTTCTCGAGGTTCTCGAGTTGCCCGGAACCGCCGGTGAGGCCGATGTACCCCTCGCGGGCCAGCCACGTGTTGACGTGGAAGGAGCGCCGCCAGGTGGAGAAACCGTGGTCGGAAAGTACGATCAAGATGTCCTCGGGGCCGAGCGCCGCCGCCACCTCGCCGACGATGGCGTCCATCATCCCGTACGCCTCCTCGAACATCGCTCGCAGCTGCAGCGCCGTGTCGCTGCGGTGGGCGGGGTGCCGCTCGTCGAGCCCGCGCCACAGGAGGTGACCGACCCGGTCGGTGTACTCGAAGTAGTGAACGACGAGCCGGTCGCCGCTCGCCAGCGCGGCGTCGAGGATGCGGCGGTGCTCCGCCACCGTCTGGCGCAGGTCCTCCATGAACGTTTCCTCGTCCACCATCTTCTCGGTGGGTGTCCAGGTGTCGATGGCCCAGCCGACGGTCTTGTACGGACCCAGCGTGTCGAACAGCTCACCGGCCCAGCCGCGTGGCGCGGAGAGGTCGAAACCGGGCAGCGTGTGGCGGGGGTCGAAATTGATCGGCGCCAGGTACAGCCGCACCTCGGGGTCGATGGACAGGAGCTTGAAACGCACCTGCCCGTGCGCCTTGACGAGGGGGTTGAAGGGGAACACCAGGTGGAGGTAGGGCGTCCACTCCCCGGCGCGCAGCACGTGCCGCTGGCCGCAGGTGGCGAGGGTCACCGTCGAGCGGTCCGCCGCAACGGTGAGGGTCAGCGGTACCTCGATGCGCGGCGGCTCCTTGAACAGCCGGTTGGGTGGACCAATGACGGTGGTCTCGATGACACCGCTGCGCGACGGGAGGTGCACGATCTCGACGGAGAACTCGTTGTCGGTGGCGGGCATGTACGTGGGGTCCGAGGTGTACAGCGCCGGCGTGCCGATGCGGCCGCGCAGATCCGGGACGCCGAGCCCGGCGAGCAGGTGACCGCCAGGGAACGGTGTAGCCGGGAAGGTCACCGGCAGACGGGCGACGGTGGCGCGCTGGCCCGACTCGCCGGCGATCTGCCAGAACGGAGTCCCGGCGCGGCGGTTAGTGACGGTGGGGATCTCGCTCGGTATCCAGCCGCCCACGACCCACCCGGCGAGCGCTGCAACGACGGCGAGGGGCGCCGCCCAGAGCCACGGCCGCCGCCTGCGGAGCAACGCCGCGCCGGCGATCGCCAGTAGAACAACGGCAAGCGCCCCGGCGCCCGTCATGGCGAGTCGGTTGGCGCCGCCGAAGAGCAGCTTGCGGCGCCCTTCGTCGGCCACCGCGAAGGTCGGCAGGTAGGTCTCGGTGTCGCGCTGGAGATAATCGAAGATCTGCGTGCCGCCCGGGTCGCGGCCCGTGATGAAGGTGGCCCACGACACCGGGGTCTGCGCCGGCACCGTCGGGGCGAGACGCGCGTAGCCGCCACGCGCCGCGAGGGCCTGGAGGTGCGGCAGCTTCCCCTGGTCGAGGAGCGCCTCGGTGATCCCTGCATCGACCCCATCGAACCCGAGGATGATCAGGCGCGGCACGGGCTCCGCTACGCCAGCCGCGGCCGCACGCCACAAGCCGAAAACGACGCAAAGAGAAGGACACAGTCTTCTCGACGGCATCGAGCCCCCCTTCCTGCACTCGCGCGTGCCGCGGGTCAGGCGAACACCCGCCGCCTCAGTACGAGTGTGTCCCCAGCCGCAACGGCACGCCGAAGCGTGCCTGGATGAGCGGCTGCAGCTCGTCGAGGTCGATCGGGCACTGGGCCGTCTCCATGGCGAGCTTGACGCACGTGCCGAGGTGGATCGCGTCGAACGGGCGGCCGAGGTTCTTCGTGACCTCCGAGAGCAACTTCACCCGCGGCACCACAAGACCTGGGCAGTCGCCGCAGTCGGTCATCGCCACCAGCTCCACCTCGTCGTACGTGGCGAACTCGCCGTTTGTCTCGGCCATCCCCTTGAAGCACTTCGCGCAGGCGATGCACAAGTGGTCCTGTATCTTCTTGCAGTAGAGGATTGCAATCCGTGCCATCTTCTCACCTCGCATCCCGCTGCCGCCGTCGACGAGGGTCGGCGGCCAGAGCAGCTCACCCTTCACGAACGAAGACGCCGACTTCGTGGCAATGGCCAACCGCTTCCCGCTCGACTCGCCAGCCGAGCGCGGCAAGCTCCCGTCGAGCCAGCCTCATGTCCACCGGCCCCCGCACGTGCTCTCGCCCCTCGAGGCGGTGCGCCCGGGACACGAGCTCGAAACCCTCGTCGGTGAACTCGGCCAGCAGAAGCCGGCCGCCGGGCCGCACGAGCCTGCCCATCGGCACGAAGGTGGGTTCGAAGGTTTCGAGATGATGGAGCACATCCAACATGGCCGCGGCTCGGAACTCCCCTTCCCGGGCGGTGAGGGTCTCGAGGGTTCCCGTGTGGAAGGTGATCGCGTCGGCGCACCCCGCCCGCGCGGCGCGCCGTGCCGCCAGGAGCTGGTCGGATCGGCACGGATCGACGCTCGTGACGGCGAGCCCGCGGCGAGCCAGCTCGACGGCCAGGAGCCCCTTGCCGGTGCCAATATCGAGGACGGGCGAGGCGATGGGCCACCCCGTCTCCACGACCCAGCGGACTGCGGCCTCCCGGTCGTGGCCGAGCCGGCGGTAGTACGCCAGCCGCGCTGCGAAGGCACGCTCGGCCTCCGCCACGTCGATCGTGGTGTCGTGTACGGGGCTCACGGAGCGGACTTCCCGGGTTCTGCCGCACCGGCCTTCCTGGCCATGGCGTCCCGGTGGTGCGGCGACCCCTCGCGGAGCATCACCTTGCCGCACGAGGGGCACCGCTCGTCGCGGCACGGTACACCTTGCCGATGCGGTATCCGTGCGCCGCAGCCCGCACACACGCACCAGCCGCCGCTGCCCATCGCTCGTCGATCCTGCGTGCTCATGGTTCCCTCCTCGCGTCGATCGCCCCAATGGGGCTGAACATGCCGTCTCGCCGCACCTTCAGGGGCGGCGAACAGCACTTCTCCCCCTCCCATGGACCAGTCTCTCGCCTTCCTCGTCCCCCAGGACCTCGCCGACATCGCTGATCACGTCCTCGGAGGTCCTCGTCACCCACGGCGTCGCGCACCAGGCCACCGCTGCTGCCGGGCAACTCGCGCTCCGCTTGAGCCCTTTCGGGGTGGACCATCGAGACCGGTTCCTGCCCGCGCCCGCCATCACCCACCACCCCTACTCCCCCTCCTCGCGTCCGCAGTCGTGGAGCCCTCCGCCTTCGCACAGCGAGCCGCCCGAGGCAAGCCTCCCGGCCACGAAGTCGCGGGCCAGGGCCACCGGATCGCCCCCCTCGATGCCCATCACCACGTCGATGCCAAAGGCCTCGAACATGGCCTTGGCGCGCCCGCCCATCCCACCGGCGATCACGGCGTCGACGCCCCGCTCGCGCAGCCACATGGGAAAGGCACCGCGCGCGTGCGGCGGCGCCGGCATCACCTCGACCGCCGGCGGGTTTGCTCCCGCCTCCTCCACCGAGACGAACGCGAACTCGTCCGCACCTCCGAAGTGGGTACAGAACTGTCCCTGCGACATGGGCACTGCAACGGTCTTCATGTCCACGCCTCCTCTCCCGCTCCGACTCAGAAACCGGCCGCCAGCAGCGCTCCCCCCAGGAGTAGGCCGGCGGCGAGGTTGATCAGCTTGATCTTGAAAAACTCCCGGCGCGACTCCGCCAGGAGCGGCAGCATTCCATGGCCATCCTGCACCACCGACGACGCGAGAAGCACAGAAAACGGCAGAGCACCTTGGGCGAACAGCGTCACGAAGACGAGGTGCGGTCCGGACTCCGGCACGATCCCCAAAAGCGCGGCGACGACGAGGGCGATCCACGGATGTCCCCCGACGACATCCGCGAGGGGCACCTCTGTCGTCTCGGCGGCGGCGAGCACCAGGAGCACGCCGAGAACCCACAGGAAAATGCGAGGCACGTGCTCGCGCGCCACGTGGGGCCACAGGTGCTCCTCGAGGAAGTGTTCCGGCACGGCGAAGGCGATCCACAGGGCAATGGCCCCGAGCCCGAGCAGCGACATCCGCACCCAGTTCCACTCGCTCGGCCCCACCGAGCCGGTGGCGACGGCGAGGAGGAACAGGCCGAGCGATAGACACAGCGTCGCCCGCACGAACGAGCAGCCGGCGAGGGCGGCAGGGCGCGCCAGCAGATGAATGCGCTCCGTCTCGTGGACGACGAGACCGGTGGCGCAGGGCGCTCCCCCGAACGTGGTGCGGCCTGCTACCCGGTCGACCACGATCCCCACCACGACACCGTACGCGAGGAGCACTGCAAAGAGCAGCAACGCGTTCCCCGGGAAGAGGGCCAGCATGACGAACGCCTCGTCGCCGCTGGTGGCGATCATGTTGGCCACCAGCGCCCCGCGGGGCAGGGCGCGGTGGACGTACACGACCACGGCGGCGAACGATCCCAGACACCCCGGTGCGATACCCGGCAACCCGGCGCCCAGGTAGGTGGCGGCGCCGCCGCGGCCGAGGGTCTTCTGCAGCGCGCCGGCGCTCGCCACGTTCACCACCTCGACGATGAGCATCATCACGAACACGAACCCGGTGATCATGAGGGCGTGGCCCAGCACGTCGACGAGGTTCATGGCGCGCGCCTCCCCTGCGCCGGAGGTTCGAGGGCGCGCCAGAAGACGCGGCCGTCGCGCAGCACTCGATGGACGAGGCCCCGCTGCTCGAGAGCAGCAAGCACCTTTCCGAAGGTGGCGCGGTGGATATCGAGCCCCTCCGCCATGTCGTCGACGGTGCACGGCCGCCGCTGGAGCAGATCGAGGACCTCTCGCTCGGCATTCGAGGCGTTCCCGGCAGCCTCTCCGGATGTTCGCGGTCTCTCGGCCACGACCTCCGCGACGGGGGTGAAGGCGGCACACAGGCCGGCAAGGATGTCCTGCGAAACCGGAAGCGCCCGCTCGTCGAAGGTGGGCCGCACCGGCGTGTCGAGGCGGCCGGGCAGGATGAACCGCTCCGTCGTGAGCGTCGTGGTCGGACCGAGCTGGCAGTAGATGCAGTCGTACGAGCAGACCTTGAACGGGGCGACGTCGACGCCGAGGCTGGCCCCCAGCCGGCGGCTGGGGACGGGGCCGTAGACGCATCCCCGAACCGCGCCGTGGCCACCCATCACGTCACGGCTGCGCCTTCATCTTCGGCCACGGACTCTTGCCGCAACGCAACCTTGCCTCCCGAGCGGTGCGTCGATCCCCGATCACCTTCGGCCTTTGCCCCAGCTCTGGTCACGTCCATGGCACGCTCGGTGGCCGCCGCCCCAGCAGTTGCCTCGGCCGCCGCCCCACGGCGCTCCGCCGCGGCCGACGCCGCGAACCACACCGGCCTCGTCCGGCATCGGCGGGCAGTTGCCCCGCCCACCACCGGTGCGCGGGCCCTGCCCCCGCGGTCCAGTCCCATCGAAACCAGGCATCATGACCTCCCTTCGGGCCCTTTCGGGCCCTCTTCCTTCGACCCGCCGGACCCTTCCGGCGGGCTGTCCGGATTCGTACGACAGCGGCAGCCGCGGCCGCGCCGCCTCCCGCCCCAGTGGAGGGGGCACGGGATCGTCTGCTCCGGACCCAGCACCGCGCGACCCTCGTCGGCGATGAGCAGCACCTTGCCACTGACCAGTGCATCGGCCACGACGGAGCGGGCGTGGGCGAGAATGCGGGAAAAAGTCGGTCGCGATACCCCCATCTGTTCGGCGGCCGCCTCCTGGTACAACCCTTCCAGGTCGGCGAGGCGAAGCGCCTCGAGACCGTCGAGGCCCAAGGTCACGGCGGGCAGCGTCCAGATGGGCCTGCCGATCGGCCGAAACCCCGGGCTGTCGAACAGGCGGTGAATCCGGCGCGGGTGGGGCGGGCGTGGCATCCTCTCGGCCTCATTTCAAGCATATGTCCATAATGGCGGCGTGTCAAGACCCCTGGCTGTCGTACACGGGCACGGGCCGCGCGCGAGCAACGCCTCGCCGGCGTGGCCCCGCGGTCCAGATGGTTCGCCAGGAACCCTGGCACGGAAGCCGCGGTGGTGGATCCGGTCGGTGGCTGAGGCGGGAGGCGTGAAGGGCTGTCGGCGGGATCGTCTGCGGGGCAGGTCCGGCTCGTTGTCCTGCACGTCGCGTCGTGGCCCGCAGGGGTGCGGGGATCGGTCCGGCCGACGAATTCGCCCCCACGCCCGCGCCCGGCTGTCAGGCTACTCGGGGCCCGGCGTCGGCCGGCTGCGTGAGCGCCTGCGCCGCGAACGCCGGCACCCTCCCGCGACGAGAAACGTGGGGTCCTCGTGCGGTCGCGGTGCAGCCTACCGGTCGAGGAGCTGCACCGCCACGTCTTCGTCGGTCGCCCCTGCCCCCGCCCGTCGCGGCCCGGCGCTCACAACGACTCGGCCTTCCGCTTCTCGACAAAGCGGCGGTCCGCCACCTGGACCGTGGAGGCGCTCTCTTCCAGCCAGCCGGCGCGGGCGCCCGGAAAGATGTCGAACTCGGGCACGTAGGGCTTGATATCGAGCACCGGCGTGCCGTCGAGGATGTCCACGTCCATGATCCGCACCGTGCTGCCGGTCACATCGAGGAGGCGCACCACCGACATCCCGATGGGGTTGGGCCGCGCCGGCGCGCGGGTGGCGAACAGGCCGCGCGGCCGCATGTCGCGGAACGGTACCACCAGAGGCTGAAACTCGGGTGCACGGTGGAAGACGTACAGCACCCAGATGCGGCTGAAGCCGTTCAGGTCGGCGAGGGCCTGTCGGTACTCGGGATCCACCTCGATGAGGCCGAGGGTGCCGACACCGTACCCCGGCTGGATGGGTGTCCCCTCCTCCGATGTGAAGGGCGATCGCACGACGCCGATGGCGCGAAACTCGAAACGATCCCACATGGCATCCTCCCCGCCCTTGCCGCGACTAGGCGTTGCCGCGCGACACCATGAGGTCCAGATCCTCCTTGAGGCTCTGGAGATCCTCCTCGTGCTCCACCTCCTGCTCCAGGATGGTGAGCGCCAGGTTGTAGGTCACCATATCCTTGTCCTTGGTGATGTCCATGAGTTGCTTGTAGGTATCGATGGCGCACTGCTCGCCGGCGATGTTCTGGTCGAGGAGGACCGCCACGTACGGATCGTCGGGAGGGTCGTAGGCGCAGGGGCTGGCGCCAAACCACCCCTTGGGGTCGGTGATGGGCGTCCCACCGAGCTGGATGATGCGGGTCGCGAGCATGTTAGCGTGGTTGAGCTCCTCGGTGGCGTGGAGGGTCAGCTCGGCCGCCACCGCATCCTTCATGGGTCCCTTGATGACCTTGGCGCCCAGCCAGTACTGGTAATAGGCGAGCCACTCGCTGGCGTAGGCAGCGTTGAGGAGCCGCAGCAGCTCCTCCACGTCCATGCCGATGATCTGTCGCCCCTTCGTCCCCATGATCTGCCTCCTCCTCGAGCGTCGCAGGCCAGGCTCATGGGTCCGCGGCCACACCCGGGCTGGCCTGCTGACCTTCCCCGTGTCATGGTAGCGCAACGCAACCAAAAAGGTACCCCCCGCGTTGACTCCTCACGAATCCATTCGCACGGGGAACGGTACCTCACGAAAGAATCTCCTCGCAGGGGCGGGGTGGTGGCGGCGTGCTTCCCGGGGGGGAGCGGGTGCGACTGGCGGCGCGGCCGGTGGTGGTGGGTGATGCGACGCCGACGGTGCGGCGGCGAAGGCCGCGGGTGGACGGACCGGGGGTCGTGGCGGCGCTGGAGCGGCACGGGGAGCTGCGGGTTGCGCCTGATGTGCGTGCCAAGCTGGTGTCAATGTGGGCGGCGACCATCGACCGGGTGCTGGCGCCGGAGCGACGGCGGATGCAGCTGGAGCACCGCGGAGGGACGAAGCCCGGGACGCTGCTTACGCACCAGATCCCGGTACGCACCTTTGCCCGGTGGGACGTTGTCCGTCCTGGCTTCGTCGAGGCCGATCTCGTGGATCACGATGGCGGAGCGGCTCGAGGCGAGTTCCTGCGCACCCTCACGACGCTGCGCTGAGGTGGACTCAGTTAGGTAGACCTCGCCGGGCACGACCCTCGCTTTGGCCGGGGCGGCGAATTCCCTCGATGCCCACCACGAGGGTCACTCAAGGTGTGCGGAAAAGCCACGCTACGACACGGCCCGCCCGGATGTGGATCCCGAGGTGAAGGCGGCGCTGCACGCGCACGCCTCCACGCTCAACCCTGCCGCTCTTCGGCGGTCGACCACCAACCTCAAGAAACCCTTCCAGCGCCTTGCCACTCGCACCGGGTTTCCCCCGCCGCCCACAGCCCCGACGACTGGGACACCCACGCATGCCTTCAGGTAGCTCGTCGATGAGGCAACGAACAGCCTTTCGAGCCGATGCGTACGTGAGGCAACCGGGACGCCGTCCGGTGGCTCACGGCGAAACCGGCGACGGCGGCGCCGCCCTGGGCGCAGCACTCTCCCTGGCCACGGCTGCCGTCCCCACCCCGTGGTCGAAGACCAGGCCGCCCCCCAAGCGAGCGGCCCGCACCACCAGGAGGGCAGCCACGACCAGCGCCACCACGCTCGCCCAGGCCCACAGGCCGGCGAGGCGACCGCGCCGGCCGAGCCACACTCGCGCCGCGGCCACCGCCAAGAGCACCCACATGGCCGTCTCGCCGCGTTCCTCGTGGTCGTGGAGCTGGGCGACGGCCCCGGGCGGCACCACTGCCTCGTCCCTGGCCCAGGAGCCAGTCACCACCGCCGCCACCGCCCCGCAGGCGGCGAGGACCACCAGCACGGAGACCGCTGGCGCCAGCCGCTGCCCGCGGGGATGGCGGGCGACGAGCTCGAACAGCAGGGCCACGAGCACGAGGGCAATGGGGAAGTGGACGACCGCCGGGTGGAGCGGATCGGGAAGGAAAGCCATGGTCACCTCCAGCGCCGTAGGGGGAGACGGACGCGCTTCAAGAGTAACCCGGCCGCAGCGGGAGAGGCAGCGGGCAGAGGCACGCCTCGGACGGCGCCGCTCCCGTGCTATCCTCCGCCACCATGGAGCCACTGGCCCCTCACCATCTCGAGGCAGCGGCCCGGGCGGTGGCCCGGCGCACCCCGGTGGGGCGGGTGCGGGCAGCCCTGGTGGCCGGCTCCGGCATCACCCTCGCGGCACCCGGCTGGGAGCAGGTGGGCGAGATCACCTACCGCGACCTGTTCCCCTTCGAGATCCTGACCCTTCCCGGCCACACCCCCACCATGTCGGTGTGGCGGCGGGGGGAGTCGGGCCTGCTCGTGTTCAACGGCAGGTTCCACCTCTACCAGGGGTACACGGCGGCCGAGGTGGCCGCCATCCCTCGGCTCGCCGGACTCCTGGGCAGTCCGGTGTACCTGGCCACCAACGCCACCGGCGCCATCGATCCCCAGATCCCCCCCGGCAGCCTGGTGGTCGTTCGCGATCACATCAACCTGCAGGGGGCGAACCCGCTGGTCGGGCCGTGGGGGCGCTGGCGGCCGCCGCTCTTCCCCGACATGACCAACGCCTACGATCCCGCTCTCCGCGCCGCCGCTTTGCGGCACGCCCGGGAGGTGGGGTTTTCCGTCTTCGAAGGGGTGTACGCCGGCGTGCTCGGTCCCTCCTTCGAGACCCCGGCGGAGATCGAGATGCTGCGGCGCTGCGGTGGCACGGTGGTGGGCATGTCCACCGTCCAGGAGGTCATCGCCGCCCGCCACCTGGCCATGCGTGTCCTGGTCCTCTCCCTCGCCACCAATCCGGCCGCCGGCGTGGCCGCGGGACCGCTCTCCCACGAGGAGGTCCTCGAGGTGGGAGAAGCGGCCAGGGGCAAGCTCGCCGCACTCATCGCGCGGCTGCTCGTGGAGCTGGCCGGGGAGGCGGAGCCGTGAAGGTGACCGCGGTCGAGCTGGGACCCTTTGCGGCCCGCAGCGTGGTCCTCGAGTCCGACGACGGCGCGGGCGCCATCCTCGTCGATCCGGGGTTCGAGGTGGAGCGCCTCCTCGACGAGCTGCGCCGCCGACAGGCCGCCGTCCAGGCCATCGTCCTCACCCACGCGCACCTGGATCACGCCTACGGCGCCGCGGCCGCCAAGGCGGCCTTCCCCGCCGCGCCGCTCCTCCTGCACCGAGACGACCTCCAGCTCCTGCACAACCTGGCCATGCAGGCACGGCTGTTCGGTTTCCCACCCCCCGTGCCCGTCACCGAGGACGGCCTCCTCGCCGACGGCGACACGTTGCGGCTCGGCGGTGAGACCCTGCTGGTTCGCCACACCCCGGGGCACTCCCCCGGCCATGTGGTGCTCCTCGCCCTCGACGCCACCCCTCCCGTGGCCGTGGTGGGGGACGTTCTCTTCGCCGGCTCCATCGGCAGAACCGACCTGTGGGGGGGGTCCCTCGAGGCCCTGACGCACTCCATCCGCGAAGTCCTGTACCGGCTCCCCGGCACCACCCGGGTGGTCCCCGGCCACGGGCCGGACACCACCATCGCCGAGGAGATGGCCACCAACCCCTTCGTGCCGGGGAGCTGAGAGGAGAACATCGGACCCGTGCCCCTCGTTTGTCCACGGTGGAGGGAGGCGACGTGAGGCACCGGCTCTGGCTACTGGGCGCCATGGTGGCGGCAACCGCCACGGCGGGCGAACCGGCCCGGACCCTCGAGGAGCGGCACGCCACGGATGGCGTGACCACCGTTCGGGTGGCGGCAGGGGTCGGGGAGATCGAGATCCTCGCCGGCGAGTACGAGAACGTGGGCGTGCGCGTGGAGGTGTCGCTCACGTCCCGCTCGGCGCGTACCTCCCGGCGCTCCCGCCGCGAGCTGGAAGAGGTCCAGCTCGTGGCCGAGCGGCGCGGTGACGACCTCGAACTGCGCCTCCACCCTCGCCGACGGCGCTTTGAGTGGCGGGAGCAGTGGTCGATCCGCCTCCCCGCCCATCTCGCCGCCGCCGTCGAACTCGGCGTCGGTGACGTGCGGGTGGTCGATGTGGCCGGCGACCTGTCCATCGAGGTCGGGGTCGGCCAGGTGCGCATCGACGGCGCCTACGCTGCCTTTGGGCCCATCGCCGCCAGTTGCGGGGTGGGGGACGTGACCCTGCGCACCCCTTCGGGGCGGGAGCGCGGCTCCGGCTTCATCGCCCGGAGCCTCCAGTCGCGTGGCCCAGGCACGGCCACCCTCGAGGCCGAAACCGGGGTCGGCGACATCGACATCCGCCTGCGCTGACGCCGCCTAGGTCTGCAGCACCCCCCAGCGGAACGGCTTTTGCTCCCCCTCGTGGGCTGCCGCCTCGAGGCAGGCCGAAACCACCTCGCGGGTGTCGCGGGGGTCGAGGATGCCGTCCACCCAGAGGCGAGCCGCCGCGTAGCGGGGATCGAGGGTGGCATCGTAGCGGGCCTTGATGTCGGCAAGACGCGTTCGCTTCTCCTCCTCGCTGACGTCCGTGCGCTTGGCGAGCTGGATCGACAGCAAGGTCTGCGCCGCCTGATCCCCCCCCATCACGGCAATGGACGCCGACGGCCAGGCGAAGATGAAACGCGGCCCGTAGGCCTTGCCGCACATGGCGTAGTTGCCGGCGCCGTAGGAGTTGCCGATGAAGATCGTGATTTTCGGGACCGTCGAGTTGGCCACCGCGTTGACCATCTTGGCGCCGTCCTTGATGATCCCCTCCCGCTCGGCCTTCGACCCCACCATGAAGCCGGTGACGTCCTGCAGGAAGAGGAGGGGGATCCCCTTCTGGTTCATCAGCTCGATGAACCGCGTCCCCTTGTCGGCGGCGTCCGAGTAGATGACGCCGCCGATCTGCATCTCCCGCTCCTTGGGCTCGAGGCCCCGCCGGCGGGTGACGATGGCCCGCTGGTTGGCCACGATCCCCACCGACCACCCCCCGATCCGACCGGTGCCGCACACCAGGGTGCGCCCGGAGGTGGCCTTGTACTCCTCGAACTCGGAGTCGTCCAGGAGGTGGGCGAGGAGGGCGTAGGTGTCGTAGGGGCGCGCCCGATCGGGCGGGATCACGCCCAGGATCCCGGCCGGGTCCACCGCCGGCGGCCGCGCCTCGATGCGGTCGTAGGGCGCCAGGCGCGGCCGTGCAAGGCCCGCGATGCGGGCGCGCACCGAGGCGAGGCACGAGGCGTCGTCGGGGAAGCGATCGTCCACCACCATGGAGATGTCGCACTGGACTTCGGCGCCGCCCAGCGCCTCCGTGTCGATCTGCTCGCCGATGGCCGCCTTGACGAGGTGGGGCCCGGCCAGAAAGATGGACCCGGTCTTCTCGACGATCAGGGCCTCGTCGGACATGATGGGCAGGTAGGCGCCGCCCGCCACGCACGGCCCCATGATGGCGGCGATCTGGTAGATCCCCTCGGCGGAGAGGCGGGCGTTGTTGTAGAAGGCGCGACCGAAATGCTCCTTGTCGGGGAAGATCTCGTCCTGGAGGGGGAGGAAAACCCCGGCCGAGTCCACCAGGTAGATGACCGGCAACCGGTTCTCCATGGCGATCTCCTGCGCGCGCAACACCTTCTTGCAGGTGATGGGGAACCACGCCCCGGCCTTGACGGTGGCGTCGTTGGCGACGATGACGCAGATGCGCCCCTCCACCATGCCGAGCCCCGTCACCACCCCTGCCGACGGGGCGCCGCCCCACTCCTCGTACATCCCCCAGCCGGCCCACACCCCCAGCTCCAGGAACGGCTTGCCCGGGTCGAGGAGGGCCTGCAGGCGCTCGCGGACCAGCATCTTGCCCTGCTCCTTCTGCCGCGCCGCCGCCTTGGCACCGCCCCCCTGCCGCAGCCGATCCTCCTCCGCCGCCAGCCGTTCCAGCACCATCCGCCAGTGGTCGCGGTTCGCCTCGAACGTCGTATCGACCTTTACCGCGCGTGCCAGGGATGCCATCCGTCCTCCCAGCGTCGCCATCGAAGTGCCGCGCGTACAGTAGCAGAACGCCGCGTAGCCACGCGACCGACCCCCGACCTTCGCGCCCCTTGGAGCGGTGACGACCATCACCGCCGGGGCAGCGCTGGCACGGTAGTGTGAGCACATGGACCCGTTCGCATGGACGCTGAAGGTCGTGGCCGGCCCTTCGGCCGCCAGGCTCCTGTGCCTCGTCGCCGTCGCGGCGGCACTGGTGGCCATCTCGCCGACCCCCTCGGCCGACGCGCGGCAACGCACGAGCCCCATCATCGTCGACCACACCGCCACCGACCTTGGCCGCATCCCCCGTCCGTGGATCGAGCGGGCCAAGGCCACCCTGCGCATTGGCTACGGCCACACCTCCCACGGCAGCCAGCTCACGAGCGGCCTCGACGCCGTGCGCGCCAGTGCCGGCCCCACCTACGACTTCACCTCCTCGGGGTGGGGGCTCGTGCCCGGCGTGTTCCTCAACGACTACTGGGGCAACGCCGGCGGCGCCGAGGATCTCGGACACAACGGCGATCTCGCCTGGCGTGACGCCACCGTCGCCATGCTCGCCCTCGAACACAACGACCGCAACGTCGTCATGTGGTCGTGGTGCGGCGGCGTCTCGGACAACACCGAGGCCGGCATCCAGGTTTACCTCGACGCCATGGCGGCCCTCGAGGCCGCCTACCCCGACGTGACCTTCGTCTACATGACCGGCCACCTGGACGGAACGGGGACGAGCGGCAACCTCCACCAGCGCAACGAGCAGATCCGCGCCTACTGCCGCGCCCACAACAAGGTGCTCTTCGATTTCGCCGACATCGAGAGCTACGACCCGGACGGCGTCACCGACTACCTGGCCCTCTTCGCCGACGACGGCTGTGACTACCCTGGCGGCAACTGGGCCGCCGAGTGGCTCGCCGCCCATCCGGACCACGAGCTCGCGACCCAGGCGGCTGCCTGCGGGAGCTGCGCCCACTCCCACGCGCTGAACTGCGTTCTCAAGGGCCGGGCCATGTGGTGGCTCGCGGCTCGCCTTTCGGGGTGGGACGGCCACGCGAGCCCCCCGGCCATCGGCGGCTGCCAGCTCTTCCCCACCGACAACGTGTGGAACGTGCCCATCGACACCTTGCCCGTCCACCCCAGCTCCGACGCGTACATCGCCACCATCGGTGCCGCCGTTGGCCTTCACGCCGATTTCGGCGCCGGCACGTGGAACGGCGGCCCCATCGGCATCCCCTTCGTTGCCGTCCCCGGCGACCAGCCTCTCGTACCCGTCACCTTCGACTACCAGGACGAGAGCGACCCCGGCCCCTACCCCATCCCCGCCGATGCCCCCATCGAGGGTGGCGCTGCGTCCACCGGCGACCGGCACGTCATCGTCCTCGACCGCGACGCGTGCCACCTGTACGAGATGTGGGATTCCTGGCCCCAGGGGGACGGGTCGTGGCGGGCCGGGTCGGGCGCCCGCTTCGACCTCGCCGCCAACACCCTGCGTCCGGCGGGCTGGACCTCCGCCGATGCTGCCGGCTTGCCCATCCTTCCCGGTCTCGTCCGCTACGAGGAGGTGGCCGCAGGCGTCATCCCCCACGCCATCCGCTTCACCGCCGCCCACACCCAGCGAGCCTACGTCTGGCCGGCGCGCCACTTCGCCTCCGCCTCGACGGACCCGGCCCGCCCCCCCATGGGGCAGCGCTTTCGCCTGAAGGCGTCCTTCGACGTCTCGCCCTACCCCCAGGCGGCGAGGGTCATCCTCGAAGCCCTCAAGAAGTACGGCCTCATCCTCGCCGACAACGGCAGCAACTGGTACCTGAGCGGCGTCCCCGACGAGCGATGGGACAACGATCTCCTCGCCACCCTCGCCACCGTCCGGGGCAGCAACTTCGAAGCCGTGGACGTTTCGGGGCTGATCCTCGATCCCGACTCGGGCCAGGCCAACGTGCGCCACCCCTGCCAGCGGATCCTTCGCGATGTCATCGTGGACACCGCCCGCTTCGAGGAGTCCTGCGACACCCTGGCGACCGGCCCCAATGTCGCCGTCGTCGCCCCCGGTGCCCTCACCCTGCGCGCCGCTCGCCTTCTCACCCTGCGCAACGGCGTGGCCGTCGGCGCCGGTGCCTCCCTCGTCCTCGGCCTCGACGCCTCCCTCGCCGGCCCGTGACGGGCAGGCGTCGGCGTTCCCCTGGCGGGACGGGGCGACCGCACCTCCACCGACCTCCACGACCCGGCGCGCGACCGCCGGCGCGCAGATGCTGGCGGAAGCGCAGCCGAACGCCGGCGCGCGACACCCCGGATCGGGGCGCGGGAAAAATCCGGAAATATTGGTCGTCTTTTTTCCGTTGACCCCGGCAGTGGGCGCTCGGGCGCCCGGCCGACGGGAGGGGAGATGAAGCTCACGGCTACCGAAGAAGTCGCCGTCCGTTGCCTGGTGCAGCTCGCCCGGCAGGGCGGGAACTCCCTCGCCCTCTCCCAGCTCGCCGCCGCCGAGGGGCTCCCCGAGCCCTTCGCCGCCAAGGTCATGGCGCATCTGCGCCGGGCCGGCCTCGTGGAGGCGGTGCGCGGGCGTCGTGGCGGCTACCGTCTCGCGGCCCCCCCCAACGCCATCACTGTCGCCCGGGTCCTCACCGCGACCGGTTCCCTGGTCTGGGATCCGGACGCGTGCAGCTACCGCGGACCGCACGGCCGCGACGCCTGCCCTCGCCGGGCCGATTGCTCGCTCCGCCCGGTCTGGAGCCAGCTCGATGCCATCGTCCACGACCTGCTGAGCCGCACCACCCTCGCCGACCTCACGGCGGGAGAGGGTGCCACCCGCAACCATCTGGCCACCCACTGGCCCCTCCCGAGCGCCGCGGGGAGAACCGGTGACGGCCACAACGTACAAGAGGTGTCACATGCGTGAGTCCAACACTGCCCTGTTCGCCTGCTCGGGCGTTCGCGTCTGGGTGGGCGAGAAGGAAATCGTCAAGGGGGTGGATCTCCAGATCCCCCACGGCCAGGTGCACGCCGTCATGGGCCCCAACGGCTCGGGCAAGTCGACCCTGGCGAGCGCCCTCATGGGCCACCCCGCCTACACCCTCGAAGGGCGGATCTTCCTCGACGGCGAGGAGATCACCGACCTGTCCCCCGACGAGAAGGCGCGCAAGGGGCTGTTCCTCGCCTTCCAGTACCCGGTGGCCGTGCCCGGCGTGACGGTGGCGTCCTTCCTGCGCGCCGCCCTCACCGCCTGCCGCGGCGAGGAGGTGAGCGTCCGCGAATTCCGCAAGGAGCTCATGGTGCGCATGGAAGAGCTGGAGGTGGACGCCGCCTTCGCCAGCCGCTACCTCAACGATGGCTTTTCCGGCGGCGAGAAGAAGCGCCTCGAGGTGCTGCAACTACGCATGCTGCGGCCGCGCTTCGCCCTCCTCGACGAGACCGACTCCGGCCTCGACATCGACGCCCTCAAGGTGGTGGCGCGCGGCATCAACGCGGCCGTGGCCGACGGCACCGGGGTGCTGCTCGTCACCCACTACCAGCGGCTCCTCAAGTACGTGAAGCCCGACGTGGTCCACGTCTTCATGGACGGCCGCGTGGCCCGCTCCGGCGGTCCCGAGCTCGCCCTCGAGCTCGAGGCGCGCGGCTACGACTGGATCGCCCCCGTCGCGGCCGCGGGAGGTGCGTGATGTCGTCCCCCGAGCCCATCGTCGACATCGGCGCCGACTACCTGGAGCGGTACGGCTTCCACGATCCCGAGCAGGCGGTCTTCAAGGCGCCCAAGGGCCTCTCCCACGAGGTCGTCGAGATGATCTCGCGCTTGAAAAACGAGCCCGAGTGGATGCGTCGCTTCCGCCACAAGGCCCTGGACATCTTCCTCGCCAAGCCCATGCCCACCTGGGGCAACACCGAGATGCTCCAGGCCATCGACTTCGACGAGATCACCTACTACCTGCGTTCCACCGAAGGCTCGGGCCGGAGCTGGGACGAGGTCCCCGAGAACATCAAGCGCACCTTCGATCGCCTCGGCATCCCCGAAGCGGAGCGCAAGTTTCTGGCCGGCGTCACCGCCCAGTACGAGTCGGAGGTGGTCTACCACTCGGTCAAGGAGGAGCTGACCAGGCAGGGCGTCGTCTTCCTCGACATGGACTCGGGGCTGCGCGAGCACGGGGAGCTCGTCAAGCGCTTCTTCGCCACGGTGATCCCGGCCGCCGACAACAAGTTCGCGGCCCTCAACAGCGCCGTCTGGTCGGGCGGCTCGTTCATCTACGTGCCGCCGCACACCCAGGTGGCCATCCCGTTGCAGGCGTACTTCCGCATCAACGCCGAGAACATGGGCCAGTTCGAGCGCACCCTGATCATCGCCGACGAGGGCGCCTCGGTCCACTACATCGAAGGGTGCACGGCCCCCGTCTACTCCTCCAACTCCCTCCACGCCGCCGTGGTTGAGCTCATCGCCCTCAAGAACGCCCGCATCCGCTACACCACGATCCAGAACTGGTCCACCAACGTCTACAACCTGGTGACCAAGCGGGCGGTGGCCCACGAGGGCGCCACCGTCGAGTGGGTGGACGGCAACCTGGGCTCTCGCCTCACCATGAAGTACCCGGCGGTGATTCTCAAGGGCGAGCGCGCCCACGGCGAGGTGCTGTCCATCGCCTTTGCCGGCCCCGGCCAGCACCAGGACGCCGGCGCCAAGATGATCCACCTCGCCCCCAATACCACCTCGCAGATCACCTCCAAGTCCATCTCCAAGGACGGGGGGCGGGCCACCTACCGCGGCCTCGTCAAGGTGCAAAAGGGGGCCACGGGCTGCAAGACGACCGTCGAGTGCGACGCCCTGCTGATCGGCGACACGGCACGGACCGACACCTACCCCACCATGGAGGTGGACGAGGACGACGTCCGCGTCGAGCACGAGGCCCGCGTCTCCAAGCTCGGCGACGAGCAGCTCTTCTACCTGCGCTCGCGCGGGCTGTCCGAGGACGCCGCCCGCCTCATGATCGTCAACGGGTTCATCGAGCCCTTCGTCAAGGAGCTGCCCATGGAGTACGCCGTCGAGCTGAACCGGCTCATCGCCCTGGAAATGGAAGGGTCCGTCGGATGACGCACGAGGAACGCGCAAGGAAGGGTCCCCATGAGCGCTGAGAAGATCCCAACGCTCGAGCTCGAGCACATCGCCGAGCTGTCGAAGGCGGCCAACGAGAACGAGGCACTGCGCGCCTTTCGCGAGGAGGCGCGGGGTCTCCTCGACCCCCTGGTGCTGCCGAGCCGCGCCCGCCACCTGTGGAAGTACACCAACCCGGCGCGCTTCGTGCCGGCGGTGGACCCGACGCTCCGTTCCCTCCAGCCCCTCCCCGTCGCCTGGCGCCGCGACGAGCCCGCCGCTGCCGCAGCGCTCCTCGCCGGCGGCGCGCTGCGCCTGGTGGAACTGTCGGAGGAGGCGCGGCGGGCCGGTGTCGTCGTGGAGGACCTGCACCGCCTCGCGACCGTCGAGCTCCTCGGCCGGGCGGTGGCGCCCCAGCACGGCTTCGTCGAGGCCATCAACGCGGCGGCGTGGCGGGGCGGGGTGCTGGTGCGCGTGCCCTGCGGCGTCGCCCTCGAACAACCCGTGCGCCTGCGCCTAATGGCCGATGGCGCCGGCCAGGTCGCCCTGCCCCGCATCCTCGTCGTTGCCGAGCCGGACAGCTCCTTCGAGGTCCTCGAGGACCACCTGGGCGGCGAGGCAGGCAGCCTGGTGCTCGGCGTCACCGAGATCCTGGTCGGTACCGGCGCCGCGGTGCGCCACGCCCTCATCCAGCGCTGGCAGGCAGGCGTCACCGGGCACCTCACCGTTCGTGCCCGGGCAGCGGCGTCCACCCACGTCCAGCTCGCCTTCGCCTCCTTCGGCGGCAGCTTGTACAAGGCGGACGTGGGCACCATCCTCGAGGGCGAGGGGGCCGAGGCGGAAACCTACGGCGTGGCCATGGGCGGCGAGCGCCAGCACTTCGACCACCACACCGAGCACCAGCACCTGGCCGGCCGTTCGCGCTCCAACCTCGATGTGCGCGTCGCCCTCACCGACACCGCCCGCTCGGCGTATACCGGCATGATCCGCATTGCCGAGGGCGCGCGGGAGTGCGAGGCCTACCAGGAAAACCGCAACCTGCTCCTCTCCAGTGGCGCACGGGCCGAGTCGATCCCGGAACTCGAGATTGCCAACCAGGACGTCCGCTGTTCCCACGGCGCCACCGTCGCCCCCCTCGACCCCAAGCAGCTCTTTTACCTCGCAAGCCGCGGCCTGCCGCCGAGTCACGCCCTCCGCCTCATCGTTTACGGCTTCCTCGACCAGACCCTGTCGCGCCTGCCCGAGTCCACCCGCCACCGCCTGGAAGCGCTGGTGGCGGCGCGCCTCCACGGGGAGTGACCGGCATGGTTGCCTTCCCCCCCGGCACAGCCCTCGACCCGAGCTCCCTCGCCGCTCGCTTCCCCATCCTCTCCCGCACGGTGCACGGCAAGCGCCTCGTCTACCTCGACAACGCGGCGACGACCCAGAAGCCCGACACGGTGCTCGCGGCCCTCGCGAGCTACTACAAGACGGTCAACGCCAACGTCCACCGCGGCGTCCACACCCTGGCCGAGGAGGCGACTGCCGCCTACGAGGAGACGCGGCGGCGCGTCGCCCGCTTCGTCGGCGCCCCCGACCCGCGCGGCGTGGTCATGACCCGCAACGCCACCGAGGCCTTGAACCTCGTGGCGCGCGCGTGGGGGGCGCGCCTGGCCGCCGGCGACGAGGTGCTCCTCACCGAGATGGAGCACCACTCCAACCTCGTCCCCTGGATCATGCTCGCCCGCGAGCGGGGCATCGTCCTCAGGCACGTTCCCATCGACGCACACGGTCGTCTCGACATGCGGGTCTTCGCGCAGCTCCTCTCGCCGCGCACCCGCATCGTCGCCGTGACCGCCATGTCCAACGTCCTCGGCACCATCACCCCGGTGGCCGCCATCGCCGAGGCGGCCCGGCGGGTCGGCGCCATCGTGGTCGTCGACGGCGCCCAGGCCGTCGCCCACCAGCCGGTGGACGTCGCGGCCTGGGGGTGCGACTTCCTCGCCTTCTCGGCCCACAAGATGTACGGCCCCACGGGCCTCGGCTTCCTCGTCGGGCGACCGGAGCTTCTCGAACTCATGGAACCCGTCTACGGCGGCGGCGAGATGATCCGCGAGGTACGCCTCGACTTCGCGTCCTGGAACGACATCCCCCACAAGTTCGAGGCCGGCACCCCCAACATTGCCGATGCCGTGGCTTTCCAGGCCGCCCTCGACCTCCTGGAAACCGTGGGCATGGAGGCCGTGCGGCGCCACGAAGTCGCCCTCACGGCCTACGCCCTCGAGCGCCTGTCGTCCCTCGGCGGCCTGGTCATCCACGGTCCCCAGGACCCCGAGGAGCGCGGCGGCCTCGTCTCCTTCGCCGACCCCGACATCCACCCCCACGACCTGGCCACCATCCTCGACACCCATGGGGTCGCCGTGCGCGCCGGCCACCACTGCGCGCAGCCGCTCATGCGCCGTCTCGGTGTGCCCGCCACCGCCCGGGCCTCGTTCGCCATCTACAACGACCGCAACGACGTGGACGCCCTCGTCGAGGGGCTGCGGGACGCCCGTCGCTACTTCGGCGTGACCGGAGCCGCCCGATGAGGCTGCCCTGCTCCCCGGCACCCGCCACGAATCGAGGCGCCTCCTGCGGCCTGTTGTCTGCGCCGCCGGCCCGGGAGGGCGACGGTGCCTGACCGCCCCGACGTCGCCCTGGACGAGCTGTACCGCGAGGTGGTCCTCGACCACCACCGCCACCCGCGTGGCCGGCAGCCCCTGCCCCGCGTCGACGCCCGCGCCCACGGCTTCAACCCCGTTTGCGGCGACGAGGTGCAGCTTGCCCTCGCCCTCGACGGCGACCGCATCGAAGGCGTCGAGGTCCAGGGCCGCGGCTGCGCCATCTGCACCGCCTCCGGCTCCATGATGGCCGAGCTCCTCCCCGGTCTGCCGGTCCCCGAGGCCGAGGCGAGGGCCGAGAGTTTCCGCGCCGTCATGCACGGCGGCAGCTGGCCCGACGGCAGCGACCCCGGCGACCTCGAGGCCCTCGAGGGCGTGAAGCGCTTCCCGGTCCGCGTCAAGTGCGCCCTCTTGCCCTGGGTCACCTTGCGCGACGCGCTGCGCGCCGTCCGCGAGGGACGGGCCGAGGCGCAGAGCACCACCGAAGAGGAGGGCGCCCCGTGACCACCCTCACCCCCGACGCCGTCAAGGAAGCCCTGTTCCACATCACCGACCCCGAGATCGGCATCTCCATCGTCGAGTTGGGGCTGATCCGACGGGTCGAGGTGGCCGAGGACGGCAGCGCCGTCACCGTGACCATGACCCTCACCTCGCCCTTCTGCCCCGAGGGACCGGCCATCGTCGCCGCCGTCGAACACACCCTCGCCACCATCCCCGGCGTCACGGAAGGCAGCGTCCAGCTCGAGTGGGACCCGCCCTGGGACCCCCGGACCGACGCCTCCGACGAGGTCAAGGCCGAGCTGGGGATCTGGGAGTAGCCACAGGAGGGACTGCGCCACAGCGTCTCGCCGGCTCGGTGACGCGCTCGGCCCGCGCGGTGGGCGGCTGCCACGCCACGGCGGCACACGACGAGTGCCTGCAGATTTGCATTGGCAGCGCAAATATGCATGCATGCGTGCGCCGCGCTCGTCCTACATCCCTCGCTCCCTCGAGCCGGCGCTGCCGCGTCCCCCCCACACCTGGGCCGGGCGCCCGGTTCGGTGTCACACCTCACTCCCCGTGCTCTGCACCTCTCGCAGGCGGACGCTGCGGCCGTCGATCTGGACCCCATGGCAGTGATGGAGCTCGCGATCCAGGATCACCGTGGCCAGCATCTCGTCGCCGGCCAGCATCTCCGGCTACTCGCGGATTGATGTGCTGGACGTGATGATGGTCGAAGCGCGGTCGTAGCGCGACGACAGCACCTTGAAGAGGAGGTGGGCGTCGCGCCGCTCGAGCGCTTGAAACCCGAGCTCGTCGATGACCAAGACGGCTGCGGTGCTGTAGCGTCAGCGTTGCATGCGGCGCAGGCCGGGGGCATCATCCCGGCGCAGCTGGTCGAGGAGTTGGTCGGCCGTCATGGCGGCGACCGAGAAGCCATTCGTGACCGCCGTGACCCCCAGTGCCAGGGCGAGGTGGGTCTTGCTTACCCCTGGCGGCCCGAGCAGCAGTACGTTGTCCCCATGGGCCACGCACCGCCCGGTCTCCAGCTCGCGGACGAGCGTGCGGTCGATCGACGGCTGCACGCTGAAGTCGAAGTCCTCGAGGGTCCGCTGCAGTGGGAAGTGGGCAATCTGCATGGCCATCCTCACCCGGGCCTCGTTCTTTGCGGCGACCTCCTCGCCGAGCACCCGGTCCAGCAAGTCCAGATAGCTGACCTCGTCCTTCGCCGCCTGCTCGAGCAGCGTCTCGAGGCGGTCCCGGGTCGCGACGAGCTGCAGCCAGGTGAGGTACTGCGTCACCCCCTCGATCTGTGGGCTGTCGCTCACCATGCCCCACCTCCGGCCGCCGCCTCGTACTCGGCGCTCACCACCGGTTGTACGTTGGACACATCCACCGGTGCGGATTGGACACCGTGGAGGGGAGTCCGGGAGGGAGGTGGACCGTTGGTGGGAGGGGCGACCCCTGCTCCGCAGCCAGCCCCCGCGCAGGGGCGGGAGGGGGGAGGGGGAGCCCCGGAGCGGGGACTGGCTGGCGCCCTTACCTCCTCTCCGGGCCGAGGACGAGGACGGCGACCCCCGATCCGGCATGATGCGGATTCAAACGAGCGTTCGGCACATGCTGGAAGGGAGATCGCCAAAGACATGGTACCGGGAGACGACGCCGTGATGAAACGTCTGCGTTCAGAAGGTGTGCCGGTGGCCGAGGTGGCGCGTCGCCTCGGGAGAGCGCGGCAAACCATCTACAACTGGATCGTCCGGGGCCCTGCCGCCAAACGCAGGCGGCCCAGCAAGCTCGATCGATTCCGCGCGTACATGGAAAGTCGCCTGGAGCGCTTCGACCTTCCGGCGAGTGTCCTGTTCCGAGAGCTCTGTCGGACGGGCTACGACGGTGGTATCACGATCCTCAGGGAGGTTGTGGCGAGCGTCAAGCAGCGCCACGTGCAGCGCCTCGTGGACCGATTCGAGACCGAGCCCGGCAGCCAGGCCCAGGTCGACTGGACCTCCTGCGGAGCACCATCGTGCCCCGTGGCCGGCGCCGGCGGCTGAGCCTGCTGGTGGTCGTGCCTGGCCACTTTAGCCCGAAGTTCCCCGGACCACCAAGGATAAGCTATTGATAAGCATCGGCATCGGATGATTTATCCCTTCGGTCACGTGGGAACGCTCGCGAGTAGCTCAAAGGCGCGGCGCTGGAGTGGCGTCGGCTCGGTGAGCTGGTCAAACGTCGGCGCCGACGGCTGCCACTTGAGTTTGCAGGTGTGGCGGCAGAGCGTCGAGAGCTCGGTGAGCAGGCTGCTGAAGCTGTGGAGCGGGAGACCCTCGGCGTCGACACGGAGCGCCTTCTTACGGCGCATATGCTCGGAAGGCTGCGCAGGCGCCACGGGGTCGCGGCGCTCGCGGTCGACCACCCGCGCCTCGTCGGCAAACAGCAGCGGCGCCAGCGCCTGTCGCATGTGCCACTTGACGTAGTGGGCGAGCATGCAGATCAGCAGGTGACCGCGGATGCGGTCCTCCAAGTGCAGGTAGATCGGCCGCACCCGCAGGTCCTGGCTCTTCAGGCAGCGGAAGGCTCGCTCGACCGTGGTCAACCGCTTGTACTCCCGCACCACATCGGCGGCCTTCAACCGCTCCTCGGTCTCGCTCGTGCGGATCACGTAGATCCCATCCAGCGCGGCCGCCTCCTCGATCGCCCCCTGTCGCCGCGTCCAGGCCAGGCGTCCGTCGCGGATCTCGACCTCGACGTGCTTGGCCACCTTGGAGTGGTTGAGCACCCTCCCGACCTTCACGCCGATCTCGGCATCCGTCAATGGCGTGCGCGTGCGCCGCGCTGCCGCGCGGGCGATCGCCGCCAGCTCCTTCTCCGTCGCAGCGAGCAGCTCATCGCGTGTCCGCCGGCGGTCCTCCGCCAGCAGCGGGTTGAAGCACACGAGCAGACGCTCCCCGAGATACTCGAGAGAGGTGAACTCCGCCAGGTTGCGCTCGTGGAACAGCCACATCTGGATCGCCCCGCACTCCCCCAGCGCCCGGATCGCCGGCCCTCGCAACGCCGAGATCCAGCCCACCCCGGGGTGCTCGCGCAGCGCGTTGATCTGGGTCTTCGTCAGCATCCCCCGGTCGCCCACCAGCACCACCCGCGAGAGCTTGAACCGCTCCTGTACCCGCGCCACTTGTGCCGGTGCCGTCTTCTGGTCGCCGGTGTTGCCCGCAAACACCTCCACCGCGATCGGCCGGCCTTCCCGGTCCGCCAGCATCCCGTACACGATGCACGGCAGTTGCTCCCCGTCCCGGTTGTGCCCGCGCTGTGCCAGCACGCAGGTCTTCCCCTCGTACGAGCTCGACGACACGTCGTACAGCGCCACCGTTCCTTCGCCCAGGTGCCGGGCCGCCAGCTTCGCCTGGATCTTCTCCTGCCGCTTCAGCAGCCACTCCAACGCCTGGTACAACTCATCGACATCTGCCCCGTCCACCCCCAACGCCTGGCCCAACGTGCTGCTCGTCCACGTCCTCGTGGTCGCCAGCTTCGAGCCGGGATGGAGGAGCCGCTCGGCGATCATCGCCTCCACCAGGTCCCGCTCCCGGCAACGTGTTGAGCCCACAAGCCGCGCCATGCCGAGCCTGCGCATGGTGGCGAGCACCGCCTGGGCATGGCCGTGCGGCAGCGACCGCTCGATGGCGAACACCGACGCCGGTGAGACGAGAGACTCCCCTCGCAGCACGCCTCCCAGCGCCTCGATCTGGTCACGCGGCCAGTCCGAGAGATTGGCCAGGGTGCGCTTGCGGATGCCCTTGCCTTCGCGGAACGCGGTCCGGAGCACGATCGCAGGCGGTGAGCTGCGGTTGGGGACGATGTCAATGTACAGCGTCACAATATCGCGCACAACCAAAGACATGTCAAGCACATCAATGATTACTACATGGGTACTCATTTAACGACAAAGAACGACACAGATCTCTCACCAACCTCGCCTTATCCCTCTCAAGGACGCCATGTCGCCTGAAAACCTCGGGCCAAAGAGCTGGGGGCTCGGGTGCCAACCCAGAGGCGAGTGCGCCATCGTATCCGCGTCGGCGACCGGCGGGCCCGACCGCGGCGAAGGGCACCACCCGAAGAAGTCTACGAACGAGCTCGACCACTTCCTCCAGGGCCGACCCGCGCCGGCGTGGTGAAGAGCCGCACCCCCTTGTCATCCTGAGGCCGCCCCAGGCCGCCGAAGGATCCCGTCGCGTACGAGAACTTCGAGAAACGTGCACGCCACGATCCCGTCGCGTACGAGGATTCCCAGGAACGCGCAGGCCACGATCCCGTGGTGTACGAGGCCCGCGATCTGCGGACGGCGGCCACCACGGCCGGGCGGAGGTCGCGTCCCTCCGCCTACAATGCGGGGATGGGCGAGCGCGCGCGACGCGCCCGGCGGTGGCTCGTCGGTGTGGCCATCGTCGGCTTCTGGGCGGCCATGGGGGCGTGGCTCGTGCACCGGGAGGTGCTGCCGACGGCGCGGCGCGCCCGCCTCGCCACTGCCCCCACGGAACCGCGGGAGCGCTGGTACGGCCTGTTCGCCGGCGGGGGGCGGCTCGGTGTGGTCCACCTGGTGGAACGCCCCGAGCGCCGGGACGAGGTCGAGGGCGCCACCTTCCAGGTGACCGCGTCCGTGACCCTCGCCGCAGCCGGGCCGGCCGGCCGGCTGCAGCTCGCCGGCTCCCTCTGGTACCCCCTCGGGGACGGGGCCGTCGAGCTCGAAGGGTCGGTGGTGTCGGGCAGCCACGAGCTGCGCGTCCGCGGCACGGTGCGGAACGGATTCCTCGACGCGGTGGTCACCTCGGCCGGCGAGGAGGTGCCGCTGCGCACCCGGATCGACGAGGGTCTGTTTGTGGCCGGCAGTTCGCCCCTCGGGACGGCGGTGCCGCCCTTGCGAGCCGGGGAAGAGGCGGTGCTGCCCGGCTTCGACCCCCTCACCCTCCAGCGCACCCGGGTGCGGCTGCGCCGCCTTCCCGATGGCGAGCGCCCGCCGGGCGGCCCCCCAGAGGCCGTCCAGGTGTTGCGGGTGCAGGCCGGCTCCGTGTCCCTCCTGGTGTGGGCCGACAGCGAGGGCGAGATCCTCCTCGCCGAAACCCCCTTTGGCCTTGCGGTCCGACGACTCTCGAGGGCCGAAGCGCTCACCGGGAGGGAAGGCCCGACCCCCGAGCTTCTGGCCGCGACCCTGATCGCCCCCCACGGCCACCGCCCCCACCGCGGCGCCCGGCGGATGGTGGTGCGCTTGGCCGGCGGGAGCGAGGCGTTACCCGAAGACGATGCGCAACTTCGCCTGCGTGACGGCGTCTACCGCATCGTCGCCCACCCCCCCTTGGCCGCGGCGCCCGTCGCGGCTGCACCGCCCGGCTTTCTGGCGGCCGAGCCCCTCGTCCAGTCCGACCACCCCAAGATCCGCGCCGCTGCCGCGTCCATCGTCGGCGATGCCGCCGATCCCTGGGAGCGCGCGCGGCTTCTTTCCCGCTGGGTCCACGAGGAGGTGGCGAAGAAGGCCGTGATGACCCTGCCCTCCGCCCTCGACGTCCTGGCCAGTCGCGAGGGTGACTGCAACGAGCACACGGTGCTCTTCACGGCCCTCGCCCGCGCCGCCGGCGTGCCCTGCCGGATCGCCGTCGGCATCGTGTGGAGCGAGGAGCTCGAGGCCTTCGGCTACCACGCCTGGCCCGAGGTGTGGGTGGGGCGCTGGGTGCGGGTGGACCCGACCTTCGGTCAGGAGGTGGCCGACGCCACCCACCTCAAGCTGGTGGAGGGCGGAGTCGAGCGCTGGGGGCAGGTGCTCGGCTTCATCGGTAGGCTCGAGGTCGAGGTGCTGGAGGTGGAATGATCCGGACGGAACGACTCACCAAGGCCTTCGGCGGCAAGGTGGCGGTGGACGCCCTCGACCTCGAGGTGCACCGGGGCGAGTTCTTCTGCTTCCTCGGCCCCAACGGCGCCGGCAAGACCACTACCATCAAGCTCCTCGCCGGCCTCCTCCACCCCACCTCGGGCCGCGCCTGCATCGGTGGCTTCGACGTGGCGCGGCAGCCTGTCGAGGCGAAGCGCCTGCTCGGCTACGTACCGGACCAGCCCTTCCTTTACGAACGCCTCACGGGGCGCGAGCTGCTGCGGCTGGTGGCGGGCCTCTACCGCCTCGACGGCGCCGGCCTCGACGCGCGCATCGGCGACCTCCTCGCGACCTTCGACGTCGCCGACGTGGCCGACGAGCTCATTGCCGACCTTTCCCACGGCATGCGGCAGAAGCTGTGCTTCGCCGCCACCTTCCTCCACGAGCCGCAGGTGGTGGTGGTGGACGAGCCGTGGGTGGGGCTCGACCCGCGCAGCATCCGCACGGTGCGCACGTACCTCCAGGCGCGCACCAGGGAGGGGCTGACGGTCTTCATGTCCACCCACACCCTGTCCATCGTCGAAGAGGTGGCGGACCGGGTGGGCATCATCCACCGCGGCCGGCTGCTGTTCACCGGCACGGTGGCCGAGATGAAGCGGCTGGTCGCCCGCCCCGGTTCCCTCGAAGACGTGTTCCTCCAACTCACCGAGGAGGCACCGTGAGCCAGCTCGGCGCCCTCCTCGCGGCCAAGGTGTGCGTCTTTCGCCACACCCTGGCCGGCCTCAGGCGCGAATCTCGCCTCAAGGTGACCTTCGTGTCGGTGTCGGTGGTACTCCTGTGGCTGGTCGCCTTTGCCGCTTCCTGGGGGGCGTTTCGCTTTCTCGACCGGTTCGGCCACGAACTCCTCGGCACCCGCGACCTGTCGCTCTCCGAGGTGCTGCTGCCCCGGCTGCTGTCGGCCTTCACCCTCGTGCTCCTGGTGATGCTGGTGTTCTCCAACGCCTTGCTCGCCTTCGCGACCCTCTACCGGTCGCGGGAGACGGCGTTCCTGGCGGTGCAGCCCCTCGCGGCATCGACGCTCTTTCTGGCCCGCTTTGCCGAGATCGTCGTCCTCGCCTCTTGGGCGTCGGCGTTCCTCGGCTCGCCGGTGCTCCTGGCCTACGGCCTCGTCCGGCACGCCCCCGCCGCCACCTACCTGTCGGCCGTGGCGGGGTTCGTGCCGTTCGTCGTCATTCCGGCCGCTTGTGGCTGCATGGTGGCCATGGCTGCAGCGCGGCTGCTGCCGCGCCTGCCCCGGGCCGCCATCGTGGCGACGGGCGCCGTGGTGCTCGGCGCCTCCTTCCTGCTCCTTCGCCATCACCTCCTCGCCGCCCAGCAGGACACCGGTCTCGACGTGGCACCGCTTTTGGAGCTCGCTGGGCGGGCGGAGCACCCCTTCCTGCCCAGCCACTGGTATGCCGCCGCGGTGGTGGAGGCCTCGGAGGGGGCAACGGCCGATGCCGCCTTCCACCTGCTGCTTCTCCTCGCCAACGCCCTATTGGCCGGCTGGCTCGCCGTCCAGGTGGCGGAGGCGACGCTGTTGCGCGGCCTGGCCGGCCTCGCCGGCGGCCAGCGTCGGCGCCGAACGCCCGCGCGAGGGCGGACGCTGGAACGCGTGCTCTCCTTCCTGCCCGGACCGCTGCGCCACCTGGCGGTGAAGGACGTGCGCGTCTTCCTGCGCGATCCGGCCCAGTGGTCGCAGTTCGCCATCTTCTTCGGCATCCTCGCCCTCTACGTCGCCAACATGCGCACCTCCTCCCCCAAGTTCGACCAGGCCTTCTGGCACACCTTCATCACCCTCCTCAACACGGTGGCTTCTCTCCTGGTGCTGGCCACCCTCACCACCCGCTTCATCTTTCCCATGGTGAGCCTGGAGGGGCGGCGGATCTGGATCGTCGGCCTCGCGCCGCTGCCGCGCGCCCATCTGGTCGTGCAGAAGTTCGCCCTGTCGGTGGCGCTCTGCTGCCCCCTGACGGTGGGGCTTGCGGTGCTCTCCTCCTCCCGCCTGGGCCTTGCCGCCGCCCCCTTCGCCGTGGCGGTCGGCACTGTGTTCCTCTCCAGCTTCGCCCTGTCGGGCCTCGCCGTGGGGCTCGGCAGCCTCTACCCCGACTTCACCGCCGAGGATCCGGCGCGGGTGGTGTCGGGGATGGGGGGGACGCTGACCTTTCTCGCGAGCCTCGCCTACGTGATCCTGGTCGCCACCGCCGAGACGGTGGCGCTGCGCTGGTTCCGCCACCCAGGCGCGACCCTCTGGCCCGTGGTGGCGGCCCTGGCCACCGTCGTGGTGCTGGCCGGTCTCGCGACCCTGGTCCCCCTCCGCCTCGGGATGGCACGGCTCGAGCGCGCGGAGTTCTGACGGCACCCGGCACTCGCGCCGGCGGCGCCGCGCCCGCCCGGTACCCTGCGCGACGCGAAGGACCTCGACGCTCTGTGTCAGCCCGAGGCGCCGAGCGCACCCCCCTGTCACCCTGAGGCGCGCAGCGCACCCCCCTGTCACCCTGAGCGCAGCGAAGGGTCCCGACGCACCGGCAGGCCTACCGGCCCCTGCCGTGCGGTCCCGCGGCAAGCCTTGGCGTGCG
>FWPV01000788.1_pt1 | contig 95390 bp, 57 predicted proteins | sample 2228371 | NCBI WGS metagenome assembly FWPV01 (sample SAMEA103939776, study PRJEB20133) | metagenome
GGGGGTGGGGCGCACCGCCGCCTCGTTGATCCGCGCCACCATGTCGGCCGTCGCCTCGGCGTCGCCGGTCAGGCACCACAGCCGGGCGTGGTCGCGGAACTCCCGCGGGGTCATCCCGGCCAACTCGGCCATCAGGACATTATCATCCGGCACGCCCGTTAGTATGCCTGCCTGCTCCAACGCGGCGACAAACCGGCCGGTGAGCGCCGTGAACTCGCGGTAATTCCGGTCGTTTACGCGATAGGGGAGCGGATCCCAGTAGGCGGCAGGATAGAGCAGCTTAATTTTGTACTCCAGGATCTGGGCCAGGTACGCCGCCTTGTCTTCGATCTCGATGCCATAGTCCTCCGCCCTTTCCAGCCAGGGAGTGCCGGGGGCAACGCCCGGGAACTGCACGGGAATCGAGTCCGGGCGCGTGTCGAGAGCGAAGCGCAGGCTCTCGGCGATGGTCTCCTCCGTGTCGAAGGGCAGCGGCACGATCATACTCGCCACGGCGAAGATGCCCGCCTGCTGGGCGCGGCGCATAGTCTCCTTGACCTCGGGGAGCCGGACCGGCTTGGCGGTGGCGCGGTCCAGCACCTCTTGGCAGCCCGACTCCAGCCCGAAGAAGATCGAGCGCAGGCCCGACCGCGCCATCACCTCGAAATGGTCCGGGTCAGCGCTGGCGAAGTGGCCGAAGCAGGTATAGACGACGTCCAGGCCCCGCCGGATGATCTCTTCCGCAGCTTGCCGCATCAGCCGCCCGGGAGTGGAAGAGCCGGAGAAACGGAAGGCCCGGAAGCCGTGCCGCCGCCCCAGTTCCTCCATCCGGTCCACGAGCATCGTGGCCGAGGCAGTGCGCAGGCGCCGGCCACTCTCGACGGGGTGCGTGCAGAAGCCGCAGGCATAGGGGCAGCCGCGGCTGTCGTCCAGCACGATGATTTTGGCTTTCTGCTGGCCCGCCATCGCCGGGTAGACCTCCGCGTCGTAGACGGGAAAGGGTAGATCATTGAGGTCGAGCCCCTCCCGGCGCTCGGTCCGGCGCACTACTCCGTCGTGGCGGTAGATAACGCCGGGGATGCTTTGCAGGGGCCGCTCGGCGACGGCGTTCTCGACCAGATCGAGAATCAGTTCCTCTCCCTCGCCGTAGGAAATAGCGTCGAAGACACCGGTGCGTCCGAAGATGACCTCGCGAAACCAGGAGGCCTGTGGCCCCCCACCGTACAGGGGCAGAGCGGGAAACTCGGCTCGCAGGCGCTCCGCCAGGGCCACACTGCCGGTGAAGCCGTCGCCGTTCCACAGTTTGAAGCCGACGCAAACCGGAGCGAACTGGCGGACTTCACGGACCAGTTCTTCGCCCAGGGCCGCCAGTTGTTGAGCCTGGTGAGCTTCCAGAGCATCGGACAGAGCCCGCAGTTGCTCCAGCCCCTCGGCCGAGGGAGCGCCTTTGCTTTCCAGTAATCGGGTCCCCAGCGGTCGAAGGACTGCGCTCAGTTCAGCCGGGAACAGCCGGCGCATCATGGAGACGGTGCCAAAGTCGAGAACTCTGACTTCGTGACCGGCCTCAACGAGCGCACCGGCCAGGTTGGCCAGCCCGTTGTCGGGTGTGAGGCTGCTGGGAGTGAAGGGGTAACCGGCGTAGCTTACCAGAAGGACACGAGCCATGATTCGGGGCTCCTTCCTGGGTACTGACAAACGGTAAAGGCCGGGCGGCAACCGGCCGATATAAGGCTAGTATGGATAGGCTCAGGCCACTGGCCATCTCCGGCCCAGGTGGTGCTTGGGCACGGAGCACAGTCATTGACTGCCAGGGGAAAGGTGAATCTGGTCGGTAAGGCCGATTGGGAGTGGGAAAGTAAGCGAACTCAGGTCGGCGGCGCGCAGTCGGGATTTTCCAGCAGTTGCCGCACCAGCAAGGCGAAGTCTTCAAAGTCGCTGATGGGCTTACTATAGTACCAGGTGCAGCCGGCAGCGAAGCTCTGGGTGACGTCCTGATCGCTCTTGCGCGCCGTGAGAATGAGCACTGGCAGTGTGGCAGTCTGGGGGTTCTTGCGGAGCGACTCGAGGGTCTGCCAGCCGTCCAACCGAGGCATCATCACGTCCAGGATGACTAGGTCGGGGATCTCGTGGGCGAGATAGTCTAGGGCCTCCATGCCGTCGTGGGCCAGCGACACAGTGTAGCCTTTGTCTTCCAGGAACTCCTGGGCGGCAAAAGCGAATCCTCGGTGGTCGTCTACAAACAGGATGTGTTTCGACAACACGGGCTCCCTTGCTGCCAGGGGAACCGATTCGTCCTACCCCAGACTGCTGCTGCTCTGACTGCGTTACCTAGAGTATAGCCGGTGTTGCCACCGCCGTCAACTGGGCAGGTAGAGCAATTGTGTCGTTATTGCCAACTTGACGAAAATGGTGTATAGTAGCACTCGTCTACAGGGCGACAGGAAACCGGGGAGACATGGCAGGCTGGCGGCGCAGGTCCGACGGCGGAGAGGGGAGCGATCTGGCAGCTGTTCATGGATAACCGGTCGCACCAGACGAACTTGGGAACACACCGGGCAGCACACTACTCTTTGCAGCAAGGGAGGCCGACAGCATGTGTCACCGCAGAGCCCTGTGGATACTCGGTTGCGTCTCCGCTCTGGCCCCCAGTGCGGCGCCGGCCTTCGCTCAGCCGGCGGCGTACGCCGTTCCTCACCTCTTTGCCCTGCCCACCGCGGCCACGACCCGCATGATGGGGATGGGCAACTTCGTCGCGTGCATCAAGGACGTTGGATTCGCCAACCCCGCCTTTGCTGCGACTCTCACAGAGAGGGCCGCCGGCGCTCGCTTATCGCTCATCGATTTCAGTAGGGGCCTGAACCTGCGCAGTGAGCAGGTCTATGCGACTTTCCCCCTGCAGTCGGAAGGGCAGGGGATGGAGCTCACCGGCTTCCGTTTGCGGACGCGTAAGCCGATGACGCTGCCGACGGATCTCGGCCCGGTGGAGACCTCACTGAAAGAGGACGACGCCGCGGTGCACTACGGTCGCCACCTGGGGCGCCAGTGGGCGGTAGGCATAGGCCTCTCGCCGATCCTGCACACCGACACTAGCCTGCGCAGTGCGGTCACGGGAGCCTCGGTGACCCAGCTCCACAGCAAAGCCAAGTACGGCTGCCGTTTGGGAGGGATCTACCAATTCCGCGAGGAGGGTTGCGCCGGGTTCGTCTATGACTACTACCGGGAGGACGTTACCGCGACCGGCCTGCCCTTTGGGCCCGGTGTCACCGGGAGGTTCACTTCCAAGGAGATGGCGGTGGGGGTCTCGGGTCGTATGGGAGACAAGGTACTGGCCGCCATCGAGTGGCAGCAGTTAAGCACCGAGGGGGAAGGCGCTAAGCTGGGGGACTCCGGCTTCCGAGCCGGGGTCGAAGTCTCTCCCACCCCTCAATGGACGCTGCGGGTGGGTGACAACGATGGCGCATTTTCGACGGGTCTGGGCTTCCAGAACCGGGTCTGGTCGTTTGCCTACGCCTACGTCAAGAACTGGAACAGGGACTCGGTTGAGGACACGCTGGGCACCTCGAAGACGCATTCGTTCGAGGCGCGGTATGTCTGGTAGCGCTGCGCCCTGCGGGCGGCACGAGGCGATCGGTGACTGAACAGGTTGCGGCAGCCCCGGATTCGGTGGCTCGCCCGTGTGTTGTCGGTTCGAGGCGGGTGCGCGGCGGACGGAACTACAACGGCGACAGCAATCATGTCCGGACAGAGTTGGCGGAATCCGCGGCAGCGGGTAGTCATCACGGGCCTGGGGATCGTTTCGCCCTGTGGGGTTGGCCGCCGGGAATTCTGGGAGGCGGTCGTTCAGGGGCGCTCCGGGATTGACTGGCTGCAGGGGTTCGATACTTCCGAGCTGTACTGCAAGATCGGCGGACAGGTCAAGCACTTTGATCCTCGTGACCACCTGGAGACTCGCGAGGCCCTGCGCGGGGGGCGTTTCACGCATTTTGCCGTAGCGGCCGCGCGGCTGGCGTTGCAGGACGCCGGGCTGGGCAATGGCCAGGGCAACCTTGATCCCTTCACGAGCGGCGTAGTGGTGGGCACCAGCACTGCCGGCGGCTATGAGGAACAGGGACGGTCCGGGCGGGAGCTGGTCCGACGGCTGCAGATGGAGGGGCACGCCGCCACCAGCCACATAGCCATTGAACTGGGGCTACGTGGTCCCAACACCACCTCGGCGGTGGGCTGTGTCTGTAGCCTCGACGCCGTGGGGACTGCCACGGCCATGCTGCGCTCCGGGGCGGCGCGGGTGATGGTGGCGGGCGCCAGTGAGGCTTGTTTGAGTCAGTTGGGGATGGCTACCCTGTGCGCCCTGGGCGTGATGACTCATTACAACGATCCTCCCCAGCGGGCGTCGCGCCCCTATGACGGTACCCGGGACGGCTTGGTGCTCAGCGAAGGGGCGGGTGCAGTGGTGCTGGAGCGCGCTGACCACGCCTTGGAGCGCGGGGCGCACATCTTCGGCGAGATCATCGCCTACAGTTCGACCACGGAAGGCCGGGACCTGGTGGAGCCCCATCCGGGAGGGGAGGAGTTGGCCCACGCTTTCCGCACTTGCCTATTGACGGGGAAGATAGACCCGGCGGAGGTGGACTACGTCTGTGCTCACGGCATCGGCAACCGGCACTATGACCTGGCGGAGACCAATGCCGTCAAGCAGGTGCTGGGCGCGCGAGCTTACAACGTACCGATGAGTTCGATCAAGGGGACGACCGGTCAGCCTTTCGCTGCCGGCGGGTGCTGGCAGTTGACAGCCGTATGCATGGCGATGGAAACCGGCGTGGTGCCGCCGACCATCAACTACCGGGTGCCGGATCCGGACTGCGACTTGGACTATGTGCCGAACCGCGCTCGGCGAGTGCGAGTGAACCTGGCGATGCTCAACTCACACGCCTTCGGGGGCACGCACGGGTGCCTGCTGGTGCGCCGTTTCGCCGAATAGGCTGGGAGCGTGCCCTGCTCATAGGGCCCTACCATGTACGGAGAGCTGCCCAGTACACTCTGCAGGATCGTGCTGGTGACGGTGGCTACCTCCTTCCTGGTCACCGGGTTGGTGGTCTACCATCGCGCACGGGACCGGGTGTGGAACCGGCTGTTCGCCGTGCATGCGTTGAGCATGGGCGCCTGGATCTTCAGCAACTATCTCATCCAGGCGGCCCAGACTCCCGCCGAGAGTGGCCTATGGCTGCGGATCGCTCATCCTCTGGCTGCCCTGGTCGTCTGCACCTTCGTTGACCTGGCCTGGGTCTTTCCCGAGCGTATCCGGCCGGCCCCACTGCGTTACCGCCTGGTGCTCTATGCATTAGGGGCAGGCTGCGGCTCCCTGGGGCTGGCCCCCAACCTGTACAAGTCGCTCACCCTCAGTAACGGCTTCGTGGTGATCGAGTACGGTTGGCCGCTGGGGCTGTTCGGGCTGCTGATCATGGTGGGGCTGGGCTACGGTGACTATCTGTTTCTGCGCAAGACCTTCCGCTTGCGCGGACTGCAGCGGGTCCAGGTCACCTACGTCTTCGCGGGAGCAGTGGTCGGGCAGGCCGTGGCGGGCACCTCCATCATCATCATCCCTCTCGTCTGGCACAACACGGCGGCCAGTCATTGGGGCGCCGCTTCCTATGTTCTCATGGTGGCGGCGATGGCTTACTCCATCGCTAAGCACCACATCGTACGGCCGCAAGTGGCTCTGGTGCGGGCGGCTGCGTACACGGCCACCGTGGGAGCCGTGATGGCGGCGGTCTTCGGCGCAGCAGTGCTGCTGCGCAGCATGGCGCCGGAGAGCGATGTAGCGTACCTCACCGCCTGCCTGCTGAGCGGGCTGGCTGTAGGGATCGGTACGGTTCCGCTCTCCCTCGGGCTGCGCGAGCGACTGGAGAGGAGGCTGCTTCTGGCTCATCGGCACAGCCCGGAAGCCCAGCAGGCAGAGACCGAGGCGGTGCTGCGCAACCTGCGCGTCGAAGACGTTCTGAAGGTCGTCGGCGACACAATCATGCACGAGTTTCAACCGTCGCACATGTGCGTGATGCTGCGTGATCCTGACTCGGGCGATTTCGTAAACCGCGCCGCCCGGAGTGGCTACCCGGAGCGAGAGACCGCCCCGTCCCTGACCCGTTTGCCGCGGCGACACATCCTGGTGCGGGCCGTGGCCGGACGCCGTCGCCTGCTGGACCGGGACGAGGTCTATCGCTTTGCCAGTCCCCGCGAGGCCTATGGCATTTCCCGCGCGATGGATGGGCTGCGGCTGCAGATCATGGCACCGTTGCTGTGGGAGGGTGATCTGATTGGCCTGGTCTGTCTGGGGGAGAAGCGATCGGGGGAGATCTATGAGGCGGCAGAGATGGAGCGCATAGCCCAGCTGATGGCCCCCGTCTCTCTGGCTCTGCAGAACGCGGAGAGCTACACGCAGATGGCCCGCATGAGGGAATTCAGTGAGAACATCCTGCGGGACATGGAGGGGGGAGTCATCGCCGCAGACGCTGAGGGGCACGTGGTACTGTGCAACCCAGCGGCGGTTCAGATTCTGGGGCTGAAGGCCGAGGAAGTAGTGGGGCAAGACTTGGCGGTGCTTCCCGCGGGCATCCGCGACCGTCTGGAAGGGGCGCTGGCGGGGCGAGACACTCGCACGGCTGAGCAGTTGACGATCGAGCGACCCGATGGTCGGCTGGTGCCGGTCGCGTGTGCCGTATCTCGCCTGGGCGGTTCGCCGGGGAGCGATCAGGCGGGGGCGTTGGCCCTTATCCATGATCTGACCCTGATGCGGGAATTGGAGCACGAGCGGGAAGAAGCCGCGCGCCTCTCCGTGATTCGCGTACTGGCGGCAGGCATGGCGCATGAGATCCGCAATCCGCTAGTGGCTATCCAGACCTTCACTGATCTGCTTCCTCTCCGCTGGGACGACCCCGACTTCCGGGAAACGTTCATGGTGACCGCGCAGGAGGAGATACAGCGTATCGTGGGGCTGGTCTCGGAACTGCTCATGCTCTCCAAGCCGGCGGGTACGGTAAGCGAGCCGGTGGACATCGCGGAGCTCTGCCAGCGCGTGGTGCGGGGGCTATCGGCGCAGGCCGCGGCGCGGCAGATATGCCTGACGCTGGAGTTGTCTCCTTTGACCCGGCGGCCTCGGGGCGATGCCGGGCGTTTGCACCAGGCGCTGCATAACTTGGTCGGTAACGCCCTGGATGCGGAGCCGACGGGCGGCGAGGTGCACGTCACCGCGGAAGAGACCAGTGAGGCCAATGGCGCAGCCCGCGTGGTGCTGCGGGTGGCTAACCCGCACAGCGTCATCGCCCCAGCCGATCTGGAGGAGATCTTCAAGCCTTTCTACTCACGCAAGCAGGGGGGCACAGGACTGGGGCTGGCGATCTGCGAAACTATCGTTCACGAGCACCGCGGGACCATAGAGGTAACGTCGTCACCGGAGCGGGGGACGGAGTTTACCGTGCGTTTGCCCCTGGCAACGCAGAACGGCCACGGTGATCCTGAGGCTCGAGCATGATCATCACGCTGCTCGTAGATGTAGAGGAGAAGTGGGCTCAAACCTTGACCCGGGAGGCTCAGGACCGGTCGCTGGTACTGCGCGCCGAGGGCGTGGCAGCGGCCCTGGATCTCCTATGGTCTCTGCCGGTCTCCGTCCTGGCTGTCTCGTTGGACCCTCTGGCCCGGCCGGCGCTGGAGCAGTATGAGCGGCTGCGGCAGGCTGTCCCCGCCGCGGTCACTTTGTGCCTGATCGGGCCGGCCGCCCTGGAGCAGGTGCGCTTAGAGGACCTGGCGGAGGCCGACTTCTGGCTCTCCACCCAAGCCAGTCCCGATGAGATCCGTCAGACGGTGGCGGGCGCTCTGGCGCTGGCGGCGGCGCGCACCGACAGTGCGCTGCCGGAGGGCGCCGCCGCGCCGCCCCCGGCGTGCGTGGGGCCGGAGACCGTCTCGGCCGAGTCGGCTCTCTTCAGCCGGCTCATCCCGGCGCTTTCCGGTGGCTTTGACGCTGACCGGCTGCTGCGTACCTACGTCGAGTCCCTCGCGCAGTTCGTTCGTTGCTCTACCTACTGTCTGCTGTGGCGTCCGGCGGGACAGGAGCGCTTCACCCTGTACGCGGCACACGGGTTACCGGCGGAACTGGTGAGTCAGGGGCGTCTGCTCGCCGAGGACGGTCTGCCGCGCTGGTACCTGCACAACCGGCGCGTACTCAGCCGCGCGGAACTGCCGCAGTGGCCGGACCGACGGCTGGCGGCGACCATCGCCCGTGAGTTGGACACGTTCCGAGGCCAGATCGCGGTGCCCCTGGTCATGGAAGGCCGGCTGGCCGGTCTCATGCTGTTGGGTGAGAAGGTAACTGGTGCTCCCTATACGGAGCTGGAGCTGGAGACGCTGTGTGCGCTTTCGAACTACGTAGCGTTGCAGATGCAGAGCTTTGCCCTGCACGCCGAGATCAGCCGCAGTCGCGCCTACATGGAGCGTATTCTCTCCGGTATGGGCAGCGGGGTCATCACGCTAAGCCAGGAGGGCAAGATCGCCGTCTGCAATCCCTATGCAGCTGCTATCCTAGGCATGTCGCGAGAAGACCTGGAGGGTCAGGATCTCCGCACGCTTCCCTCGCCGCTGGGCGACTATCTGTACGCGGCCTTTCTGTCCCCGGCGGACGCGGTCTGCGGTCAGGAAGTGTCCATCCGGGGCGGAGCGGTGACTCTGCGCGTTTCCACCTCGCACCTGGCCGACGAGCACGGCCAGCCATTGGGCAGCGTACTGCTTCTGGAGGACATGACCGGTCAGATCGCACTGCTCACCGAGCGCCACCGGCGGGAGCGCCTGGATATGCTCACTCAGGTGGTCGGTTCTCTGGCCCACGAGGTGCGCACGCCCCTGACGGCGGTCAAGACTTACGCAGAGCTGGCGGCCGCTCGCGGAGCGGATGATGATCTGCGCGACTTCTGGCAGCAGACGGTGACGCCGCAGATTGACCGCCTCGACGCACTGATCACCCAACTGGTGGAACTGGTGCAGCAGCCGGAGCCGGACTTCGAGTTGGTGCGCTTGGACGAGATTCTCCGCGAGGCGCTGACCCATCTGGGAGCGCAGGAACAGCGGGAGTCGCCGGTGGAAGTGGAGGTATCCCGGCCGCTGCCGCGGGTGATCGCCGATCCGGCCCAGACGCGGCAGGCGCTGGGCTACCTGCTGCACTACCTGCGTGGGGAAGACGCCTCGCCGCTGCAGGTCTCTCTGCGCGGGGAGTCCACCAAGAGCGGAGAGACTGTGGTACTGACCATGCAGCGGCTCAAGCGCAACGCCCGCGAGGTGGTGCCTGACTCCCTTTTTGACCCTCTGCAGGCCTTGCGCGACGCCAAGGGGGGGCTGGGTCCGGCCATCAGTAGGATGATCATCGAGAACCAGGGCGGGGCGCTGCAGGCGGGGCTGGAGCAGGGCCGGCTCGGTTTCCGCCTCTACTTCCCGGCTCCCACGCTGACCCCGATCCCTTCCGCGGCGCCGCTCGAGGCCGCTCCCCGACCCTGGCGCGCGCAAGACGTGTCCTCCTCCTGACCTCGGTCTAGCAGCGCCGGTTGGACCGGTGTCGCCCCCGTGGCTGGCTGGCTTTCCGACCGGCCCTAGGCTACAATGCCTCCGCCATGGCTTCCCTGACTTTGTTGAACGCCAACGAGATGCGGCCGCCGGTGGGCCCCCTCGCGCTGGACTATCTGGCGCAAGCCTTGGAAGAAGCCGGCTGCGCGGTCCGCCTGCTGGACCTGACCTGGGAGCCCGACCCGCAAGCCGCGGTTGCTGCCCATTTCCGCGACTGGCAACCCACGCTGGTCGCGCTGACCCAACGCAACAGCGACGACTGCTACCTCGCCGGTGGGTACTCCTGCCTGCCCCATGCCCGAAATATCGTTGACCTTGTGCGCTGCCATACCGACGCGCCCCTGGTCGTGGGAGGCTGCGGCTACTCGATCTTCCCGCGAGCCATGCTACAGATTCTGGGTGCCGATTACGGGGTCCGCGGAGAGGGCGAGGCGGTTCTTCCTAGATTGACCCAGACTCTGGCGCGGGCGGAAGACCCGTGGGACCTGCCCGGTCTGGTGTACAGCGAGCGCGGAGAGACCCGCGCCAATCCCCTGATCACCTTGGACTTGTCCAGACAGGACGCGGCGCGTCGGTCGTGGGTAGACAACGCACGCTACTGGCGGGAAGGCGGGCAGGGAGGCTTTGAGACCAAGCGGGGTTGCCCCGGAGCCTGTGTCTATTGCGCGGACCCGGTTGCCAAGGGCCGACAGATTCGTTTGCGTCGGCCCCAGGCGGTGGCGCGAGAAGTTGCCTGCCTGGTCGCGCAGGGGGTCGAGCATCTGCACACCTGCGATGCTGAGTTCAACCTGCCGCGCGACCATGCGCTGGCGGTCTGCGCCGCGTTAGTTGAAGCCAGTTTGGGCGAGCAGGTGCGCTGGTGGGCCTACTGCACGCCGGAGGGCTTTGACCGGGAGCTGGCGCGGCAGATGCGGCGGGCCGGCTGTGTGGGGATTGACTTCGGCGCCGACCATGGCTGTGAGGCGCAACTGGCGCGACTGGGCCGGGGGCATCGCGTGGCGGACTTAGAGAGAACGGCTATGGCCTGCCATGCCGAGGGGATCGTGTTTATGTACGATCTGCTGCTGGGCGCGCCAGGGGAGACCCATGAGGGAGTGGCGGAGACAGTAGCCCTGATGCGGCGTCTGCAGCCACATCGGGTGGGGCTGTCTCTGGGAGTACGGTTGTACCCGGGCACCCCGCTGGGGGAGCAGATGCGGGGAGTACTGCATTGGCGAGACGCCGGAGCCGGCGGGAGGGGGTTGTTGGGTGCGGTGGAAGACAACGACAGCCTTCTCCAGCCGGTCTTCTACCTGGACCCGGCGGTGCCGGACCTGGCGGAGTACGTACACCAGTTGGCGGGCGACGATGCTCGCTTTCTCTGTCCAGACCCGGCAGCGGAGATGACCGACTACAACTACCGCGAGAACCCCGGCCTGGTGGCTGCTATCGCCCAGGGCTATCGTGGGGCGTATTGGGACATCCTGCGGCGAGTGGCGGAGGGAGAGCCGCCCGCCTGACGGTCGCGGTTGGCTATGGTATAATTCCGCGAAGACGGGGGCGGCGGGGTAGAGTCTGCCGGCCGGCAAATGACGCAGGCTGATTTGCATCCGGTTCCGCCCCGCGCTTGGTCCGTGATCCTCGATGCCGCCCTTCGAACTCATCTCCGAATACATCCCGCGCGGTGACCAGCCGGAGGCCATTGCCGCCTTGGTCCGCGGCCTGCAAGGCGGGCTGCGTGACCAGGTGCTGCTGGGTATCACCGGCTCCGGCAAGACGTACGTCATGGCGCAGGTGATCGAGAAGGTGCAGCGCCCGGCCCTGGTCATCGCTCCCAATAAGACCCTCGCCGCGCAACTGTGCGCCGAGTTCCGCGAGTTTTTCCCCGGCAGTGCGGTGGAGTACTTCGTCAGCTACTACGACTATTACCAGCCCGAGGCGTACCTGCCGCAGACGGATACCTACATCGAGAAAGACTCGCAGATCAACGACGAGATCGAGCGGCTGCGGCACGCGGCTACCCAGGCGGTGATGAGCCGCCGTGACACGATTGTGGTGGCTTCGGTTTCCTGCCTGTTCGGGCTAGGCTCGCCGGAGACCTATCGGGAGATCGTGCTAAACGTCTATCGGGGTCAGCAGATCGAGCGGGAGGCGATCCTGCGGCAACTGGTGCAGATGCAGTTCATCCGCAACGACCTGCGTCCGGGCCGGGGGCAGTTCCGCGCCCGGGGTGACGTGGTGGAAATCCACCCGGTGGATCGGGACGAGCTGATCCGCCTGGAGATGCTGGGCGACGAGATCGAGCGGATCCTGGTGCTGGATGAGCTGACTGGGGAGATTACCGAGGAGCGGCAGCAGGCCCTGGTCTTCTCCGCCAGTCACTACGTGGTCTCGCCGGCCCGAGTGGAGCGAGCCCTGACCACCATCTCCCAGGAACTGGAGGAACGGTTGGAGTGGTTCCGCAGCCGCGGCAAGCTGCTGGAGGCTCAGCGCCTGGAGCAGCGCACGCGGCACGACCTGGAGATGATCCGCGAGGTCGGCTACTGCACTGGGATTGAGAACTACGCGCGGCACTTTGACGGGCGCAAGGCGGGCGATCCGCCCTATACTTTGCTCGACTATTTTCCCGAGGACTATCTCACCATCATTGACGAGTCACACCAGACCATCCCGCAGATGCGGGCGATGCACGCCGGCGACCGCAGCCGTAAGGAGTCGCTGGTCCAGCACGGGTTTAGGCTGCCCTCGGCTTTTGACAACCGGCCGCTGACCTTCGAGGAATGGGAAGCCCGCACCGGGCAGGTGATCTATACCTCGGCTACGCCCGGTCCTTACGAGATGACCCGCGCAGGGCAGGTCGTGGAACTCATCGTCCGCCCTACCGGCCTGGTGGACCCGCCGGTGGAGATCCGGCCCACCCGCGGGCAGATTGACGACCTGCTGGGCGAGATCAAGCAGCGGGTGGAGAAGAAGCAGCGGGTGCTGGTCACCACCCTGACCAAGCGCATGGCCGAGGACCTGGCCGAGTACCTGGCGGAGATCGGCATCCGGGTGCACTACCTGCATTCAGATATTGGCGCGTTGGAGCGAACCGAGCTGCTCCGGGACCTGCGGTTGGGGGCATACGACGTGCTGGTCGGCATCAACCTGCTGCGGGAGGGGCTGGACCTGCCGGAGGTGTCGCTGGTGGCGATTCTGGACGCCGACCGGGAGGGCTTCCTGCGCAGTGAGACCTCGCTGATCCAGACCATGGGCCGGGCTTCGCGGCACCTGGAGGGGCAGGTCCTAATGTACGCGGACCACGTGACGGAGGCCATGCGAGCGGCGATCGAGGAGACCGAGCGCCGGCGGGCCAAGCAGATCACTTACAACCAGGAGCACGGGATCACGCCGCAGACGGTGCAGAAGGCGGTTCGGGACACCATCCGGGCGGCGGAGGTCCGGCAGGAGAAGATAAGCGAGCAGGTCCCGCGAGAACTGCTCGAGGCAGGTGGCGAGGACCTCGAAGACCTCATCGAGGCTTTGGAGACGGAGATGCAGGCGGCCGCCGAGAGGCTCGACTTCGAGCGAGCGGCGGAGTTGAGGGATGAAATTAGGGAATTACGGGCCGCCCGCTAGGATTGGACTTCGCGGCTTCCGCGCCGCTAGGTCTGCCCGCGGTGCCGACTAACCGCTACGAGGCCAAAGCTGCGAGCGCTTTGTCCAGGTTGTTCACAGCCAGGACGAGCATGCCCTCGGCGGCGCCTTTGGCGACACTGCCATAGGCATAGTTGATGTTGACGCCGGCCCCGGCCAGGGCCCCGGCGATGGCGGCCAGGGTCCCCGGATGGTTGGGCCCGATCACGGTCAGCACCGTCTGGCGGGTCGGCTTCATCCCAGCCTTGGTGAGAGCGGCGGCGGCTTGGCTGGCGTTGTCGGTCACCAACCGCACCAGGTCCATGTCGTGGCTGTCCACTACCGTGAGGGCCAGGATGTTGACCTTGGCTCGGGCCAGGGCGCCGGCCATCTTGGCCCCCTGGCCGGGCTTGTCCTCTAGACAGACGGTCAGTTGCGTTGCCTTGGGCATAGTAGGTCCCTCCGGAAGGGGGCGGGTTCTGGGACCACCGACAAGCATCCGGTGGTCTCCCTCTCGTTCATCCATTTCGATCAGGGTAGGTGATGCTCCTTCTCCCTTCTCCTCCAAGCGGAGGGATCAAGAGGTGAGCTTCCTGCCGACGCGGGCGGCCATTTGGCCTGAACGCCGAAAGTCCGCTCCTACAACGGGCATGTCCATCGAAGACAAGCTCAAGTCCACGCCGGCCTCGCCCGGTGTCTATACCATCCGCGACGCGGCGGGCAGGCCGTTGTACGTGGGGAAGGCCAAGTCGCTGCGCGATCGCCTTCGCCAGCACTTCCGCGACCCCGCCGGCGCGGGCCCCTGGCATGAGGTGATGATCAGCCGCGCCGCCGACTTTGAGTACACCATTACCCGGTCGCCACGCGAGGCTCTGCTGCTGGAGTCCACCCTGATTAAGCAGTACAAGCCGCGGTTCAATATCCGGCTGGCCGATGACAAGTCCTACCCGTATTTGATGTTGACCGAGGAGCCTTTCCCGCGGCTGGTCCTGCTGCGGGACTTGCCTTCTCAGGCCCGACCCGGCGGTAGGGGGCGACCGGTAGCGCGGGCCCTGCATGACCCGAAGAAGCACCGCGTGCATCGCTTGGGCGAAGGCGACCTTTTCGGCCCCTACACCGATGCCCGGGCCATGCGGCGGGCGGCGCAACTGGCCTCCCGACTGTTCGGTCTGCGCTCGTGCCGGAAGGAACTGCAGGGGCAGGCGGTGGGGGTGCCCTGTCTCAACTACCACATCCGGCGATGCGCGGGGGCGTGCACCGGGCAGGTGACTCGGGAGGAGTACGCTTTTATCGTCCGCCAGGTGCGGCGCTTCCTGGGAGGGGAGACCGGCCGGCTGCTGCGGGAGCTGCGCGCCGAGATGCAGCAGGCCGCAGGCGCCCAGGAGTATGAGCGGGCGGCCGTACTGCGCGACCGCCTGGGGGCGCTGGAGCGCGCCACGCGCGATGAGGTGGTGATCAGCACCCGAAGCGTGGAGCAGGACGTGGCGGCCGTCGCTTCCACCATCTCCCTTCCGCTTGAGGAGAAACACCGAGCGGTGGGTGATGATTTGGCGGTCGTGGCGCTGCTCCGGGTGCGGCATGGGCGGCTGGTGGGCCACGAGGAGTACCTGCTGCGCTCTCCGGCCGGTTCGACCAGCGGCGAGATTTTGGAGGCCTTCCTCACGCAGCACTACGGGCGGGCTAACTGGGCCCCGCGCGAGCTGCTGGTACCAGTCGAGGTCAGGGCAGCCGAGGAGTGGGAGCGCTCCCTGTCGGAGTTGCGCGGTTCGAGCGTGAGGGTGCGCTGGGCCAGGCGTGGAGCGGGCCGGCGCCTGCTGGAGATGGCTCAGGCCAACGCCGATGCCGCGCTGGCCCGCGCGCAGGCGCTGGAAGCCCGCAAAGAAGGCGTGGCGGTGGCCGCGCTGCAGGACCTGGCAGCCCTGGTGGGGCTGGAGCAGCCTCCTGCGCGGATCGAGGGGTTTGACGTCTCGAATGTGCAGGGGGACTACGCCGTCGCCTCCATGGTGGTTTTCACTCACGGCCAACCGGACAAGGCCCACTACCGGCGCTTTCGGATGCGGACGCCGGGGCCGGATGACTTTGCCATGCTGGCCGAGGCCCTGCGCCGCCGTCTGACCGCCGCGCAGGAGGGCGACGCCAAGTTCCTCCCTCTGCCGGACCTGATCATGGTGGATGGGGGAGAGGGACAGGTCTCCGCGGCGCGGCGCGTCCTGGAGGAGCTGGGAGGAGCCGCCATCGCCCTGGTGGGGCTGGCCAAGCGAGAGGAAGAGGTCTACGCGCCCGGCAGGAGGAATTCTCTCCCAGCGGAGGAGCACCCGGCCGGCCGCTACTTGCTGCAGCGAGTGCGGGATGAGGCGCACCGGTTTGCGGTGACCTATCACCGAGGCGTGCGCGGAACGGCTATGCTCCGCTCGGAGCTGGAGCAGGTTCCCGGCCTCGGTCCCCGGAGGCGTCAGGCGCTCCAGCAGGCCTTCCCTTCCTTGCGCGAGATCGCGAACGCGTCGGAGGAGGAACTGGCGGCGGTGCCGGGGATGAACCGGGCGGTCGCCCGCAGGCTGAAAGAGCACCTAGTGAGCCGAGAGGATGTCGCGTAGAACAAAGCCATGAGCAAGATCCGCTCTCGTGCCCCCACTCGCGTGGACTTTGCCGGCGGCACGACCGATCTGGCGGCCTTTCGCAATCGCGAGGGGGGGGCCGTGGTCAGCGCCGCCATCTCCCGCTACGCCTACTGTAGCCTCCAGGCCGGGCAGGGCGGCTCCATCCGTATCCGCGCTGACGATCTGCAGCAGTTCGTGCAGGCCGCCAACATCCGCGAACTGGAGTACGACGGTAACCTGGATCTGCTCAAGGGCGCGGTGAAGGCTCTGGACCTGCCGGAGAGTCTTGACCTGTATGTCCACTGCGACGCTCCGCCCGGCTCGGGGACGGGCTCCTCGGCGTCCGTCGGCGTGGCGCTGATCGGGCTGCTGAATCATCTGCGGGTGATGGGCGGGACGGGAGGAAGGCCGGTGCTCAGCCGCTTTGACATCGCCGAGCTGGCCTGCCGCATCGAGCAGGACCTGGGCATCATCGGCGGCAAGCAGGACCAGTATGCGGCGGCTCTGGGCGGGTTTAACTACCTGCAATTCTACGCCGACGACCGGGTCGCGGTGGAGCCGCTGCTGCTCAGTCCCGGCGTGCTCTGCGAGTTGTCCAAGCGGCTGGTGCTGTATTACACCGGCCAGTCGCGGTTGTCGGGCGAGACCAACCGGCGCATGATCGAGGCCTACGAATCTGGAGATGAGCAGGTGGTCTCCGCCTTACGCCGGATCAAGCAAACCGCGCAGGACCTCTACCGGGCGCTGTTGGCGGAAGACCTGGAGGTCTTCGCTGACCTGCTCAACCGGGAGTGGGAGGCGCGACGGGCCCTGGCGCCGGGAGTGGTCACCGAGCAGATGGAGGAGATCCGCGAGGCGGCACTAGGCGCCGGCGCCCTGGCGACCAAGGTGTGCGGAGCGGGCGGAGGCGGCTGTCTTCTGGTCTACTGCGACGATGACCGGGAGGGGCCGGTGCGCCGTGCCCTGGCCGAGCGCGAAGGCTCGGTCCTGGATTTTACCTTTGACTTCACTGGGCTGCAGGTCTGGGAGTCGCGGTAGGACAGGCTTCCAGCGTGTCACCTCCGCGAGGGTCGGGCTGTGCGGCCCGTCCTCCTATGCGGGATAGCGGGAAGACTGGTAGGGAAGCCTGGCCCGGTTTCGAGAACGGGACTGACAGGCTGGAAACCGGTCCTGCATGCGCTGCCATGGCTTCGACCAAGAACTCTGACCAACCCACGCCCGCCGGAGGCGTCCCCGCTCCTGCCTTCCGCGAGACCGGTGGCCTGCTGCTGGCGATTGCTTTGCTGGCCGTGGTCTACTACCACGGCGAGATCCGGCAGCTAGGGCCGCGCTGGGAGCTTTTCGGTTGGTTCGGGGTCAACTTTGTGGTGCTCTTTGTGGTGCCGGCGCTAGTGATTCGCCTGGGGTGGCGGCAGCGGCTCAGCGACTACGGCCTGGGTTGGGGGAAGCCCGAGATCTGGGGCAGGTATCTGCTGATCTTTGGCGCGGTGATGGTGCCGGTGATCGTTCTCGCCTCGCGAATCCCTTCTCTCCACCACTACTACCCCCGCTACCCGTACGCGCGGGAGAGCGCTCTGTGGTTCCTGGCCTCGGCGGGGGGCTGGCTGGTCTACTTCTTCGCCTGGGAGTTCTTTTTCCGGGGCTTTCTGCTTAATCTGCTGGCCCCGCGCTACGGCGGGATCGCCATCGCCGTGCAGACGGTCCCCTTCGTGCTCATGCACCTGCCCAAGCCGGAGACCGAGACCTTCGCGGCGATCATCGCGGGTGTGGCTTTGGGCATCATGGCCTACCGGGGCCGGTCCATGCTCGGTACCTGGCTCTTGCACTGGGGCGTGGCAGTGTTCATGGATCTGCTGGTGGTGGTGTGGCGGTAGGGGGTGGTGAGTGGAGGCGTCCGAGTGATTAGGGGCTGCATAGCTGTATCCGGCGGGGTGCCTGCTGGTGGGACTCACACACCCGGGCGATCCGGTACGTGCCACTTGCCACTACTCCTCCCCAAATACCTCCGCTTCAAAGGAGTACAGTTCCGCCGCCGGGTCCTTCCAGGAGCCGGGCGAGAGCCCTGCTTTCCGACAGGTCTGGGCCAGGAACTCCTCTCGTTCCCATCCCCACTCCTCCGGCACTTGCGGGAGCAGTAGCCCCCGGTTCGGCCCCAGGCAAACCATCAATCCGTGGCTGCCGACTTGGATATCCTCGGGGTCCTCGACCGGCACCAGCGGAGTGAGCGCCGAGATCTCCAACTTTATCTCTGGCAACTCGTTGGGCCGCACCGGCGGGAAGCGCGGGTCGCGCAAGGCCGCAGCCGCCGCATTCTCCGCCACGGCCTCGATGAGCGGCACAATGCCCTCCACGTAGCCCAGACACCCTCGGAGCTGCCCCTGACGCTTGAGCGTGACAAAAGCCCCCCGCTTCTCCAACAGAGCGGGGTCGTCCGTACGTAGCTCGGGCGGCGGTTGCCCCTGCACCGCCGCCTCGAGCGAGGCCCGCGCCACCTGGATCAGCACCTGCTTTTGCGCCTCCGTTAGCATGGCCGGATCCTCCCTGCTTACCTCTTAGTTCTGCCTCTGACCCCTCCCCTGCGAGGAGCGGGGACTGGGGGCTTCTGGAATATGAGAATGTACTGGTGGTGGATGTTGCTCACGAACGCATAAGGGATGGCGTACGGGTAAAGGTTCTTGTCGTCCTGTAGCAGGATAGTAATGCCTTTGAGGGGGAGGCCACGGCGCTCGATCTCCGCCGCCAGATCGGCATGATAGAGCACGAAGCGTTTCCCATCCCTGAAATCCGAGACGATTACAGCCAGGTAGCGGTTCGGCTTGAGCACGCGCCCGCACTCGGCGAAGATGTCGCCGAGCCGGGTTAGGAACTCATCGTAGTCTGCCACGTTGCCCAAGTCGGCCGGGTCTTCGCTGTAGTGGGTGGTCAGGCCCTTGTCCTTGCGCTCCTGCCGGACTTTCAGTCCAGGCAGTTTGCGGAGGATGCGCCAGTACGGCGGGCTGGTGACAATGAAGTCCACACTGTCGGCGGCCATTTCGCGCAGCCCCAACAGGGCATCGGTCTGGCGCACTTCGGCGGAGGGAGTTTCGCCCACGAGGGCTTCTTGCCCGGCGAGCCGTTCGCGGGCCAGTTGGGCCCACTGGGGAATCAGCTCCAGGCCGAGTCCGGCCCGACCGCAGGCGCGTGCCGCCAGTAAGGCAGAGCCGCTGCCGACGAAGGGATCCAGGACCAGTTCCCCCTGCTTGGTGAAGAAACGGATGAGGCGCTCCACATCGCGCTCGGAGAAGGTAGCGGGGTGAGCGATCTTCCTGCCGCCGCGGGGCGGGTTGATGCTAAGCATGCGGCTGGCAGTCAGTTGTCCCAGGAGGCGTTCGGCCGCTTCCTCGCCACGCGTCGCGCGGAGCCAGCGCGAAAACTCCTCCAACGCTTCCGGACCGACCAGGGCGCCGGTGCCACCGGCGCCGCGCCAGAAGCTCTTAGTCTCTCGCACCCATTCGCGGTTGGTCAGATCATTGAGACGATTGCGCGGGTCGGTCATGCGTAGCTCTCACCTACAGGTCCGGGAACCGATGGGGAGCGACTGGTCCTACTGGTCAGTGGTCAGTATAGCCCAGGACCCCAGGGGCGGCAAGGCGCACAGTGTCTTACGGTTGACGCAGGCTGCCTTCCGATGCTATAATCTCGCTCGTCAACCGCTGTAACGTGTCGCCGATCCCGTGGACTTGGTGGAAGGTTCAGGAGGCGCCTTGGCCAATTGGCAGTCCAGAACGGACTTGTAGAAACGCACGCAGCGCGATTCGACGCCCGTGACTACGTCCGGATGGTGATGCGCCGCTGGTGGTTCATCGCCGCCGTGGCTGTCGCGGCCGCCGCAGTCGGCAGCTTTATCTCGCTGGGGATGCCCAAGACTTACCGGGCCTCCGCGACTGTAGTCGTACCCCAAGAGCCGAGCGGAGTGGTTCTGCTCGGCGGAACCCCCACCTCACCCGGGGAGCCCATTGCCCTGGAGACGCAGGCGGTCATTGCCGCGGGTAACGAGACCGCGGTGCGGACCGCCAAAGCCCTCGCCGAGCGCAGTGTCGGCCCCAAGATCATCGTAGACCCCAAGCAGATCACCGCCGCGATCACCGCCAGCATCAAGCCCCCACAGATGCTGGTGATCACCGCCGAGTCCGAGAACGAGCTCTGGGCGCGCGAGTTCGCCAACCAGACGGCGCAGTGCTTCCTGGAGATCATGGATGAGCTGCATCAGAAGGAGTCGACTAACGCCCAGCGCTACCTGGTGAAGCAGATTGACACCACCCGGCGCGAACTGGACGAGCTCCTGCAGCGCAAGCGGCAGTATCAGCGCGAATGGGGGATCAGCACCTCCGTTGCTTTCGGCAGCCCCGCCGGCAAGCAGCCGGCGACCATGGCGATTGTGCCGGAAACGGCTGACTTCCGCACCGCTCTGAATCAGGCGCAGGCGGACTTGGCTGCCATGCGAGCGCGGCTGGCCACCCTCCGAGAGGCGCAGCGTAAGGCCGAGGCGGAGAAGACGGTACGCACAGTCGTAAGTAACCCGACCTATCTCAGCCTGCTGGACCAGCAGAACACGGCTCAGGTCGCATTGCTACAGATGCAGGCACGCTATACGGCCAACCACCCAGCCGTGGAGGAGATGCGCACCCGGTTGGCCGAGATCCGTCAGGCTCTGGCTAAGACGAGTCCGACGGTGGAGACTGCCGCCCCCGCGGATCCCGGCAAACGCGCCGGGATTGAGGCGGAGCGCCGGGCTGCAGAGCAGGCCGTGGCGGAACTGAGCGCCAAGGTCGGTACCTTGCAGAACATCGTAGTCGCCAGCGATGCCCGCCGCTCGGACATTCTGGACAAGGAAGGAATTCTGGAGCAGCTTCAGGACCAGATCAATCTTAAGCGTGCCGCCTATCAGGAACTGCTCACTCAACTGGAGGCCAAGCAACTGACGGCCGCTTCCCAGCAGGGTCGTAGTTCGCTGGTGGATCCGGCGCTGCTGGCCCGCGCCAGTAACCCAACCCTGCTGCGTACACTACTCTTCTCCCTGGCGCTGGGTCTGTTCCTGGGGTTCGCCTTGGCGCTGCTCTTGGAGACTCTGGACGACACTGTGCGTCGGCCCGAAGACGTCACCCGGGACCCGGACGTACGCTTACTGGGTGTGATTCCCTGGACGGGAGAGCCCACGGCGGGGCTGGTGGTGGTGGAGGCCCCCAAGAGTCCGCCGGCGGAGGCCTTCCGCACCCTGCGCTCCAATGTCAACTTCGCGACCTTGGAGGCTCGCCCCCACACTATACTGGTGACCAGCGCCGGGGCCAGCGAGGGCAAGAGCGTGGTTGCCGCCAATCTGGCGGTGGCCTATGCTCAGGCTGGCGAGACTGTTCTGGTCATGGATACTGACCTGCGACGGCCTACGCAGCATCATTTCTTCGGGGTGGACGCTCGCGTTGGGTTGACTAACGTGCTGGTAGGGGAACGGAGTCTGCAGGATGCGATTGTGCCCACCACGATAGAGCGCCTCTCGGTGCTGCCCAGCGGGCCGTTACCGCCCAATCCTTCGGAGTTGCTGGATTCGGCTCGGATGCACGCACTGTTGCAGGAAGTCCAGCAAATGGCGGACATCATCATCCTCGACTCGCCGCCGGCCATCATGCTCACCGACGCCCTCATCTTGGCCTCGCAAGTGGACAAGACCGTTCTGGTGGCGGCGGCAGGGCAGGTAACGCGGGATGCCTTCGGCGAGATGGTAAGGCTCATCCGCCACGCGCGCGGCGACATTTTGGGCGTGGTGCTCAACAAGCTGCGCCTGACCACGGGCGATTACTACTACTATTACTACTATTACTACTACGACGAATCGCGCTCCGCACGCGGCCGGGTTTCCACAGGAGCGGTAAGAGAACCGACAGGCGTGCCGCGCCCTCCACAGCCTACTGACGAGGAGTTGCCTTTCTAGGTACGGGGGTTACCGGAAAAGAGACAGCGCCGCTGCCCGGGTTGGGTAGCGGCGCTTCTGTTTGGCGTTAGTTGCCGTGTTGCACTCAGGGCGCAGGCGCGGATGGGGGTTTTGCGGCTGGCTGCTCCGGCGCGTTCGTGGTCGGCTCGGCCCGTGGCTGTGGGGCGGCTTGTGCCGGGCTCTGCCCCATCCCGCTCCACACCCGGAGGATCTCCTGTGCGTAGCGGGCGCTACGGTCGAGGCCGTCGAGAACACGGGTCGCCAGGTCCGGAGGTCGCTGCTGTGTTTGACGCGCGGCCTCTTTCAGTACGATCAGACGCTCGCCCGGTTTGAGGGCCATGACCTCCGCGCGGGCCGCGAACTCCTTGCCTGCCGGGGTCTGCAGGTATTCGTAGACCTCCTGGAGCTCGCGGTTCTCCCGGGCGATCTCGGCCCCTTCATGCCTCGCGTCCACCACCTGCTTCGCCAGACTCAGTCCATAGCCAGTCGGATGCAGGAACCGCCCGTGGGTAGCCAACGCCAGCGCCAGCAGCGCCAACAGTAAGGCCGCGCCCATCGTTACTCTCATCGGTCCCCACCGCGCCGCGTACCGCCTCGTCAAGCGCTCCCAGGCTCTGCGCACGGAGCCCACCCCTCTTCTTGTTGCGGGAATTGCCGTATTGCCTCTGCCACTGAGCTTCGGGCCCGTTCACCGGCAGATTGTTGCTGCGCGTTGTCCTGTTCGATGCTCCTTGCGAACGAAGAGACAGAGATGGTGTCCTTAGGCGCTGAGATTATAGAATGCTTTGCGGCCCGGGTAAAGGGCCACGTCGCCCAATTCTTCCTCGATCTCCAGCAGGCGGTTGTACTTGGCCACCCGCTCCGTGCGGGCGGGCGCTCCGGTCTTGATCTGCCCGGTGTTGACAGCGACCACCACATCGGCGATGGTGGTGTCTTCCGTCTCACCACTGCGGTGCGAGACCACGGCGGTCATGGAGGCGCGCTTGGCCATCTCGATGCAGTTGAGCGTCTCGGTCAGCGTCCCGATCTGGTTCAGCTTGATCAGGATGGAGTTCATAGCCCTGACCTGGATCGCCCGCGCCAACAGGGCAGTGTTGGTGACGGTGATGTCGTCACCCATGATCTGGATCTGGCCTCCCAGCCGGGCATAGAGCTTCGGCCAGGTCTCCCAGTCGTTCTCGTCCAGACCATCCTCAATGGAGACGATCGGGTAGCGGCTGACCAGGTCGGCGTAGAAGTCCACCATCTCCTCACCGGTCAGTTCCCGCCCCTCGCCGGCCAGGACGTACCTGCCCTTCTTGGCATCGAAGAAGGAACTGGCCGCGGGGTCGAGCGCGATGACCACGTCTTCGCCCATGGTATAGCCGGCCTTATCGGCGGCTTGCATGATCACCTGGAGCGCCTCCTCGTTCGAACCGAGGTTCGGGGCGAAGCCCCCCTCGTCGCCGACGCCCGTGCTGTGCCCGGCGGCCTGCAGGACCTTCTTCAGGCTCTGGTAGACCTCGGCGCACATGCGCAGACCCTCGCTGAAGCAGCAGGCGCCCACCGGCATGATCATCCACTCTTGCAGGTCCACGTTGTTGTCAGCGTGGGCCCCGCCGTTGAGGATGTTCATCATCGGCACAGGCAAGGTGCAGGCATTCACGCCACCAATGTACCTGTACAGGGGTAGTTCCAGGGCGGCGGCGGCGGCTTTGCAGGCGGCCAGCGACACGCCTAGGATGGCGTTGGCGCCCAGCTTGCTCTTGTTTGGCGTGCCGTCCAGTTCGATCATGTACTGGTCGAGCGCCACCTGGTCGGTCGCATCCCAGCCAATGAGCTCGTCAGCGAGGATCTCGTTGACGTTGTCCACGGCTTTCTGCACGCCTTTGCCGCCGTAGCGCTCCTTATCGCCGTCGCGCAGTTCCACGGCTTCTCGCTCGCCGGTGGAGGCCCCTGAAGGCACGCCGGCCCGGCCCATGGCGCCGCCGGCCAGGTATACGTCTACCTGCACGGTTGGATTGCCCCGCGAATCGAGAATCTCTCTGGCCAGGATGGCCTCGATAGTGGTCATAGTCATTCCTCCCGGTCTTGGGATTGTAGTGAGGACGGGCCGGGTAAGCTCCGGCCGTTCGGCGCGGTGGCCTGCCCGGCCCCTTCTCGTGATGTCACGGACGACTCTAGCGCGGATTCTTGACCTGCGCCTGCGCCGCGGCCAGGCGAGCGATCGGGACCCGCAGCGGGCTGCAGGAGACATAGTCTAGGCCCACTCGATGGCAGAAATCCACGGAATCGGGGTCTCCGCCATGCTCGCCGCAGATGCCCAGTTCCAGGTTCGGGCGCTCGGCGCGGCCCTCCTGGCAGGCGATCTCGATAAGCCGGCCCACGCCCTGCTCATCCAGAGATTCGAAGGGGCTCACCATGATGAGGCCCTTGGAGATGTAGGCTGGAATGAACTTGCCCTCCACGTCGTCGCGGGAGAAGCCGTAGGTGGTCTGGGTCAGGTCGTTCGTGCCGAAAGAGAAGAACTGGGCGATCTTAGCGATATCCCCGGCGATTAGAGCGGCGCGGGGCAGCTCGATCATGGTGCCCAGCATGTACTCAATCTCTACACCCTCGGCGGTCATGACCTCCTGAGCCACGGCGTGCGCGTCCGCCGCACACAGGTCGAGTTCGCCGATGATGCCCACCAGCGGGATCATCACCTCGGGGACGGGGTTGTAACCTTCCCTCTTGAGTTGACAGGCGGCCCGGAAGATGGCGCGCACCTGCATCTTGTAGATTTCCGGGAAGGTGACACCCAGCCGGCAGCCTCGGTGGCCCAGCATGGGGTTGAGTTCGTGCAGGGAGGCGGCGATGTCCATTATGTCCTGCTCGCTCTTGCCGGTGACCTCCGAGGCGGCTTTGACGCCGGCCGGGTCCTTGGGCAGGAACTCATGCAGCGGTGGGTCGAGTAGTCGGATGATGACCGGCTTGCCATCCATGGCCTTGAGGATGCCGTAGAAGTCCTCCTGCTGGTAAGGCAACAGCTCGTTGGCGGCGGCCTCGCGTTCCTCGACGCTCTCGGAGAGGATCATCTTCTGGAAGGTGAGCAGTCGCTTCTCGCCAAAGAACATGTGCTCGGTGCGGGTCAGGCCGATACCTTCCGCGCCCAGCGCTACGGCCAGGGCGGAGTCTTCCGGCGTGTCCGCATTGGTGCGCACGCCGAGGTAGCGGATCTCGTCGGCCCAGGGCATGAACTCGTTGAAGAGCTTGGCCATGGGGGCCTCGGCCTCGCTGATCTCGCCCCGCAGCGCCAGGATGATCTCGGAATCGGTGGTGGGCACGTCGCCCAGCATGACCTCGCCGGTCCCGCCGTCGATGGAGAGGTAGTCACCTTCGTTGATGACATTACCGTTGATGCTCATGAAGCGACCGGAGGCGTCAATCTCCACCGCGCCGCAGCCGACCACGCAGGGCTTGCCCATCTGCCGGCCGACCACAGCAGCGTGGGAAGTCTTGCCGCCCATGGAGGTCAGAATCCCCTGGGAGGCAGCCATGCCGCGGATATCGTCGGGAGAAGTCTCCCGGCGCACCAGCACGACCCGCTCGCCCTTCTCTGCCCACTCCACGGCGTGCCGGGCGGTGAAGACCACGCGGCCGGCGGCAGCCCCCGGGGAGGCGGCCACACCCTTGGCGATGGCGGCCGGCTTCTTCTTGGCGTCAAACTGGGGGTGCAGGAGTTGGTCTAGCTGCGAGGGCTCGACCAGCATCACGGCCTCTTCCTTGGTAATGAGCCCCTCCTCATACATATCGACGGCAATCTTCACGGCGGCTTGCGCGGTGCGCTTGCCATTGCGGCACTGCAGCATATACAACTTGCCGCGCTCAATAGTGAACTCCAGGTCCTGCATATTGTGGTACAGGTGCTCCAGCAGGTCGCAGATGCGCACGAACTCCGCGTAGATCTCGGGCATCTCACGCTCCAGGTCGGAGATATGCTCCGGTGTGCGGATGCCGGCCACCACGTCCTCGCCCTGGGCGTTGAGTAGGAAATCGCCGTACAAGACCTTTTCGCCAGTAGAGGGATCGCGGGTGAAGGCCACGCCGGTTCCCGAGTCATTACCCATGTTGCCGAAGACCATGGTCTGCACGTTCACCGCGGTCCCCAGGTTGTGAGGGATCTTGTTCATCTGGCGGTACGCGACAGCCCGGTCGTTGTTCCAGGAGTCAAAGACGGCGCGCACGCCCTCCATCAACTGCTCCCGAGGGTCCTGGGGGAAGGGCTTGCCGAGATGCTGCTCATAAATGGCCTTCTCCATCTCGACCACGCGCTTGAGGCCGGCGGCGGAGACCTCTACGTCGCTGCTCACGCCCTCTTCTTCCTTGACCTTGTCCAGTGCTTCTTCGAAGAAATGGCGCTTGACACCCATCACGACGTCGCCGAACATCATGATAAAGCGCCGGTAAGCGTCCCAGACGAAGCGCTCGTTACCGGTTAGCCGGATCATGCCCTCGGCCACAGCATCATTCAGGCCGAGGTTGAGCACCGTGTCCATCATGCCGGGCATGGAGAACTTCGAACCGGAACGGACCGAGACGAGCAGGGGATTGTCCGGATTGCCGAACTGCTTGCCGGTGCGCCGCTCCAACTCAGCCATGGCCTCCAGAATTTCCTCTTGCAGGCCGGGAGGGAACTTGTTGCCGCCGGCCACGTACTCGTTGCAGGCGTCCGTGGTGACGGTGAAATCAGGGGGCACAGGTAGGCCCTGGCTGGTCATGATGAACAGGTTGGCCCCCTTGCCGCCAAGGAAGTCCCGCAGTTCGCGCCCCTGCTCGGCCAGCGCCGCCTTCAGGGGTTCGAGGTCGGTATCGGACTGGTAAACACGCTTCAGAGTGGACATCCAAACTGCCTCCTATGTTGGTGGTGAACGAAACAAATATGGCCAGGGCAGGGGCCGCGCGCAGTTCGTACGGCCTACTCCTGTATTCCTGTACTTTCCAGCAACTCCGCTACCGCCGGCCGATCGCACTTGGCCACAGGACGGTTCGGGAGTAGCAGCACCCGGTAGCGGCGACGACTCATCCCCATCTGCAGGGCGATCTCCTGACCGACTTCCACCGGGCTGGCCGGCTTGACGGTCCGCCCCTCAATCTTTACCAGACCGCCGTCGCACAGCTTCTGGGCCAGCGTTCGGCGGGGGACAATCCCGGAGTTGCGCAGGAAGAGGTCAATCCTCATTGGTTCCCGCCGCCTTGGCCGCGTCCCACAGGTGGTCCATCTCATCCAGCGTCATTTCGCTGAGATCGCGGCCCTGGTCCCTGGCCCCCTGCTCGATCTGCCGGAAACGCTGCTCAAACCTCCGGTTAGCTTCCCGCAGCGCCTCTTCCGCTTCGACACCCACAAACCGACAGAGGTTTACCACGCTCGCCAGCACGTCGCCGACCTCATGGCGGATCGCCTCCGTGTCCTGGGCCGTTAGCGCGGCATCCAGTTCCGCCAGTTCCTCGGCGATCTTCGTACGAGGACCATTTACCTCGTCCCAGTCGAAGCCAACCTTGGAGGCCCTCCGTTGGAGCTTCTGTGCCCGTTGGAGCGCCGGGAGTGCGCGCGGAATCCCGTCCAGCACCGACAGCCGGGGCTCCTCCGGGTGCTCAGCTCGCTTGAGCTGCTCCCAGTTGTGCAAGACCTCTTCGCTCCCGCTAACTTCGACGGTGCCAAAGACATGGGGATGGCGATGGTAGAGCTTGTCTACGATGCGCTGGACGATGTCGTGAATGTCAAACTCGCCACGCTCGGCGGCCAGCTGCGCGTGAAAGACCACCTGCAGCAGGACATCCCCCAGCTCCTCGCAGATGCACTGGGGCCGGGAGGTCTCGATCACCTCGATCAGTTCGTAGGCTTCCTCGATCAGATGCGGGGCCAGGCTCTCGTGCGTCTGTTCCCGGTCCCAGGGACAGCCGTCCGGGCCGCGCAGGCGTCGCATGATCTCCACCAGCTCATCGAATTCCTTCATCGCAGTGCCTCCGCTCCCGCTTGCGCCTGGGGAGAAGCCGGAGGTGGTGTGCACGGCCACGCTTCGGCAACCGTAAGGGCCACGGTTGTCGGCAGACTTGCCCGGGTGGGGGGTGTGAAGCAGGGGTGCTAGCCGCCGGGCGGGGCGGGACTGGCCGGAGCAGGTGCCGGTGGAGTGGCGGACGTAGCCGGAGCAGAGGCTGCCGGCGCGCCGGGAGCCGCCGAAGACTGCGCGCCTTCGGGTCCGAACTCCGGTACCTGCGTGGGACGGAACTCCTCATTCAGGCTCTGGAACTCCGGCGAGACCACGTTGACTTTGGCCTCCTGGCGGAGTTTGCTCCGCAGGGTCATGATCGCTTCAGGCGTGAGCTTGGAGCGCAGGAAGTCCCGCAGCACCTCGGTCTTGACCTGATCATAGGTGCGCTTCTCGGCCGGCTGCTGCTTCTCCAGCTTGACCACCAGCCACTCGCTGCCGGCCTGTGTGGGTTGCGAGTATTGGCCTTCCTTGAGGCTGCTGAGGATGTCTCCCAGCGGCGGCCGGAGCGTCTTGGGGTCGGTGGGAGGCACGAGTCCACCGGTCTCGCGAGTGCCGGGGTCGGTCGAGTATTGTTTGACGACCGCGGCAAAGTCTGCGCCGCCTTTGAGAGCGGCCATGACCTTATCGGCAGTGGCTTTGTCGGGCACGGCGATCAGGCGGAAAGAGACCTTCTGCGAGACGTCATACTGTTCCTTGTGCTTTGCGTAATACTCCTGCACATCCGCGTCGGTATACTTGACGTCCTTGGTGGCCAGCTTCTCCAGCATGATGCGGGGCTCGAGCACCTCTTTGGTGAACTCGTCGGGGTTGATTCCCGCCTGCGCCGCGCGCTGCTGGAAAGCCTCAGTGGACCCAAAGCCCTCTACGATGGCTTGGTTGATGTCATCCTGGGTGATCTGCAGGCCCGCCTTCTTGAAGGCGTCCCGGATGATCTGGGTCTCGATCAGTGAAGCGAGGACTTGCTTGCCGGCCTGCTCGCGCAGGCGTTTGTTCAGTTCGGCCTCGCTGATCTTGGTGCCGTTGACAATGACGGCGGGACGCGACCCGCACCCTGTCAAGACAGGAAGAAGGGCGACGACCAGTCCGAGCAGGACCAGCCCTCGCCCAGGTGTGCTGAGCATGGACAAGTTGGTTGGCTCCTTTCCGAGTAACCCGTGAGAAAAGTACCGGCAGAGTATAACACAGGTCTGCGGAAAAGGGAAGGGCGAGCGGTCGCCAGTCCCAGGAAACAGCGACCGGCGCCTTACTCGGCCGCCGGGCGCTCCTTGGCCTTATCCGACTCCGCCGCCAAGGCCCGCATTTTCTCCTGTTCCGCTTCGAGTTCAGCCGCGCTGCGCACTGGTAGCCGCGCCGCGCCCGGGTAGTCTCGCCTCGGGAGCAGATCCCCACCCGCCAGCCGTTCTCGGGCCGCAGCGATGGCCGGACCGTACTGCGGTAGCCACTGCTCCTGGGCCACCAGCAGTTCGTCGGCCATCTGCCACACCTCCGGCGGATTGCACACCGCTCCGGTCAGCGGGTCCATCAGCAGGGCCTGGCGCAGCAGCTTATCGTCCCCGTGCACGGCTGCTTCTACCGCCAGGCGCTGCACGCCTACGCTGACGTTGCACACCGCCGCCGGTCCCAGGGGCAGGTCGCCGACGATGCCCATAGTCAGTCCGTTGCCGTCCACGTAGCTGGGAGCTTCGACGACGCAGTCCGGCGGAAGGTTGGTGATGCATCCGCCGTTGACCCGGTTGAAGTGTCCCCGGTAAACGCGCCCCGTCTCCAGCGCCTCGATGATGTATGAGCCATGCTCGTGGCCCCGGTCCTCGGGCCGGAAGGTCCAGGGGGGCTGCTCCAGCCAGTTGGGAAAGTCGTGCTCAAACCAGTCCCGCCCCTCCAGGCACACCCGCAGGTATCCGCCCGTCTCTCCGTTGATCCAGGAGCCCAGGTCAATCCACTCTCTGATCTCCTCCGGCCGCTTGCGATACCAGGGCACATACTCGGAGAGGTGGCCGTTGGATTCGGTGCTGTAGTAGCCGAAGCGGCGCAGCATGTCAATGCGCACCTTCTCCGTGCGGCTGAAGTCGGGATGCCGCTCAAAGGCCTCTAGCAGGCGGCCGGTCAGGTCCTCCCCCTTGTGTTTCACCGATACGTACCAGGTCTGGTGATTAATCCCGGCGCAGATAATGTCAACTTCCTCGCGGGGCAGCCCCAGGGCCATGGCGATCTGCCAGTGGCCGCCTTCCACACCGTGACACAGGCCTACGACGTCGACGCCGTAGCCGTACTTACTGCAAGCCCAGGTGTTCATCGCCATCGGGTTGGAGTAGTTGAGGAACAGGCACCCCGGGGCGGCCACCTCGCTGATGTCCTTGCAGAACTCCAGGAGGACCGGGATGGTGCGCTGGCCGTACATGATCCCGCCGGGCCCCAGCGTATCTCCCACGCACTGGTCCACGCCATACTTGAGGGGGATCTCAATGTCGGTGGTGAAGGCTTCCAGACCGCCGACCCGGACGAAGGAGAAGACATAGTTGGCCTCGCGCAGCGCCTCGCGCCGGTCGGTCGTGGCCTCAACCGTGGCCGGGATTCCGGCGCTCTCGAGGTCACGCCGGCACAACTGGTAGACCATGTCCAGGTTGTGGGCGTTGAGGTCGGTGAGAGCGAAACGGGTGTCGCGCAGTTCCGGGACGCACAGGACATCGCGCACCATACCGCGAGTGAAACCGACGCTCCCGGCGCCGATAACGGCAATCTTGATGGGCATGACAATGCTCCTTGTGCAGCTTGGAAGCAGACACGGAGGAGCCGGATAGGTGACTCGCTCGCGCCTGGGTCCGCAAGACTGAGCCTATCCGGCCCCCCCCCGCGATTTCCTGATTGACGCTACTGCTCCGGGGCCCCGGGTGAGGCAGCCAGCGGCCTCTTCAATTCCTCGACGATGGTCTTGAACTCCTTGTCGCGGACGTGAACCCGCGCCTCCCGCCGCAGCTTCTCGCGCAGGGCGGTAAGACTGGCCCGGCTGGTCTGCGCCAGGACATAGTCGCTCGCCACCTGGGCCTGCGCCTGCTCAAAGGTCTGCTGGGTGCCCGGCGTGCGCTGCTCCAGCTTCAGGATCACATGAACCTGCCCGATCGCCAGGGGCTCAGAGTGCTTACCCTCCGCCAGGTCTCGGAGCGTCTGAGCCAGCGGGGCGGGGATGTGGGCGACGGGGACGTTCTCCACCAGGCCGCCATTCTGCTGGGCGCTGGGGTCCATGGAGTAGTCTGCGGCGACCTGGGCGAAGTCCGCCCCGCCTTGCAGCGCGGCCACGGCCTTGTCGGTATCCTCCTGGCTCTTGAGCACAATCTGCCGCAGGGTCACCGTCTCCGGCGTGGCGTAGTTGCTCAGATGATCGGCGTAGTACTTCTGCAGGGCCTCGGGCGTAGCCGGTGCCGCGTGCAGGGCCAGCTTCTCCAGCATGACCTGGGGCTTCACAGAGCGCTCGATGTAGCTGTCGGGATTGACGCCGTTCTGCAGCGCCGCCTGGCGAAAGTTGTCCAGGCTCCCGAAGCGTTGCTCTAGGAAGGCAGTGACCTCCGCCTCTAGCAGCGGCAAGCCCGACTTGATGTAGGCATCGGTGATGATACGGGTCTCGATCATGGCGGCGAGTACGTCATGACCGGCCGCCTCGCGCAGTTGAGCGTTGAACTCGGCCTCGCTGATTTCCTTACCGTTGACATAGGCTACTCCAGCGGCCTGGGCGACGCCGCCAGGACTGAGGAACAAACCGGCTGCCGCAGTCAGCAGCAGCCCGAAACGTAGACAAGTGGACAACTTGGGCTCCTTTGCGATGGACAGAAATGAGTAACGGCGCCGGCCACTATACCACAGTCGTGGCGGAAGGGGAAGCCGGCTGCTGGGGGCGGAATCCCTCAAGCCCGGGACTCGTTGGTCCGGGCGCAGGACTACCCCGCTCGTGCGGCGAATCAGCGACCAGCCTCCCAACCGACAGGAGACTCCATGCACCTACTTTCCGGTCTGTTCGAGATCGTCATGCACCTGGACGTCCATCTGGGTGCCTTTACACAGCACTATGGTACCCTGACCTACGCGGTGCTGGCGGGGATCATCTTCTGCGAGACTGGGCTGGTGGTGACGCCCTTCCTGCCGGGCGATTCGCTGCTTTTTGCGGCCGGGGCTACCGCGCAGACGCCTGGCTCGGCGCTTACTCCCGGGCTGCTATTGTTGATTCTGTGGCTGGCGGGTTGCTGCGGTGACTCCACCAACTACTGGATAGGGCGCTTCATCGGCCCCCGCGCCTTTCGCACCAACAGCCGCCTGCTCAACAAGAAGCATCTGGAGCGGACGCACGAGTTTTACGAGAAGTACGGTGGCAGCACCGTGATTGTGGCGCGGTTCGTGCCTATTGTACGCACCTTCGCGCCCTTCGTAGCCGGGATCGGAGCCATGCGCTATCGCCGCTTCGTGCTGTTCAGCATGGTCGGCAACCTGCTCTGGGTGGGGATTTTCGTGCTGGGCGGCTACTTCTTCGGCAGTCTGCCCTTGGTGAAGCAGCACTTCTCGCTGGTGATCGTCGCGGTAATCCTGATCTCGTTCGTGCCGGGACTGGTGGAGTACCTCAAACACCGGCGGCGGAGCAAGCAGGCGGCCGCGCCGGCTTCCGTTGACGCTCCCTGAGGCACCGTGCTATAGTCGGCCGCAGCCGTCTCCTGTGGACCCCCCCTTTTCCCTGCCAGGGGAGGGGGCAGGGGCAGGGGCAGAGAGCCATGATCGAACTCCGGCAGACCCTTACCGATCTCCTCGCGAACGTGCGCTTCCTGGACGTCCTGGACGTTCTGCTCGTGGCTTACCTGATCTACCGGGTGCTGCTGCTGATCCGGGGCGCCCGGGCCGTGTCCCTGTTGCGGGGTGTGGCGCTGGTGCTGCTGGTACTGCTGGTCTCTGCCTGGCTGCCGACGCTGAACTACGTCCTGCGGGCGATTGTTCCCGTAATCCTCCCCGTGGCGCTCATCGCTCTGGTGGTGATATTCCAGCCGGAACTCCGCCAGGCTCTGGAGCGCCTGGGCCGTACCGGCTTTCTGCCGGCGCCGCTGGGGTCGCTCAGCGACGAGAGCGGTCCGGATGTGATCGGGCAAGTGGTGGAGGCGGCCGCCAGTCTCGCCGATAGGGGGCACGGAGCCCTACTGGTGCTCGAGCGCACCCAGCCGTTGGTGGACATCATTCGCACCGGCAAGGCCATCAGCGGGCGGGTCTCGGTGGAGCTTTTGCTCACCATCTTCAGCCCGCGTACCCCGCTACATGACGGGGCGGTGGTCATCCGGGGCGCGCAGATCATGGCGGCGGCCTGTGTCCTACCCCACTCGGAGCGGCCGGGCCTGTCCACCGAGACCGGCATGCGCCACCGGGCCGCTCTTGGCCTGGCCGAACGCACCGATGCCGTCATTGTCGTGGTCTCCGAGGAGACGGGCAATATCTCCCTCGCCTTCAACGGCACGCTTAGTCCGGCACTGGAGCGCCCGCAGCTCACCGAGCGGTTGATGGAGCTGTTTGAGGCCCAGCGCGCGGAGCGAAGGGTTTTCTTCTGGAGGAAGTAGAGACGGGGCTGCCAGGCGCCTGTCGGGCAGCAAGCACCGGGCAGGGACCGTACCATGCACTACCTGAATATGTGGTTCCGCCAGAACCTGGGGCTGAAGATCATTTCCGTCTTCATTGCGTTCGGCCTGTGGGCCTATGTGATGGTGCGCGAGAACCCCGCAGTCACCCGCGAGTTTGACGCACGTGTAGTCCTGCGCGACAAAGCCGAGGGGCTCACAGTGCTCAGCTACAGCCCTCGCTCGGTGCGGGTGGAACTGGCGGGGTTGCGCCGTCTGGTCCAAGACCTCAGTCCCAGCCAGATCACAGTGGCAGTGGACCTGAGCGAAAAGGGGGCGGGCGAGCACACGGTTCCGGTCGTGCCTCCCCAGTTGCCGCAGGGAGTCACCTTGCGGGCCATGGTCCCAGGGACTGTACAAGTGGTGCTGGATCGCCTCATGACGGAGACCCATACTGTGTCGGCTCGCCTCCGTGGTCAGCCGGCAGCCGGATTCACGCTGGGGACTCCGCAGTTGAGTCGCACCGAGGTCAAAGTGACGGGCGCCGCCAGTGTCCTGGCTCGCCTGAGCCGGGTTACAGCCGAGGCGGACGTCTCCGGCCTGAATGCGACCTCAGAACTAAGCGCCTCGGTGCGGGCTCTGGACCAGAACGGGGAGGTCATCGAGGGGTTAGAGGTCTCACCGGCTCAAGTCGCGGTGGTGGTGCCGGTGACGCGGGCAGCCCAGGCCAGCAAGACTCTCCCGGTTCGACCCCAGACCGGTGCCCCTGCGGAGGGGTACGAGGTCAGGGAGATCAGCGTGCGTCCGGAGCAAGTAACGGTCACCGGCAGTCCGGAAGCGCTGGCGGCGCTGGAGTCCCTCAGCACCGAGATGATTCCGCTGGCGGACCTCACCGCGAAAGAGACTTACAGAACCAAGCTGGTTCTGCCTGCCGGGGTGAAGCGGGTCGGGGAAGGGCCCATCGAGGTCACCGTCACTGTGAGCAAGCATTCCGACGCGGGGTCGGGTCCCGCCACCTCCGGACGGCCTCCCTCCTCCGAAACGGGGGGCACGCTCCCGTCGGGGCCCAAGCCTGAGTCAGGTGAAGCAAGTCACAGCCTGTCCCCGCCCGGATCGGCTCCTCGGCTGGAGCCCCGGCCGGGCTCGCCTGCCGGCAGCAGCCGTCACTAAGTCGGCGGCGGATCCGGTTGGTCTCAGCCAGGGCTACTCGGCCACCTGGAGCCGCTCCAGATTGCGGCGAGCAGTCACGTCTTGCGGGAACCGTCGCACTGCCTCCTCCCACACCTGCCTCGCCTCGTCCCGTCTGTTCAACGCCTCCAGATCGTGGGCGTAGATGTGCAGCGGCACCCACCACGTCTCGGTGTGGTGGGCGGCGTACTGCAGATAGGGTAGAGCCGAGGCGTAACGCTTGGTGTTGAAGTAGTGGAAGCCGAGGTTGAAATGCGCCAGCCAACTGTCGGAGTTGGCTGCGATCCCCGCCTCCAGGATCTTCACCGCCCGTTCCTTGCGCCCCAGACTCCACTGCAGCCAGGCCGCATCATCGTAGACCTCCACCCGCTGGGGACTGAAGAAGAGCGAGGTTTCCAGCAAGACGCAGCACTGGTCGTACTCCCCCCGGTGCCACCAGTAGTCCGAACCGAGGGTGAGCCCATCAGCGATTTGCTCCCACAGAGCCGCGCCCGATGCCGCAGTCGGCGTCAGCTCTGCCCGGCTGGGGTAAGGAGGCAGGGGACGCCAAGGGGCCGTCTGCAGGGCTAGGGGGATGAGCGTGCGCAGAAAGGGATCCCTTTCCGGCAGCTGCGCCTCCAGCAGAGCGCGCCCCTCCGGTGCATACAGACGCCACATCCCGATGAGCGCGAGATAACGTTCCCAGACTTCTCCATTCCTAAAGACCCCGTCGGCCTCGTCCTTCCCACGCTCGTCGCCGAGGTAACACAGCGCAAGTCCCGCTCTGCGTCGCACCGCTGCCTCCGGATCGCGAAGCGCGCCGGCCAGACACTCGCGGGAGCGCTGGGCACCGATTAGTCCCAAAGCGAGAGCAGCCCGGGCGCGCTCCAGGGGGGGCATCCTCCCACAGGCGGTCCAGGAGGGCCTCCCGCCATTCGCGCCTTCCCCACAGCATCTCCAGGGGCGCCCAGTCAGGTCGGCCCGGGGCGGTGACGTAAGGAACGAAGAGCGACTCATGCCCTTCACTCTGCTCCGGCTCCCGCAACTGTTCCTGTTCGGAGCTGGGGGTTAGTGGTTCGCACTGTCCGGCAGCCGGTTCCGCAGAGGCGAGCCAGGGCCAGACCAAAAGCCCAGTCAGCAGCACCCACCATAGCCTGTGCGTCCCATTCCTGCTCATTTCGTGTTGCTTCTTCTCGCTACGCGGACCGACCGGCTCGCCTCGGCGCCGATCAGCGGGCTGCCCGTGCCCCGGTCTCGGCCACCGGGGCCACCGACAGGGTGAAGTCTATCCCCGTCAGCACCCGTCCGCCCCCCAATAAGATGACGTCGCGGCCGATCGCATGATCACCGTACTGGACTGTTATCCGGTACGAGCCGGGCGGAACGAAGAGATAGTAGTTTCCGCTGGGTGGAGTCGTGGCCGTGTCCATGACCTCGCCCAGATCTCTGTTCAGAGCCGTTACCGTGGCTCCGGAGTTGTCGCTCTTGCCGAGAAGGGTCACGGTTCCGGCAATAGTGTGCGGTCCGGGTGGCGGCTCAGGCGCCGTGGGTGCCAGGTACAGGGTCAGCGGGCCCATGCCCGGGACTACATTGATTCGCTCTTCCCGGTCATCATATCCGGAGGCAGTGACCTTCACGGTCTGCTGCCCCACCAGCACGTCAGGCACTCGGAAACTCCCGTCAGCGCCGGTGAGCACGGCAGGCGGTTCGCCTATCTGCACCTGGGCCCCGGCCACCGGCGCTTCCAGACCCAGCCGGAGCACTTTGCCGCTCACTGAGACCCGGGTGCTCCCACTGAGCAGAGCCAAGTTGATCGCCGCATTGGTGCCCTCCGCGTCGGCCTTCAGGTCTACCTCGGTGACCGCCTCCAGATAGCCACTGGCCTGGGCGGTCACCGTCACCCGGCCAGCGGGGATGCCACCGAATCTGTAATGCCCGGTCCGGTCTGTGTAGCCGACCACTGGATCCCCACTCGTGGGCGTAAAGGTTACAATGGCGTTCGTAATTGGCCCCCCGCTCTGTGCTGTGATCGTGCCTTCGGCAGTGCCGGTCGAAGCCGGATCTGCCGGTTCCATCTCGACGCTCACGGAGGTATAGGAATAGGTGCTGAGCGTGAGCATCTGCGACACGGTTACCCAGCCGGGAGCGCTCACGGTTAGGGGCTGCTGTGGGGAGGTAGTGTCTCCCAGCGGCACTCCGGTGATGACCGCCCAGCCCTGGGCCAGATCGGTCTGCCCCGTCACACCGCCCACGGTGATGCTGGCAACTACCGGTACCAGGTCGCTCGTGCCCTTCTTGCGGGCCTCCACAATCACGGTCGTCGTGGACGGGCCGGGCGTGGTTCCCGTGTTGATGCCGCCGCCACAGCCGGCGCCGATCAGTGCAGCCAGCAGGAGAAGCGGCACCGCTCGAGGCCAAGTTGTTCGGGACTGCGATTCAGTCATCCGGTGTTCGCACGCTTACTGGTTCTCGCACATGCTGAGGGGCCGGGCGGGCAGACTCGCCTCACCCCCTGCCCCTTCTCCTTGCGGGAGAGGGGGTCCCGAGGGAATGCGTCCCAACATGCAGGCCCTGGCCGCTCGCCGCTCCCCCCGGCAAGCCCGGGCCGTTCACACGGGCGGAAACAGCACCCTCACTCCTCCGGCCATCAGGCAGCGCAGCCAGTAGCCGACAAAGGGCTGCAGAGTGTCGGCCATGCCATAGGAGTTGGACACCGGGTCATAGCTATAGAAGCCCTGCTGCAGCCAGCCGTTGCTGATCGCGTCAGCGAAGGGCACCGGGTCGTCGGTGCCGATCTGCACCTGCAGGTCACTGACCGCTACGGGTGTCCGGCGCGGACTGCCGACCATGTTCCAGCCCAGGGCTACCCCCAGCGGGAAGACCTGGTTCTCAGCCGGCAGCAAGCCCTGGACGTTGACCGTGACCTCGCCGTAGAGCTTGAGCCAGTAGCCGCGGCCCGGGGCAAAGGGCTCTAGGCGGGGCCAGATCTGGTAGCCGCCGTCCGGGGGAGCGGTCGGATCCCAGCGGGCCAGCAGGAGGCGGGCGGGGTCTATGCCCAGCAGCCTCGCCGCGTTGGTCTCGGTTGGTTCCACCGGCAAGGACATCATCACCAGCCCGGTGCCTTGTCGCCGGAAGGTGTGGGTCAGTCCCGCCTGTCCGCCCCCAGGCAAAAAGGCCGTGTAACCGTCCCAGCCGACGTTGAGCACGCGCTCCACTTTCTGCCCCTGCGGGTTGGTGACGAGCACCGTGATCTGGCCGGGAGTAAGCCGCCCGCTGCCCAGAATCGTTCCCCAGACGCCCCGCCCGGCGGGCAGAGCGGCGCGCGTGTAGTCCCCAGTCACGTCCAGCGTAGCCGTGGGGCCATCCATCACCGCGCCCCAGAAGTTGTTCTCGCCTGGGTTGAAGCCGCGCACCCCGTAGGGGTAGGGGTAATTCCCGCGCAGGCCGTTGACGTCCAGTTGGACGGTGATGCGCTGGGCCCCGCCGATGCTGGAAAAGGTGGGGATCAGCTGGGTCTCGCCCGCGCCGCTGCCCGTCGCCGAGATAGGCGGCATGACGTTGCCTGACTCCGAGTACAGGCTCAGGGAGAAGTCGTAATTCCAGTAGATCAACCGGGGAGTTCCCGCGCGGGGCGCTTCGTCGCCCTCTGCGCCGGTGAGATAGTGCTCGGTGACGAGGATGACCGCGTCCTCCAACGGTGCGTTCCAGGTGTACAGCTTCAGTCCGGTGTGTACCGAGGTGTCCAGCACGTACTGGCGCACGAACCAGTCGTAGAACGACATGCCTTCCACCTGGGGGAGTACGGTCGCAGCTACATCCTTGAGGGCGGGCACGTCGCCGGGTAGACGGGCGGTATAGGCTGCGTAGTAAGCTTGGTTGAAGTTGTTGAAAAAGGCGTTATCCTCTGCCCAGGCTTTGAGCCAGACGGTGCGGGCCATGGCGATCCGCCACACCAGCATGCCGCTGAATCCGGAGGTGGGGTAGAAGGTGCTGTTGGCGAGGGCGGGCTGGTTCTCGCATTCGTATACCGACCAGGCGTAGAAAGGACCGGGGTCCACCGGATCATAGCCGGGGGCTACTCCCGCCATAGTCTGCACCACGGTGGCCGCGGCCCCGGCCATCCCGTCCTCCCAGGCGTCATAGTACAAGGCTGCATCGTCGCGAAAGGCGTGCAACACCAGCAGGCACAAGACGAAGGTGTCTTCTGGGAAGTTGCCGATGAGCGGCGCCATCCGGATCTCGTTAGTGCTGGCGTTATAGACGCCGCCCTGGAGCGGATGGATAGTCGTGTCCTGAACTATGGTGACCGTCAGATTGAAGGCGGGAGGGCCGTAGACCTGCCGCATCTTGGGGTAGGCGTTGCTGAGATACGCTTGCAGGGCGGCCTGGTCGGCGGCCGACCAGCCGCTGAACCGGAAGGTCAACTGGTTGAGAGGACTGCCGATCCCGCTGCCGGTCTGCGCGGCTCGCACCAGGTTCGGCTGCACGAGGCGGTCGTTCTGGGTCTGGTACATCATGCGCGGGAAGCGCGCCTGTAGCGGGGCCGCCGGCGACTTGGCTCCGCCCTGGGCCAGCACCCGCAGCCCGCGCACCGCTCGCTGCAGCCCGGCCACCGGGTGTTGGCGGGTGATAGGATTGCCGGTTCCCATCACCATGATCGGTCCCGGGGTCCGTGTGGGGCCCAGCGGCTGCAGGATGGCTCCCTGGGGCCCGTTGCACACCGAGGCAAAAGGCCGGTTCACGATCGTCCGGAAGGGTCGCGCCCCCGCCGGGGTCGCTGCCAGCAGGGCCGCGGCCGCCCACAGCCACGCAGCGCAGTGTCCGTGGACGCCGCGAGGCCGGCCGGCCCCGGAACTCCGGTGGGGGCAAGCGGGTCTCTGCCTACTGTCAGCTTTCCGTAACCCGACCCTCATCTGTTCACCACCATTCACCGGCCGAGTCCAGGTCCCAGCGGGACAGGCCCTCCTGCCAGTACCAGTCTGCCTCCGCCGTCCAGGGCGTCGCCGCGCCGGGGGCGGCGGGCACCTGACCGCCGGGGGAGGCTGTGGGTGCGCCCGGTTGCGTTGGTCCCCAACCCAGGCTGGGCGCAGCGGCGGTCCCGGCGCTGCTTTGCCGCTGGTGGAACTGGCCCAGCCCGGTCGAGAAGCCGCCCATGGAGCCGCCGTAGCCACCGTAGCTCCTCCAGCCCTGTCCATAGCCGCTCAGGGCGGACGAGAAGCCGCTGGACCCTGCGTAGTAGCCGCCGGTGAAGGCCCCCGCTCCGGTGCCGTAGCCGGTCCCGCCATAGCGCGAGCCTGCGCCGAAGCCCAGTTGATAACCTCCGAAGGTCGCCAGCGCCGTGCTGCTGCCGAAACCGCTCCCAAAGCCGGTGTAGCCCAGGCTGCCGTAGTCAGTACCGGCCAGCGGTCCGCCGGCGCCCGCTCCCGCTCCGCTCCCGCCCACACCTCCACTGAAACTGGTGCTCACGCTGAGCGCAAAGGTGTTGGTCAGGTAGTCCTGGCCCGTGAGTTGCGTGCCGGTGAAGATGGGGCTACTGGGCTCGCCTGCCAGGTTCTTGATGAAGCGATACCCGAAGTTGAGCTGGGTCGTCTTGCCCATGTTGGCCTGCCAGCCCAGCTCCGCTGTACTCTTCTTGAAGGCCGCGTACCCGCTGGAGAAGTCCGATAGTCCCAGGTTGCAGTACAGATTGGAGCGATTGCTCAACCGGTACCGGACCTGGCCGCTGACGTCGCTCAGAGCGGTGGGGACCATGATGTACCGCTGTCGATCGCCTAGGGTGATGTAGGTCGGGCTGCTCCCGCTCTGCCGGTTTAGAGCGAGGCCTACTCCCCAGGGCCGCTTCTCCGGCTGGAAGTTCAGTGAAACCGTAGACAGGTTGTTGCTCACGGCCCCCCGACCCGCGTCGGTGAAGACCAACTCGTCACTGCCCAGACTGGTGGTCAGGGACCAGGCGGGGGAGAACCGCCAGGTGGCAAACAGAGTGCGCGTATTCTGATTGCTGTCGGCGAGATAGCCGACCCCACCACTGCTCAGGTAGGAGCGCCGCGACAGGTTGACGCCCAGGTTAAGCCGGTCGGTAGGGTTATACGTTATCCCCAGCGTGGTGTTGACATCCTCATACCGTGGGGTGGTGGTTGTGGTCGTGTCGTCTCCTCCGGAGATCTGTTGCAGATGGAGCCAGGCGGGTAGCACCGCAGGCCCGCTCAGTCCGGCGGCGTAAGTCCCGGTATAGCTGCTGTAACTGCCGTAGAACCCGCTGCTGACCGCCCCGTTGGAGACGCTGCTTGTCCGGTCCAGGTTAAGGGTCAGGCGGGAACTGGGAGTCCAGCGCCCCGATAGCTGTAAGGACCGGGCGCTGGAAGTGGTGGGGGTGATGCTGGTGCCTACCGCGGAGGTGCCAGTAGAGCGGTTGTTGTTGAGATTGGCTGAGAGAGACAGGCGATCGCTGGGTGACCAGGTCAGCGACACCAGCGAGAGCGCGGAACTGCTGCTGGCCGCCATCGTGCCTACGGTGCTGGTGGAGCCGCCGTAACTCTGCCGGTTGCCCTGCCAGGAGGCCTGGAGCTTCAGCCGCTTGCTGAAGTCGTGCCGTGCCTGGATCTGGTTGGTAGTGTAGCTGCTTCCCCCCAGGCTGCCCCCGGAGTTGGCCATGCGGTCCAGGCTCCAGCTGATCGCCGGCAGGCCCGGCTTCTGGTATTGCAGAGCCAGCGAGGCGCGCTTAGCACGGACATCTAGAGCGGTGGAGGTGGTGGTCGTCTGCTGGGGCGACAGACCCTGCGCCGCATAGGCGCCATAGTCCGTGTAGCCGCGGTACCCGCCATACCCGCTGTAGCCGCTGTAGCCGAACGACAGCCCGTTGTTGGTCTTCACGTCGGAGAAGATGCTGGACAGGTTCAGGTACCGCCCCAGTCGCCATTCTGCCCGCGTGTTGAGGCCCGACTCGGAACGATAGAAGCCTACCGTATTCATGTAACTGAAGGTCGGCTGCATATGGCGCCATTCCGCGGTCATGCTGAAGTTGGGCCGACCGTAGGCGAGTAGTGTGGACATGGCCGTACCCGACGAGCCGGAGGCGCCTCCCGTGCTGTGCGCAAACTGACTGATGAGAGACAGATTCCTGGCTACCTGATAGGATAGGTCCAGACCGCGAATCTCCAGGTCCGGAGAGGCCACGACCAGCCCCAGGTTGTAGTAATACTGAATCTTGACCAGCGAGGTGGGAGGCACGGCCCGCCGGAAGATAATGCGGCCAATCTGCCGATACGAGTCGTAGTCTACGCCCTCGCGCTGCTCCTGCAGATCCACCAGCACCACCAGCGGCTTGGCGATGGTCTGTTGCTTGCCCCTGTAGGTTATTGTGGCTCCATCGGCCAGGATCGGCCGGTAGTTGGTGTCGAAGGGGCCGGTAGTTCCCGAACCCTCGTAGATGTCTTCCTGGTACCCGGCAGTGTCCCCCTGGCCGGCGCTAGGCCGATTCTGCCGGAGCACCGTCAGCCCGGCTACGCCCCGACCTTTGCGCAGAGGCATCTCCGCACGCAGCCCCGACAGTGTGCCGATGTCTGCGCTGAAGCCGGTGGACTGGTAACTGGCGGTGATGGTCGAGGTGCTGGGGATGATGCGGGGCGGTCCGCTGCTGGGCTCGAACCACAGCTCCCCTGTCTGGTAGTCCACCCGGTAGTCGGTCCCCAGTTGCAGGATCTGCTCGTTCACTTTGACATTGAGGGAGCCCTCAATGATGGGCGTGAAGGTGAGAAAGTATGGTCCGGAGGTGTTGTTACCGGCGAAGGTCTGGTTGTGGGTGATGCCCTTCTCCTTGGAGTAGAAAGCCCGGAGCAGGCCTTTGTTGGGTAAGACCTGGTCTACCTGAAAGCCGCGCAGGCTCTTGCCGAAGGAGGCGAACTCGTTTCCGGGCAGGTTGACGTTGAGATCCCCGTAGAAGATGGCGGTGTCGTGGCCGACGTAGCCCACGACCCATTGGGTATAGTCCTGGCCCCAACCGGAGGCGGACAGGTCGGCCTGGAAGCCGAATTCCTTCCAGATCGGCCCTTCCAGATGCAGGCTGCTCTGGCGGTAGAAGTTGCCCGTATCCCAGCGCTGCCCCTCGAAAGCCTGCTGCGAGCCCTGCAGGAAGTTGCGCTGGAGCGTCATGGTGTTCTGGCCGGTGGCGCGGACCCCCTGGAAAAGCCCCGCCCGGTCCAGAAATCTCCGGATAGAATCAGTCCACCCCCCCTGCGCTCCGGAGGCAGCCCCAAGCAGGCAGCCCAATGACAGGCCCAGCCCAAGGACAAAGGCGAGGGGTTTTTTCGGGAACATGACCACGCTCGGCGATGGATGGAGTCTCCGGGACGGCGTTTCGACGCCTCCAAGAGGCCAATTGTTCCCGCTGGACCCGGATTCTCCTTCAGCTCGGCCGAGGCGTATTGGTGCCTGCGTCGTTAGGCAGGAGTGGCTACTGCTCGCTCAGGTCCACCGGCAGCCCGCCGGAGAAGGCGGCCGACGCATCTGCTCTGTCGGAGAGGGAGACTGCCGCGGGCTGTGCCAAGACCACTGCGGCCCAGGCTTGGCCAACCGCCTCTGCGACTCCCGGCGCACGAATCAGCTCGTGAGGCCCGGAGAGCGCCTGGCGCAGTACGGCCACCGCCCGCCCGGAGTCAGGGCAGCCCTCCACAATCACAAGTGTCGGGCAGCGCACCAGGGCAGCAAAGGCGGCCAGATTCCAGGAGCCCCGGCCGGCGCTGGGCACCTGCGGGTCAAGACTCACCACGCAGCCGATCTCGCCTGGCCGCAGCGCAGCCAGGGCGACGGCCAGCGCCGCGGCTTCTCCTCTCCCCATCACCGCCACCTTGCCGATGGCAACCCCTGGCGCCGATAGCAGTACGGTCAGCGCCTGGTAGGCGTCCAGCAGGGCCCGGCGCGGATCGGTCACGGGATGCTCAACGGGCAGGTACATGTGAACGAGTCCGTCGGCGCTCCCGGCGATTGGCGACAGGGGACCCAGGTGGAGCATCGCCCCTGTCTCCGCTCGGAGACGGGGAGGAAAGAAGATGCGAGCCTGCAGTCGTTGTCCCTGGCTTCCCGTGAACTCCAACCCGCCGGTCTCGGCGTCATACGCCGCATCCGGGGCCCACAAGGCCAAGCCTTGTGCCTCTGCTTCCCAGTACGCCCGGAAGGTCTCCCACCCGGTCGCCTCGCCATGCCCGGCGGCCAGGGCGGGGGCGGCTAGGGCCAGCATCAGCGGCAGGTAGAAAGCGGCAAGTGGCAAATGGCGGTGCATCGTGTCCTCCTGTTGCGGCTCTCGCTCTCCCAGGCCTGTGGGAGGAAAGCGCTCGGACGTGAGACTACTGCCACCTGTCTGCATCGGCGTCTGCCGCCACACGCTACGGGCCCCTAGGGCAAGGGTAATGTAAGGGGTAGGTAACGGCCCCGTAAGCGTCCGTCGGTGGGGGGAGGTCCGGGTAGGGCGGGCAGGGAAGCAATCGGCACCATGGCCTTGCGCTCTGCCTGGGTCAAGTGGCCGGTGCTGGCAGTAACCGCGCTCTACTTCTGGCCACCGGCGCGCGGGTTTCTCTTCATTAACGAGGCGATCAACGGCACCGTCGCCAGGCAGGTGCTGATGGGGGCTCGTCTGTACACGGAGGCGGCCGACTGGAAAGGGCCCCTGGGGTACTTGCTCTATGCGGCGGTGCTGGGGCCGACGCACTTCAGCCTGGTTGCCCTGCACCTGTTTGGCTTACTGCTGGTAGGGCTGCTGCTGCTCTGTGCCGGGTTGATGGCCCGCCGCCTGGGCGAGTCCGGAGCGTTGTTCCCCGCCTGTGCCCTGACGCTGGTCTTCCTGGCCCAGACCTTGGGGCCCTCGGTGGAGATGGATCTGCCGATGGCGGTGCTATCCGCAGTCGCCTACCTGGCGATGGTCGTGTTCTTGGTCAGTGAAGCCAATCGGCCCTCTCGGCTGCTTCCGGCTCTTGCCGGTTGCTTGCTGGCCCTGGCGATTTCCGTCAAGCAGGTGGCGCTGCTGGATTTCGGGGCGCTGGTGGTGGTCTGCCTGTGCTTGACGCGCGTTCGGCCGGTGGCCGCCCGCGCTCGCGGCGCGCTGTTTCCCCTCGGGCTGGGGGCGCTGGTCGGGGCAGGTCTGGTGGCGCTGCTGGTCGCCCACTACAGCACGTTTCAGGACTACTTGGCCTGGGCTTGGATAATACCGTGGGCGGGGCAGCGCGTTACGCTAGCGCAGCGTCTGTTCACCTGGAGTGATCTGGCTGTGCGCATGGTTGCCCCGGTGGCGCTGATCTGGGCCTTGGGGCTGGCCGGCGGGGTACTTGTCTGGCGCGAACACCGAGGCAAGAACCCTCCGGTGGAGAGTAGGGCCGCCGCGGTGCCAGGCGTGCTACTCCCGCTGTGGTTGCTGGCCGGAGTCATCGGCCTGCTGCTGGGAGGGCAAGCTCTGGCTTACCACATGACCCAGGCGGCGGTTCCGCTGGGGGTACTGGCCGCCCTGGGTCTGAGCCGGTGTCTCCGGGCCTGCCCGGAGGGACGCTGGCGCTCGTACGTGGTGGCGGTGGTGATGATCGCACTGCTCCTGGGTATGGCGGCTCCATTGCGCAACTCCGCCTGGCGCTGGCGGGACCGGGTATTCGGGTCGCCGGATGCCGAGGAGAGCCGGGTGCTGGGGCTGAGTCTAGCCGCCCGGACTTCTCCGGAGGACCGAATCGTCGTGATTGCCCACAATCCGGCGGTGGCCTTCTGGAGCGGTCGCCGCCTGGGCACGCGCTACTTGGCCGTGGAGCACTACTGGAATCCGGCCCTGGAGGCGCACTTGCCGCGCTATCGGAGACTCTTGGGACCTTTGGCCGACCCAGCCCGCGCTTTCTTGGAGGACGTGCGGCGCACGCAGCCGCGGTTCATCCTTGTGCCAGCTGATCCCCCCTGGTTCGTGGAGGAAGCCACACCCCCGCGCCGTGCCTGGCTGCGGGAGGTGCTGCAGGGCTATCATCTGGCCGCTACCGGCCCGCTGTACGATGAGTACGAGCGCTCCAAGAACGCCCCTTCTGCTCCCACCGCCCAAGGGGGGCACTCTCTCCCTGCGCCGCCTGCCTGAAGAAGGAGGTCACTGTGTCAATGCGCCTGCAGCTCTACGCTCTGGTCCTGCTCCTGGCCGTCACCGGGCTGCTGGCCGCGGTGCCCACGGGGGTGGAGCTACCCCTGGTGGTCTGGAACGCCAACTTCAACCAGGATGCGGCGGGCCGACCCCCGCAGCCACTCACCAAGGCACAGATCGAGGCGCGGGGCGAGAATCCCTGGAAGCGGCCTCCCCTGCCGACGTATGACTCGCTGGAGTTCATTACCCGCGTCCGCACGGCGATCGTGGTGAAGGAGGCCCTGGGCCTGACCGACCAACCGGTACTGTTCTCCTGCCCGGACAACGATCAGCCGCACTGGGGACCGCGCATGACCTTCTCCATCCCCCACGAAATAGCCTTGCAGGGCAAGCGCTGGCGGCTATCTTTTGATGCCGCCATCAACAACCTCACGCAGATGGGCGGGGTGTACCTGCTCTCCACGCGCGGGCGAAGCCTGCTGGATGTGGGGTTCTTCCAGGGGGGCAGCCTGAAGGCCAACGCGGCCACCGAGGTGGGGACCTACCAGGCCGGTGCGCCGGTACACCTGGAGATCGTGCTAGACGCCGCCGCTAACACCTGCACGGTGATCGTCAACGGCGACGCCGAGCGCGCGGCCATCCTGCCCTGGGACCGTCAGGACGGGAGCAATCTCGGCCATGCCGTCTTCAACGGCCTCCTGCCCGGCGGCCGGGCCTGGCCCGGGCAGGTCGCGTACGACAATATTCGCCTGGTGATGGAGGAAGCGCTGTGACCCCTGCTCTGCCGATTCGTCGTAGGCGCGGAACACTGACGACGCGCTGCCAACTGCTCCCTGTGCTGGTGATCCTGCTGGTGGCTCCTGCCGCGGCCCTGGGCGGGGGCGGTCGCAACCGTCTGGCAGGGAGTGAGGCGACGATGCAGCCCGTCCGGGACAAGATCCTTGCCGATGGCGACCTCGCCGAGTGGGACGAATCCCAGGCCACCTCGCTGCTGCTCAACGCCATGCCTCTGGGCGATGCTCCCAGCGTCTTCTCCGGCTACAGCGCGAAAATCGCTTTCCAGTATGACTCGGAGGCGCTGTATGCGGCTGTCTGGTGGAAGGATCCTACTCCGCTGGGGCCGCAGACCAGTCCCGGCTGCACGCCGCCCGGTGATGGGGTGATTCTCACCGTACCTGTAGGGCAGGTCATGCGCGTAGCCCTCTGGCGTGTGCCGGGGAAGACGGAGACCCGCTCGGCAATAGCGCCGGGGGAGGGCAGTCTGGCCGAGGCCCGGCCGGGAATGGGCCTCTCCCAAGGCTACAAGCTCACCGGCAAGACCACCTACACGCAGGAGGCGCGGATTCCCTGGTCGGCATTGGCAGCGGATTCCGCTCCGACGCCCGGCAGAGTGCTGCGCATCGGGGTGGACCTGTGCTTCGGGGGGCTGGACCCCACCGCGGGCTACCGGCAGTTTGTGAGAGACCTCACCGGCTCCATCGCGTCCGGGAACCGCTGGGGCGCGGGGATGGCCTGGGGCTTCATGGACGGTATTGCCTCGCCGGCCAACCTGCAGCCGACTTATGACCCCTACAGCGGGGCCGAGGTGAGGCTCGTGCCCACCGGCACCCAGGCTCCGCCCAACCCGCCGGTCATGTATATGGGCAACGAGATCACGCGCACCACGGGGATGATCGCCACGCCGGTGGTACGTGTGACCGTGGATGGCCGGCTGGACCCGGGCGAATGGGACACTGCCGGGGGCACGCTCATTGCCTACGAGCCCACTCTCTTCCCCGGCCGCTACGCCACCCGGGTGATGTGGCAGTATGCCGAGGAGGGTCTTTACGTAGGCCTGCGCTGGCATACCGCCGGCCCGCAGTTCAACGTCAACGACCCGGCCCGCTTCGACCACGGTTACGACGGCGGGGACGCGCTCCAGATTCGCCTGGGTACCGACCGGGCCAGTCACATTGACGCCTGGTACTTTACCGAGGATAAGCAGCCTGCCATATCCATCGTCTACGGCGTGCGCTTCAACGAGGGTAGCCTGCGGGACGCTCTGGCTCAAGGCGCGAGGCTGGCCGTGGCTCCGGCAGAAGGTGGTGGGTATACGGAGGAGATCTTCCTGCCTTGGAAGCTGATCACCAAGGAGGGCAAGTCGCTGAAGGAAGGGCAGAGCTTCCGCGCGGTGCTGGACTTGTTCTACAGCGGCCTGGAGGGCAATCGCTGTCCCTTTGTCGTGGCCGCCAAGGTGGCCTCGCCCAGTGGTGTGATCACTCTCCCGTCGGTGGCAAGTCGCGACGGCTTCGCCACAGTTGTCATCGAGAATGAGCGTGGAGAGGTGCTTCGGCGCCTGCTGGCCTGCGGCCGGGTGCGCCAGGGGCAGCCGATCGCCGACTGGGACGGCCTGGACCAGGAGGGCAAGCCCCTCCCACCCGGCAAGTACCGCTTCCGTGGCCTCACCCATACCGGCCTCGGCCTCAAGTACCTGATGAGCTACAACAACCCGGGCAATCCGCCCTGGCAGGACCAGGCGGGTACGGGCGAATGGGGTGGGGACCATGCCCCGCCCCAGGCCGTGGCGGCCGACGACTGGGGCGTCTACCTGGGCTGGCCCGCCGCGGAGGACGGCAACGGCATCATCGGCTGTGATTTCACCGGCCGCAAGCGCTGGGGCTTCTTCCAGACGCCCCTGCCCGTCTGCACCGGAGCTGCCTGCCTGGCCTCCGACGGCCAATACCTGTACTACGCGGCCGACACTATTCACTGGCCCCAGAAGGGGCAGACGGAGATCGCGTACTTCAAGACCATCGTCTCCTGCCTGGATCGAGTCTCCGGCCAGCGCCGCGGCTTCTCCATGGCTCAGCCCTATAGCGTGATTGACGAGTGGGATATCTCACAGGTCCAGAGCGGCTTCTGGTGGGAGAGATTCCCCGGCAAGGCCTTTTCGCTGGACAACGCCGGCATCCACGACGACTACTTCTACACTCAGCGCTGCAGCGGCGCGAATCTCACCGGCCTGGCTGCGCGGGACGGGAAGCTATACGTCAGTCTGCGCCTGCGCAACCAGATCGTGGTCTACAACGCGGCCGATATGAAAGAGCTGGAGCGCTGGAATCTGCCCAAGCCCGCGGGGCTGGCCTTTTCCCCGGACGGCAAGACGGTCTATGCGATCAGCGATCAGTCGGTGGTGGCGATTGATCCGGCGACCGGGGGTTCTACCTCGGTGAAGACCACGCGCCTGGAGAACCCGGTCGGTCTCGCGGTACACCCGGATGGCAAGGTGCTCTACGTCTCCCAGTGGGGCAGGGCTCAGTGCGTACAGCCCATCTCGCCGCGTGGTGACGAGTTCCCCCCAATCGGCACGCCTGGCGGGCGCCCCTGGTTGGGGGCGTATCGGTCCGACGGGATGCTCCAGCCCCGGGGGATCGCGGTGGACAAGGAGGGCAAGCTGTGGGTCGCCGAGGACGACAACTTCCCCCGGCGGGTCAGCGTCTGGAACCCCAGGAACGGGACGCTAGTCAAGGAATTCATCGGCGGGACGCTCTACGGGGGAGCCACCGGCGGCATGCTGGACCCCTCTAATCCTCGGCGCGGCATCTCGCTGGGAACGCTCTTTGACCTCGACTTTGCCAAGGGCACCTATCGGCCGCTGACTACCATGTGGCGGCGGACCTCCCTGGAGCAGTGCATGGTAGTGGGCACCGCCGCCGGGCAGAACGCCACCAGCGGCGTGCGCATCGTGGACTACAAAGGCAAGCGCTTCTTGCTCACCACGGGGAACATGCTCGAGATCGCCCTGGCCGAACTGCGCCCCGACGGGACCGCAATTCCCCGCGCCGCCGTGGGCGGCATCCTCAACCGGGGCGACAATCCCCTGGTCATGCCGAAAGAGAAGCGGGGGTACCGCCACGGAGTTTGGCCGGAGTTCATGTACGGGCATGGGGGGGACAACTTCGTCTGGACCGACAACAATGGCGACGGGGTACCCCAGGCAGAAGAGATGCAGTGGCGCAAACAGACGCCGGAGTTCCCCTACCTGGCCCTGTATTGGGGCTCCGGCACGGTGGACCAGGACCTGAACGTCTACATCGGGGGGGCGTACGGCACGGCCGCGCTGGTACGCTTCCCGCTGCAGGGCCTGACCGCCTCCGGCGCGCCGCGCTACGACCTCAACACGGTCGAGGTGCTGGCGGTACCGCCCGCTAATGAGCCGATCAGCGCCCTGGCCCGGGATGCGCAGGGCAACCTCTTCACCGTGCATGGCGGCGAGTGGCGTACACCTACCTTTCACCCCGCGCTCAAGTGCTATGGCCCCGACGGCAAATTGCGCTGGTCCTATGAGACCAACAAGGACTACAAGCCGATGGGCAACATCACCGGCGAGGCGATCATGGGGCCGCTACCCGCGCCGGGGGGCGAGGCGGGGGAGATCCTCGCCCTGCAACAGTACCACGGCTGCTATGTGCCCTTCCTGACAACCGACGGCCTGTTCATCGGGCGGGTCCTGCGGGATCCTGCGGAGGGGGGACCCCCGGGACCGGATGTGTACCGATCGGAGGTGCTGCAGTACCTCAACCGTCTGCCCGACGGGCGGCTCGTGCTCAGTCACGGCAAGAACGCCCATCATCTCATGCAGGTGACTGGCCTGGAGACGGTCAAGCGCTTCGCGGGGGAGTTTACGCTCACCACGGCGCAGGCGGCCCTGGCCGTCCAGCGCCTACAGGCGGCGGCGGCTGAGAAGACGGCGACGGCGCCCATCCGCATCGCCTGGCGCCAGACTCCGCCGGTAGTAGATGGGAGCCTGGAGGACTGGGACCTCTCTACCGCCGCGAGTATCGGCCCGGCGGAGGGTGTTCCCCGCGCCCAGGTGATGCTGGCCGCCGACCAGAAGACGGACCGCTTCTACCTGGCCTTCCGTGTCTACAAACACGGCCAGTTCCGCAACACCGGGCAGGACCCGACGCAGCTCTTCCTCACCGGTGACTGCGTGGACCTGCAGTTCTGCACCGACGTGACGGCCGATCCTCAGCGCCTGGCCCCGGCTATGGGCGACCAGCGGCTGATCATCTCCAAGGTGGGGGAGAGACCGGTGGCAGTGCTGTACAAGGCGCTGGTCCCCTTCGCGAAAAACCCGGTTGCCTTCCGATCGCCGGTCCGGGAGGTGGTCTTTGATGAGGTGGTCGAGATCAGGGACGCCGAAGTGAAGATCGCCGACACCGAGGAGGGCTACATCGTAGAGGCGGGCTTACGCTACCGGGACCTGTTCAAGAGCTTCCTGTGGTGGGGAGAGGTGCTGCAGGGTGATGCCGGGATCATCGTCGCGGACCAGACCGGTCGGAGGGTGGCCCGGATCTATCGCTTCAATCAGGACACCGGTCTGGTGGCCGACGTGCCTACCGAAGCGGCCCTGACACCGAGCAAATGGGGGGAAATTGAGGTGGACAAGCAATGAAGGGGCGTGCCTCGACCCGGCGCGGCAAGCCGGAGCTCGCGTGGGGGAGACCGGCCAGCTGCGCCGTCTTGCTGCTAGTAGCCGCGGCTCCAGCCCTGGCCTATCGCTTCCCCTATCCGGTGCTGCCGTCCAACCGGGAGCCGGTTGTCTTCACCCTCGACACCGGGCAGGAAGCCATCGGCACGGCCTCCCTGGGCTGGTCGGCGGACAGCCTGGTGCTCAACGTCCGCGTCCAGGACCGAACTCCGGTCTCCATGGCGCAAGCCGGGGTCGCCCTGGGCGAGGCCTACCTGGCCGACTCGGTGGAGTTCTGGGTGAACCGGCACCAGTTCGCGCTGGCGCCCACGCCCGAGGGGCTGCGCTGCTGGGACTACCTCTACCTGCGCGAGGTAGCCTTGACCCGTGGCAACTGGCGCGCCCAGGCGGACGGCTATGCCCTATATGCGCAGGCACCGTTGTCGGCGCTGGGCCTGCAGGGACAGGAAGCCGAGCATTTCCAGTTTGCCCTGCAAGTCAACGACCGTGCTCCGACGCATCCGGCCGTCTCCAGCCTGGGTGTCCGCCGCCTGCTCTTCCCGGCCGGGGCCGTATTTGACCGCCCCAGCACCTACGGGAGCGTGTTCTTCAATCGCGCGCAGCCGCTGACCGAGTGTGCCCCCTCGCCTCGACCTTTCGCCACGCTGGACCTGCGGACGTATGCCTACAGCAAGCAGGTGGAGGCCCTGGTGCAGCGCAGCCCGTACTTCGCCGATGCCGACCTGGACCTGGAAACCCGGGATCAGGAGGGCAAGCGCCTATGGGGAGGCTACGTGGAGCCGGGCGCGGGCAAGCAGGTAGTGCCCCTGCGTTGGGAAGAGAAACGCGCAGGTGTCTTCAGCGCTCGGCTCAGTCTGCTGGTCGGCCAGACGACTTACGCGGCGCTCACCGAGTACTACGTCAACTCCGGCCCGACCGACCTGGCCCATTACGTCTCGCCGCGTCAGGCCCCGGCTGACTTGGCTGAGTTCTGGGAGCGGCAGTTGGCCGCGATGCGAGCCCGGCCCTTTGACGCGCAAGTGCAGACCTGCGCCTCGCCCTGGCCCAGCGCCATTGTCGAGAAGGTGCGAATCGCCAACCACCGGGGCAATCCGATGTACGTCTATCTGACCCGGCCCAGGGAGGCTGTCGGGCCGCTGCCCATTCACGCCAACCTCTACCCGCCGATGCGCTCTTCCGAGCCGCGCCCGCTGGAGGGGAACCAGGTGCGGTTGACCTTCTGTGGGTCGCTGCAAGGCGAGGCGCGTCTGCCCGGCCAGAAGAAGGACGCCGACCTGTGGGACCGAGCGGCGTTGCGGGAGGACTGCTACTGGCTGGACGTGGTCCTGGACGGGGTCCGGGCGCTGGACTATGCCGCGGCCCAGCCGTACACGACCGGTCAGGCGATCCTGACCGGCGGTAGCCGGGGCGGGTGGTACTGCTTTGCCCTGGCGGCGGTCGCTCCGGACCGGGTCGCCCTGGCCCGCTTTGCGTCGCCCTGCTACTCCGACGTGACCATGAACATGCGTCTGGGCTACGGCTCGGCGGCCTCGGAGATCTACACCACTTTCGAGCGCGACCGGGTGCTGACCGGAGGACGGGTGTTGGACACCTTCCGCTACTTTGACCCGCTGTTTCTTGCCGGACTGGTGCGTACGAGGGTGGCCTTCAGTGCCGGTCTGCAGGACAACATCTGCTCGGCGGTGGGGATGATCGCGGCGGCGAACAACCTCGCCCACCCCGACCGGTACTTCCTGCTCGACCCCGAGGCGGGGCACGGCGGCTCGCCCTATTTGCCGGCGTTCGGCCGGCTGCTGTCGCCCGCCCCTTGACCGCCCCGCCTGGTGTTCTTCAGGGCTGCTCCGGCGCGAACCAGCCTTTGGCCGTCGGGTCGGTCTTGAAGAACTGGAGCAGCAAGTTGGCGACCTTCTGCCGGCCGCTGGGAGAGGGGTGGGTACCGTCCGGTCCCACGTCCTCCGGGGTCCAGATCAGCCCATCCGCCCGGCCACGCGTACCGTCGGTCCACAGGTAGGGTCCCCAGGCCACCCACGGCCTCGGCGTTTCTGCCTGGATCCGTTCCTCGATCAGCCACTTGACTGCGAAACCGCTCTGGTAGGCGTAAGGCTCCGGATTCAGCCGCGTCGAGGCGTACCCGGCGTAGATGCGGCTTGAAACGTAGACGATCTTCAGATTCGGGTAGCGCTCCGGCAGGATCTGTAGGATCGCTTTTAGGTCGTCGCGCAACTGCTGAGCGTCGGCGGGGAAGGGCTTGGTAGGACCGGCGATGGCCTCCTTGAGCCAGACCACCTGGACCTGAGCGCCCGTCACGCCGGCCGCGGCCAGACGCTGATCCACGTTGGCCCAGAACGGTGCGGCCGGATTCTTGATCAGGGTGGAGGTCTGCCCGCCCTGCGCGCCGTCAACGATAGTCAGGCGGGGGTTCTTGACCGGGTCGGCGTCGGCGAGGTTCTTGAAAACGGAAAACTCCTGCGTAGCATTGGACATGCCGATGGAAAGCAGGACGAGGCGACCGTTGGGGTCAGGTTGGCCGGCCGGATTGAGCGGTTGCACGGTCTGCGCGGCGGCCAGGCCCTGCTGCAGGTAAGCCGCCGGGGGCGTGTTGCCGCCTTCAGGGTAGAGGCCGCCGGGGTAGCCCTGGTACTGCTGCTGGCCGAGGTCCGTCAACGGCGTGAAGGAGACGTCGGGTCCGACCGTCGGCGCTGCCCCCGGCTGTGGTTGGCCCGCGCCTCCGCCCGCAAAAGCGGCGAGGGCTTCCTCAAGAGTGATGGCCCCGTCGCGATTGGTGTCCACGCGCTGGAAGGTCTCCGGATTGTTAACTTCCTCGGGGGACAGCTTGCCGTCCTGGTTCTTGTCCATCCGGCGAAAAGTGTTCTCTACCTGGGCGCGACGATCCGGCGGTGCCTGCTCGCCTCCGGCGGCCTGACCCTGCTGGGCAGCGAAGTAGGCTTTGGCCTCGTCCAGGGAGACGAATCCGTCGCCGTTGGCGTCCAGGTGCTTAAACAGATTGGGGTTGTTGACTTCCTCGGGACTGAGTCTACCGTCTGCGTCCTTGTCCAGGCGCTGGAAATGCCGCTCGACTTCGGAAGGTTGGTCATCGGCACGAAGCCAAGGCAGGTCGGCGGAAATGACCAGCAGTAGTCCAGCAAGTGCGGACAACAGGAGTAGGGCGCGGTTCACGGGGCACTCCTTCCATAGCCGATTGTCCGAGTAGAGACCAGGCAGAAAGAAGACGACTTTGACGCCGGCGCGATTCCCGCCCAGCCTGCCCAGCTTCCGTGAGGGGCCGAGCCGGGGGCCGGAGCAGGAGGGCAGCGCCGGAGGAAAGTGAGATGCCTTACTACCGGCTGCGGCGGCCGTGGAACAGAATCGCGCCTGCAGGTGTCCAACGCGCTGACAACAACCCACGCAAGGGGGCGCGAGCCATGCGACACCTTCTCACCCTGTGGTTGGCGGCAGTACTCTCCCTGGTTGGGGCGGCGGCTTTCGGCGACGGCATTCTGCTTCCTGGTCCGCCCCACGCCATTCGCCCCGACGTTCCCTACTTCACCATCAAGTACCACCACGTGAAGATGGAGGTCACCGACCAGGTCTGCACCACCGCCGTGGACCAGGTGTTCGTCAACGAGAGCGGTCGTGAGCAGGAGGCCACCTACATCTTCCCGCTCCCGCCCGGCGCCGTGGTGCAGAAGTTCACCCTCTTCGCCGACGGCCAGGAGATCAAAGCGGAACTGCTGACCAAGGAAGAGGCCCAGCGCATCTATGAGGACATCGTGCGGCGGCGGCGCGATCCGGCGCTCCTGACTTACGCCGGCAACAACGTCTACCGGGCGCGTATCTTCCCCATTCCTGCGGGCGGGGAGCGGCGCATCGAGTTATCCTACTCCGAGCTGTTGCACTACGACAATGGTCTGGTCACCTACCTGTACCCGCTGAGCACCGAGAAGTTCTCGCCCAAGCCGCTCAAGGACGTGACCTTCGTCGCTGATATCAACTCGAAGCAGCCCCTGGGCACGGTCTACTCCCCCACACACGACATCTCCTGCACCCGGCTGAACGACAACCACGTGCGCGTGACCTACGAGGAGACCAACAGCAAGCCCGACCGCGACCTGCTGCTGTACTACAACGTCGCCAAGGACCCGGTGGGCCTGAGCCTGGTCACCTTCAAGGAGCCGGGCAAGGACGGGTTCTTCCTGTTGCTGGCCGCGCCGACCATGGAGCAGGAGCGCGGCAAAGCCCTGCCCAAGCAAGTGGTGTTCGTCATGGACACCTCGGGCAGCATGAGCGGGGAGAAGATCAAGCAGGTGCAGGCAGCGCTGACCTACTGCGTCAACAGCCTCAATCCGCAGGATCAGTTCAACATTATCGCTTTCAGCGACCACCTGGACGACTTCGCAGGCAAGCTGGTCCCGGCCACCGAGGAGCAGGTCAAGGAAGCGCGCAAGTTCATCGCCCGCTTTGAGGCGCGAGGCGGGACGGACATCGACACGGCCCTCGCGGCAGCGCTCAAGTACCGCCAGGCCGGGCAGCCCAGTTATTTGGTGTTCCTTACCGACGGCCAGCCGACGGTGGGAGAGACGAACACGGAGAAGATAGTGGCTCGCGTCAGGGAGCGCGTTGGGGAGATCAAGTCACCTACCCGCCTCTTCGATTTTGGCGTCGGCTACGACGTAAACGTCCCCTTCCTGGATAGGCTCGCCTACGACAACAACGGCCTGAGCACCTATGTGCGACCCAACGAGGACATTGAGCAGAAGGTCTCCAGCTTCTTCGGCAAGATCGCCCAGCCGGTGCTGGCGGACCTGGCGGTAGACTACGGTAAGGTTCAGGTCTACGACGTCTTCCCCCGGCGGCTGCCCGACCTGTTCTACGGGTCGCAGATCGAGGTGTTCGGGCGTTACCGGGCGGATAGCGCGGGGCGAACCAATATTCTGCTGACCGGGGCGATGGGCGGGGGCTCCAAGACCTTCGAGTTAGCCGCCGACTTCCCGGAAGTCAAGCGGGGGACGGAGTACCTGGCCTCGCTGTGGGCCTCGCGCAAGATCGGGTATCTGCTGGACGAAATCCGGCTGAAGGGTCCCAGCAAGGAGCTGATTGACGAGGTCGTCAAGCTCAGTCTGGAGTACGGGATTCTGACCGAGTACACGGCCTTCCTGGCGCGGGAGGACCGGCCGGTCACGCTATCGGAGGCGGCAGCGCGCGTGGCCGCCGCGCCGGTGCTCATGGCGCCGGGAGCCGCGGGAGCTGCTGGTCCGGCGGGGGCGGTGGCGGTATCCGGATCGCAGAATGCCCAGGCCCTGCAGCAGCAGCGCGGACTGGGCGCGACCAATACCTACCGGGATGCCGAAGGCAACCTCCAGCGCATCGCCAACGTCCGGAACGTGGGCCAGCGGGGGTACGTGCAGCGCGGTACGCGCTGGGAGGACACCCGCTATCTGCCGGAGATGAAGATCGCGCTGCGCGTGCAGGCCTACTCGGACGCCTACTTCCAGCTCAGTCGTGCTTTCCCGGCGCTCAACCAGCAGATGAGCGTCGGGGACCACGTGCTGGTCATCCTCAACAACCAGGTGGTGGAGATCGGGCCGGAGGGGCAGACGACCCTCACCGAAGCGGAACTGGCGGCCCTGGCTGGGGGCGGTTAGCGCTTCCGGCGCCGGGCGGCCCCCAGCCCTCCGAGCAGCGCTAGGGCCGCCAGGGCCAGGCTCCCTGGTTCGGGCACCTCGGTGTTGTCCCCCACCGGCGCCATGAGGTAGGCGCGGGTGGCGCCGTCGTGGAGCCCGGCGCCAGTGATGTAACCGGTGTCGCTGATGCACCAGGCGTTCGTAATCGTCCAGCCCTCGTTCAACGGATTGCCGCTATCGAGCAGATCATTGAGATCCCACAGGCTGCCCTCGGAGTAGAGGAAGCCGTGCACGTTCAGGTCGTCGGTCGTATAGGCACGGCCGACTACTTGCCCGGCGTTGTTGATGCCGAGGCCGTGAGAGTAACTGCCGCCCAGAGTGCCCAGATCCGTCATTACTCCCCCCGAATAGAGGAAAGCATGATACGGCCCACTATCCGGGAGATAGGCGTGTCCGGTGACTTCTGCGGAGTCGTTGAGGGCGTAGCCGGCACTAAAGCTTCCGCCCAGCGTGCCCAGCGGGGTAATCATCCCCCCCGAGTAGAGGAAAGCGACACCCTGGGCCATTCCGGTCATTTCCCCGGATTCGTTGATGCCCAGGCAATAGCGGGCGCCTGCGCTGGAGGGCCCCACCTGGGTCCACACTCCGCCCGAGTAGAGAAAGGCGACTGATCCCACTTCCCCGGCGGGAACGCCCTCTCCCGCCACCTGCCCCGATTCGTTGAGAGCATAGCCCATACTAGCAGGTCCGCCCGGAGTGCCCAGATCGGTCATCACCCCTGCCGAGTAGAGGAAGGCATGGGGCAGTTTGTCGGCCGTGTAGGCGTATCCTGTCACCTGCCCGGAGTTGTTGATGGCTGTGCCATAGCTATCGTTCCCGCCCAGCGTGCCCAGGTCGGTCATCACCCCTTCGGAGTAGAAGAACGCATGCCACGCGTTACCGCCAGTATAGGAGTACCCGGTCACCTGCCCGAGGTCGTTGACACCGGTGCCGAAACTATCTCCGCCCAGCGTCCCCAGGTCATAGATGTTGTAGAGGATGTCCGCGTGAACGGCCGCGGGGCAGGCGCAGACGAGGACCAGCAGCAGTACGCTCAGCGAGGCGGCAAGCGACAAGCGCATGGAACACCCTCCCACTCAGATCTATTGGGCGATGAGCCCTAGTGGGCAATCATCATCTATGGGACCGCTGCGGACCCAAAGAAGATATCGCACGGTTCGGGGACATTGCGGACTGTGACCATTTCCTCTTCCTGCCCCAGTGTTCCTTCTCTCGGTCGGAATAGAGGCGAGACGCGAGTTGGGGAGGCTGCGCAAGCCGTTGGCGGCGAGGCCGGTCCCGCCAGCACACGCCACGCGCCTGCCCCTTAGGGCCTCCATCTGGTCTGCACCAGCCAGTCCAGCAGACGCTCCTGGAGTTCCTGGCGCTTCTCCCGGTGTGCCGGGTCGGCGTAGAGGTTGCACAGCTCATCGGGGTCCTCAGCCAGATTGTACAACTCCCCGTCCGGGTCTTCCGGGTAGTACACCATCTTCCAGTCGCCCATGCGGATCATCAGCCGCCGCGGAGGGCGCTCGGAGAAGACCTCCTCGTGCAGTTGCTCGACTTCGCCCCGGAGGAGCGGCCACAGCGAAGTCGCTTGCATCCCTGGTAAGGTCTCCAGCTCCGCCATCTCCAGGAGCGTCGGGCCCAGGTCCATCTGCTCCACCAGCGCGTCCATCGCGCCACGCGCCGGTATCCCCGGCCCGGCCAGGATCAGCGGCGCTTTGGCTACGCTCTCGTAGTGGGTGGTGAATTTGTAGACCATCCGGTGGTCGCCCAGCGCGTCGCCGTGGTCGCTGGTGAAGATGATCAGGGTGTCGTCCAGCACACCGCGCCGCTCCAGAATACCCAGAATACGCCCCACCCAGTCGTCAATGAGCGAGATATTGGCGTAGTAATGGCGGCGCATCCGCCGGAGGCGCTCGGGCGTGGCGCGGCTCCACCAGATGGCCGCGGGATGGGGCCAGCCGTCCATCTTGTCCATCCCCCGCCGGTGGCAGGCCGGCTTCTGGTTGACCTCGTCCGGGAAGCCCAGCGGGTCGGGGATCTCCACGCCCTCATAGCGCTCCAGGGCACTCTCCGGCACGTCATAGGGGTCGTGCGGTCCGACGAAGCCCGCCCAGAACAAGAGCGGCTGGGAGAAATCGTGCCGCTCCAGGTAGTCCACGGTGCGCTGCCCGATGACGTTGTCCGGGTACAGAGCCTCGTCGTAGGGCCAGATCGCGGCCTGCAGATTGTCCCACCAGTTGGAGATGGTCTCAGCGTAGCGCTGGGCGGGACGGAGCAGACCGTGCTCGGCCAGGAGCTTGTCGAAGTCGTCCGGCGGTCCCATGGGGCCCTGCTGGTAGTTCTTGTTCTCCACCACCCAGCGGTAGTCGAACCCGCAGGGGAGGTAGATAGGCTCCGTGTGCATCTTGCCGATGTTCGCGGTGTGGTAGCCCGCCTGGCGCAAGGCCTCGATCCAGTTGGGATGGGAGGCGCCCGGCCAGGTGCCGTTGTCTTCAGCCCCGTGGGCGTGGACATACTGCCCGGTGACCAGGCTGGCGCGGGAGGGACCGCAGATGGCGTCCTGGACGTAGGCGTTGGTGAAGGCTATCCCTCGTCGGACGAGGGCGTCCAGGTTCGGGGTTAGCACATGGGGGAAGCCCAGCGCGCCGAGGGTGTCCCAGCGCTGCTGGTCGGTCATGAGGAGGAGGATATGGGGAGGTGGCATAAGAGAAGGTGCGACGGAGTAAAGACGGATACCTGCCTGCTCCAGGACGCCGGCTCGGACCGCTCCCCGCCGGTAGTTACACCTCCGCGAACTCCCAACCCAGCGCCTCCGCGAAGGCGGCCAGTTCGCGGCGCTTGTCCCCCAGGCCCAGCGCCAAGTGATGCGCCGGGCCCTGTTGGCACCAGGCGTCCATGAAGTCCGGAATTGGACGAGAGACGCGGACCCGACAGTTGGGATTGCCGATGTTGAGAACCGGGCCGGGGATCACCTCGCCCGCCGCGCAGAGCAGGCGAAACCCACCCCCCTGCCCCCCTCCCTGATAAGGAGGAGGGCATGAAGAGCAACCCGGTCCGCACTGGGTGAGGCCCAGCAGCGTGACCGGGCCCGGGCGCATGGTGAAGTCTATCCCCAGGCCGTGGCCGGACTTGCCGTGGTGCACCGGCAGATGCTGCAGCTTCGGGCGGCCCTCGGCCATGTTGACGTTGCTGGGACCGTCGTGGCCGAGGAGCAGGAAGTCTTCGTCGAAGTCCATGGCGAAGAACTCGGCGAACATCCCGCCCGCGCCGAGCAGGTCGAGGATCTTCATCGCCATCGCCGTCTTGACGTCGCCCTCGGTCACGCCCGGTCGTCCCAGCGCCGCCAGCCGGGAGACAGCCAGGGCCGACTGGGCGCGCAGTTGAGTGACCGTCTCCTTCTCTCCCCACCAATAGTACCCGAAGGCGCTCAGATCGTGCCGCCGGATGACCTCGTCGAAGGCGACCGCGATCTGCGCCGATAGCCGCAGGTGCTCGTCGGTGACGGTGGGGTCTACCTCATACATCTCCCGGAACTGGCGGTACATGTCCTGGAGTTGCGCGTCGGTAACGCGGCGGAAGGCCTCCTCGATCTCCTCCACCTCGGGCCGGACCAGCAGCTTGCCGGTCGCCCGTAGCAGGCGGTGCTCATCGGTGGGCATGTCGGTCATGCCGGTGTAGGTCTCGCCGATGACCCCGAAGCGGAGGCTGCGGAAAGCGCGCGTGGCGGCGGCGCCCTGGGCGTCGGAGCGAATCTCCTCCCAAAGCCGCTCCTGCCCGAAGTGTCCGGTGATCACCCGGAAGCGCCTTCCCAGCGCCACCAGCGCCCCGGCAAACTCGGGAATACAGCACACGCCCTCATGGTGCAGGTAGTCAGTCGTATCAGCGGAGGCGTAGTCGTAGGAGGAGTCCTCGTGAGCATTGAGCAGGCGCACCGGGCAAGTCAGTCCCTGCACCGCTGGTACCAGGTTCATTCCCGGCGCATAGCCAAAGGGGAAGACGAGGAGCAGGTCAATCCGCTCCTGCCGGAAGAGCTCTCCTGCCGCCGCCGACTTCTCCGGTGCGTCTACCAGATCGGGCGCGATGACCTCGCCAATCGCCTCCAGCCGTTGCCGGAGCCTCGCCCCCATCTGCAGCCCCATCTCCCGCAGGCGCGGGAACTGGTCCCAGTAGTAGGAGTGACCGAGAGGCAGCAGACCGATTCGGGGCTGAGGCATGCGGGAGGTGAGGTCGGGCATGGCAGGAAGGTGGTTGGCGGTTGGTCGTTGGTGGTTGATGCCGACCGACATTACTTCGACGGGAGGAGGGTAGGCACCTGCCGGTTACTTCCCTGGCGGAGTAGGCCCGGGCGGGAGGGGCTTGGAGGGGATTTCGCCCCATCGCGCACCGGCGAGACGCCGGTGCCACGGGATCGGCCACCCCTGGCGGGCTGGAAGCCCGCCCCACGCGGAGCAGCAAGGGACGCAGGCCTGGAAGCCTGCACCACCCGGACCAAGTCTCCTCCCCGCTGACACTGTCAACTGACACTGACACCGCTCAGTCTGTATGCGGTCTGCTCCTGCCGATCAGCGTCAGGAACTCGTTGCGCGTGGTTGGGGAATGGCGGAAGCTGCCCAGTACGGCGCTGGTGGTCATCAGCGAGTTCTGCTTCTGCACGCCCCGCATCATCATGCACAGGTGCTGGGCCTCGATGACCACCCCCGCGCCGAGCGCGCCCAGCCCCATCACCGCGTTGGCCACCTGCTCGGTCAGCCGCTCCTGAATCTGCAGACGGCGGGCGTACAGGTCCACCAGCCGCGCGAGTTTGCTCACCCCCAGTACCTCGCCGTCGGCGATGTACCCGATGTGACAGCGGCCAAAGAAGGGCAGCAGGTGATGCTCGCAGAGGCTGTACAGCTCGATGTCGCGCACGATCACCATGTGGTTGATCTGCTGGCTGAAGACAGCGCCGCCGATGACCTCCTCCGGCGAGGAACGATAGCCGCTGGTGAGGAAGTCCATGGCCGCGGCATAGCGGCGCGGCGTGTCGCGCAGGCCCTCGCGGTCGGGGTCTTCCCCCAGCTCAATCAGCAGTTCCCGAATCAGGTCCTCTACTCTCTCCTGGTTCATGGAGCAGTTCCTTTCGCAGGTGGGTGGTGAAGGCGGTTAGTGGGCGCAGGCCCGAGGCGTCCAGGGCGGCGGCCAGGGCCCGCAGGGAACGGTCGGAAGGGCGGGCTGGAAGCCCGCCCCACGCGGAATCGGGCAGCACCAGATCCGGCGCCAACTCGGCCAGGGGCACGGCCAGGAAAGGCCGCGTGGTGATCTCCGGGTCCGGCAGAACCAGGTCCGGCTCGGACAGGACCAGGTCGCCGTAGACAAGCAGGTCCAGATCAATCTCTCGCGCCGCGTACCTGTCTGCGCTCCGCCGGCGGCCCTGCTCGGCCTCGATCTGGCGCAAGACGGTGAACTTCAACTCGCGCGGGGGCAGGTCGGTCTCCATCTCGACCACACCGTTGTAGAAGTCCGGCTGCTCCGGCCGGCCCAGCGCCGGGGAGGCGTAGAAAGTGGATATCGCCAGGAGCCGGAGATGCTCCGCCAAGCGCCGGAGCGCTGCCGGGATATGACGCTCCGGGTCGAGATTGGACCCGACGGCAAGGAAGACGCGGGGCAGAGGATACCCACCCCCTACCCCCCTCCCCTTGCAGGGGAGGGGGAACAGGACTGTCCGCAAGCCGATAGTGACGCCTCCAGCCTGTCCTTGGTGACCTCCACGGCTACGCTGCGGGCGAAGCGCAGCGCCGAGGGCTTCTCGATTCTTACCGTGACCTGTTGGACCCGCGTGTCCTGCAGGCACAGGTCAGCGACACGCTCCGTGAGAGCCTCCAGCAGGTAGTAGTCTGACCCTTCTACCAGGCTCAGGATGGCCTTCTTCAGCGCCCGGTAGTCCAGCGTGTCCTCGAAGCGGTCACTCGCCGCCGCCGCGCTCAGGTCAGCAGCCAGGGACACGTTGATGACTACTTCCTGTCTCTCCCGGCGTTCCTCATCGGACACCCCCAGGATACAGCGAGCGGTCAGGTCAGTGATGAGAATGCGGTGGGACATGGTTCGACGCTGTCAACCGACACTAACACCCTCCGCCAGATGTCTCCCTCCGTCCACAAAGATGACTTCCCCAGTGATGAAGTCGCTCTTTAGCAGGAAAACCACGGCCGCGGCGATGTCCTCGGGACCGCCGTGGCGACGCAGGGGCACCGTCTCCGCCAGGGCCTCCAGGTAGGCCTCGTCTTGGCCCGGCGGAGGCAGGATTAGTCCGGGCGCGACTGCGTTCACGGTGATGTGCGGCGCGTAGGCCAGCGCCAGGTGCGTGGTCATGTGCCCCAGCAGTTGCTTGGCCCACAGGTAGGCGACGTGGCCCCAGTCCCAACTGGTCAGGCGCGAGTCCAGAAGGTTGACGATCATCCCTCGCTCGGCCCGGCGGGCGAAATCCCGGCTGAGCACGAAGGGGGCCCAGGCAGTGGCGGCCATCTGGCGCTGCAGGTCCCGCCACTGGACGTCCTGGATGGTGCTGGGTGGAAAGTCCGACGCGTTGTTGATGAGGAGGCTCAGCGGACCACACAGGTCCCAGGCGCGGTCAATCAGTCCGGCAGTTGCTGCCTCGTCGGCGAGGTCCGCCTGCACCGCCCATGCGCAGACGCCCAAGTCGGCCAGTACCGCGCGTAGCGCCTCCGCTTCCTCCTGCGAGGAGCGGTAGTGCACTACCACATTAGCGCCTTCCTGAGCCAGGGCCAGAGCAATGGCGCGACCCAGGCGCTGGGCAGCGCCGGTGACCAAGGCCGTGTGGCCCGAGAGGTTGGCCAGGGGCATGGGGTGTCTCCGTTGTGTTCGGGGGCGTCACGCAGCCTGGGCCGCGACACTTGCCCGTTCTCTGACGTTGGCCCCACGAGCGGGCCGCTGTCGCAGCGTAGTCGCCTCGAGAGCCGTCCCTACGCAATGGCGCCCTTCAGGTCCGCCTCCGTCACCTGCTGCCCGGCCCGGATGATGTCCCGAGCAGCCGGGACCTGATCCCAGACGTTGCACATCATCGCCCCGCGCACGCGTCCCCCGTCCAGGTAGTAGATTACACCCGTGTCGTTCTCCTTCTGCCAGTCGGCATAGGTCGGCAGGCGCGAGGAGCAGTCCCCCACAGCCTCATAGCCGAACTCAAACAAATCCGAGTAGAAATACGGCATGTAGTCGTACGGTTCACCGGCTCCGGCCAGGTTGCGTCCCACGTGCTGGCCATGGTTGAGCGCATGGTCCCAGTGCTCGATGCGCGTGGTCCAGTCCAGGGCGGTATAGGGGAACAGCGCCACGTCGCCGGCGGCATAGAGGTCGGGCTGCGAGGTCTCGCCATAACGGTTCACGGCAATCCCGTTCCCCACCTCCAAACCCGCCTGCTGCGCCAGGGCCAGGTTCGGCGTGATACCGATGCCGATCACTACCGCCTCCGCGATGATGCGCTCCTGCGTATCGGTGATCACCGCGAACTTGTCTCCGGCCCGCTCGAGCGCTACGGGCTGCTGCCCCTGCAGCACGCGGACGCCTTTCGTGCGGTAGTTCTCTTCCATAGCTCGGCCCAGACCGGGAGGGAAGACTCGCTCCACCAGGTAGGCGTCGGGGTAAACAAGAGTAACCTCAGCCTTGCTGACATTCAGCGCGGCGGCCATTTCCGACCCGATGAAGCCGCCGCCGATGACCACCACTCGGCTGCCCTCCGTTACCTGCTCACGCAGGTGCACGTAGTCGTCGAGGTAGCGGTAGTAGTACAGGCCCTCCAGGTCGCCGCCGGGTATGCTCAAGCGGCGCGGCGCGCCTCCAGTCGCCAGCAGCAACTTCTCGTAGACGTACTCGCGTCCGCCGGCGGTGGTAATTCGCCGGGCCGCGGGATCGAGAGCCGCAACCTCCACATGCGGCAGCACCTCGATGTCCCGCTCGGCATACCACTCCTCCACGTGCAGCACGATCTTCTCCACCGTTGTCTTGCCGAACCACAGCTTCTTGGAGAGCGGCGGGCGGTCGTAAGGCAGGTGCTTCTCGCGGCCCAACAGCAGGATCGTCCCCTCCGAGTCCACCTCCCGGATGCCCTCCACGGCCGACGCGCCGGCGAGGCCGGCCCCGACCACAATGTAGCGGTAGCTCTGTGCGCTCATGTTACCACGCTCCCCTGGTGGCCAGCGAGTGTGACGAATCGTCCTGCTAGGGGGACGTAAGCCACAACCGGAGGGTTCATCGGCAGGCCGCCCCCGCTAGCGGACGATGATCTCATGCTCCCCGGCGGGGACGGAGATGACCGTCCAGCCTTTCTTTTCGGCGACGGCGAGAGGCTTGCCGTCCAGAGTCGCCGCCTGCCCCGCGGGCAGTTTCCCGCTCACGCTGAGGGTTTGTTTGGCTCCGCTGGTATGGAACACGCCCCCTTGTGCGTCCAGAGTCATAGCGACGGGCCCCTCGGCGCGTAGGGTCAGCCCCGCCGCCGTCGCTGTCCCCCCGGCGGGGAGGCAGACGGTGAGCACCCTCGTCCGGTGATTCAGGCGAAGCCAACCCGCCGGCGCCTCGAACTGCAGCGGCCCGGCCGAACCGGCTTCCTCGGCAGAGGACTTGAAACTGACCGGGCCATCGCCCAGGAAGACATAATCCGCCGATTCCTCCCCGTAGCTCAGCTTCACGCCGTTGCCGTCCGCGATGGTCTCGAACTTCGGCTGGGGCTCCCCGGCCTTTCGCGGGTACAGAAGCACCAGGAACGGCTTGCCCTCCGCCTGGCTGATGCGCACGCAGAGCTGCCGCTCTCCTCCCCAGTTCTTGTGCTCCCAGGCCCACTGAGAGAACTGTGGCTGGGCCGGTTGCGCGCAGAACAGGTCCAGGTCCACCTCGAACTGCCCCGTGGCATGGGCCTGGTTGCCTGCGAACTGCAGGTCGTTGGCCATCACCCAGTAGCTGGCCGTCGCCGGTGGGCAGGGCGCGCTGAAGTCGTCGCGCACCAGCAAGTAGGCAGGCTGCTCCGGCTCGGTCGCCTTGACCATCATCATCCGTCGCAGCCAGGAGAATGGCTCCACGTCCTTGATCTTGCGAGGCTGAGTGGGATCGGCCGCACGCCCCACCGGCGTGTCGGGGAAGTATGACTCCGTCTCCAGGGCTTTGACGTCTACCTGGCCGAGCAGGTAATCGGCTTCGGGTAGACTGGAGAAGGTCTTGATCTCACCGTAGTGGTCCAGAATCCCCATGCCCGTACCCGGCGCCTCCACCTGGTCGGTCCACGGCTCGAATTGGTGCTCAAAGTAGGTCAGCCCCTGGTAGAAACAGCCGGGGCCGCCGTTGCCGGGGCAGGGCTTCTGGGGGCCTTCCTGCACGTTCCAGGCGATGCGGTTGTGGTAGACGGCCTGTCCGTTCTCCGGTGAGTACATGGGGCCGAAGTCCATCATCAGCGGTACGCCCCGGCCGAACAGCGTGAAGGCTCCCATGTCGGACTGGAAATGGTCAAAAGCGAAGCGCGAGTAGCGTACGGCCAGCCAGGTCTCCTGTGGCTGGCGGTCGCGCAGGAAGGCACCGTAGGCGGGGTACCAGCGGCTGCGCAGGTCCGGCTGAACCAGCGGAGAGGAGGCGTTCGAGAGCAGCGCGTAGGCGACAAACCCCGAGCCGGAGTTGCCTCCCATCTCGGCGGCCATGGAGCGCAACGCTCCGGCTAAGGGCTCATTGACCCCCGCATAGCCCAGGGCCAGCATGTCCAGAATGCCCGTGGTCTCGGTGCGGGAGGTGTGCCCCAATGGCCACAGATTGCGCCGGTTAACCGCATTGGGATCGAGGGGCGCGCCCAGCGGCAGGCCGTAGAAAGGCCCACCGATCGGGGAGCGAGGATCGGGCGGGGTGAGCAGGTCAATCATGAACTGCCCGAACCTGGCCATGCGGGGATCGATCTTGAAGACGTCGTAGCCACCGCCGTATTTCAGCGCCAGGGCCATATACATCACCGGGTCCACGCTGGCCCCCAGGTAATGGGGGCAGGACAACCCCGAACCGTCGGACGCCAGCAGCCCCTGCAGGTTACCGTCCAGGTAACCGCGGCAGCGCTTGACCCACTCCGCACTGCGTGGATGGCCGGCCATGGCGCAAGCCGTGAGCACCCGGGCACCGGCAGCCAGAATGCCCATGTTAGCCGAACCCCAGCCGTTGCCGGTGGGCTTGGGCGGCCAGTAGTCGTCATCCCAGGCCCGGTGGGCCAGGAAAGCGCCGTAGGCCTTGATTCTGGCGCGCACCGCGGGATCGAGTCCCGGCGTGGCCATGGCCCCCTCCCACAGCGGCATGAACTGCATCATGTGCAGAGAGGCATGAAACCAGTTGATCCCTCCGTGTCCGGTGCCGGAGAGAGCATCGTCCACCTTCTGCTTGAGCGGGGCCAGCACTTGCTTGATCACATCGTCGGTCGTCCACTGGGCTCGATAGACAGCCGGGATGTTGGGATTAGCAGCTTGCTGACCGCTGGCTGCGGCTACGCGCTCGCGCATGGCCTGAAGGTCGCCGGCCTTGCAGAACAGTCGTGGCCAGGCGTTCTGTGGCTCCGGCCAGTCAAAGGTCCAGTCCTTGACCTTCTCCAAAGGGAAATAGGCGTACTTGAGCATGGCCCGGTAGGCGCTGGACATCTGGGGCGTTCCCGGCGGGACGAGCACGGATTGCGGCTCCACGGATAGCAGCCATTGCCGCGTCCCCAGGCAGATGGGGGCCAGCACCTGCAGGTCCGGATCCTTTCTCGTCCATACCCGCAGGTCGTTGAGCGCCGTGGTGATCTTGACCCAGGGCTCGGCCACAGGCGTAATCTGGGGATTGAGGTTGCGGCTGGGTCGGCCCCGACTGAGCGAGATGACCGGTGTGTCCGGCTGGCGGTCGTTGTAGAAGATAAACTCATTAGAGCGGTCGCCAAAGGAGTTGGTCCACCAGCCGGACACGCGGTTCCACATCTCGTCCTGCTCGTAGGTCAGCCGCGCGTAGGCGACCGCGGTCGTCTCCGCGCCGTTGGTCATGATCTTGCCTTCAGCGTCGGTGCCCTTGCGCGGGTGCGTGGCGTGGTGCCCCGTCCAGCGGCATTGATTCGGCTCCAAACCGGAGTAGAAGGAGAAGTACACTGTCGCCGGGTGTACGTTCTCCGCTGCGTCAATCCACCACCACTCCCAGGTGGAAGCGTCCGCGTCATTGGAGTACGAGGCGATAGAGTACTTGCCGCCGGGGTTGAGGTCCATCTCCTCGTCAACGATGACCGTCGGCTGTCCGGCGATGGCCCGCAGCGTGAAGCGGTAGTGCTTGCCGCCCTCGAAGGCATAGTCAACGGTCGCCTCCGCAAAGAGTGGACCGGAGGCGCTGACCGTGGTGGTGTAGCCTGTCACCCGCAGGGGTGCCTGCAGCCAGGACTTGCCGATCCAGGCGCCGGTTTCGCCGCGAATCCCCTGCAGGGGACCGGGCACCGTATCGGCGGCGACCGGGCGGCGGAACTCCTGCTTCCCAGCCGGCAAGCGCACCGCCAGGACGCCCGCATCCAGCGTGAGCAGGGCGTCCTCTTCCTTGATCTTGACGCGCTGCGGAGGCGAAGCGGCGGTCCGGCCTGCGCTGACCGCGAAGGACTTCTCGCCGTCCGCCGGCAGCGTGACCAGGAAGTACACCCGCCCCCCCTGGACCTGGTACGGAACCGCCTTACCCGCCTCGTCAGTTACCTGCAGCACGGCGACTTTGGCCAGCTCCGGCGCTAGAGGGTAGCTGATCAACTCGTCAGTCCAGGTGTGGCTCAGGTAGTCCTTGAGCCGGAAAGTCTGCGAGGGCGCCGCACAGACGGCAGTGACGGCAAAGGCGAGGATCGCAAGCAACAGTACACGGGTCATGGGCGACTCCTGTCGAAACCAAGGTTGCGGGCTATTTCGCTGCGGTGGGGCGGAATCCCTCGCTGCGGCTGGAGGCTGGACTCGTAGCATCCCCTGCGGGGAGTCGCTGCCGACCAGAGGTCGCCCCCTGGGGGTCTCCGGCTTGCGGCGCGGAGGTTCAGGGTGCATAATCCCGTGGCGCCAAGCCGCGCTTGGGGAGGTGCCCCCTGGCATGCATGATGGAGACTGGCCGGACAAGAGCGGAGAGCAGCCTGAGCCGGACTATGGGGAGCGGCCCCGAGTCGGTTCCACGGTTATCCGCCTGCGCCTGGGCAAACTGAACATCGAGACCTGCCCGCCGCTGCTGGTGCAGCACGCGGGAATGCTGCGCCTGGAGGCGGTGACCGCCTGCTCGCACGGCGGGGGCTTCCTGGTCGACAACCTGGACCCCGCCCGCGCCGAGGCGGTGGCGGCGGCCATGCAACAGGTCGGCGAGCCCTGCTTCGTGGTTCCCGCGGCGGAGATCGTGCCGCTACCCCGCGCCGTGCCCATTCATTCGGTGCGCCTGACCCGGAGCGATCTCGGCCCCACCGACACGGTCGGGAGGCAGGAGTCGGCGCCCTGGGAGACGGCTATCGTTCTGGCCCTGGCGGGTGTGGCCACGGAGAAGGAGGAACGCCGCAGCCGGCGCGACCAGAGCGTCCTGTCGCAGCGCGTGGGTACGGCCGGCGCGTTGACCATGGGCGGCGTAGCCGGGGTAGCCCTCTCCGTGGCCGGCTCCGCGCTGCGGGCGGCGACTTCCTCCGAGACCGTGCACAAGACCGAACAGCGCGTGTGGCTGGACCTGGTCTTCCTCAAGCCCCTCCGGCGCTATCGCATAGACTCCGGGCAATTCGACTACAGCCTCCTGGGGGAGCAGCGCGCCATGACGGGCGAACTGAACATCCAGCGCCTGGCCCGCTGGTTCCTCCACGCCGCTCCGCAGCTGCTGACCAACGTGGACGGCGAGCAGCTCAAGCAAGCGGGTAAGGTGCCTCTGCCGCACCTGACGGAGAGAGCCTTCAACGAGACGGTCCGTTGGCTCATCAACCTGGCGCGTTTCGGGCAGAAGCCGGAGACGTAGGGAATAGCGCAGCGGAGGGGCCGTTCCGCGAGCAATCGTACTTCGCGCATACCGCCCCGGTAGACCGCGGGACGAACGACGGCGAAACCGGGCTCCCTGGCCCTCTCCGGGGAGGACAATCCTTCCTCCGAGCCGAATCGCACCTCCGGAACGGCCATCACACCCCCCAGGAGGCGTCGCCATGAAGCAAGTCGTTGCTCTCCTCGTTCTCTTCTCACTTGCCGTGAGCCTCGCTCCCGCGGACGTCACCAAGACCCCGACCCAGTACCTCATCCTCCCGCCGCCCAAGCCCGTCGTCGTGGACGGCAAGCTCGGCGAATGGGACCTGAGCGATACTCCTTACACCATCAGCGCCTCGGGCAAGAACCCCATGCACAAGGTCTCGTCCAACGACCCGGGCAACCCGGTCAAAGGCGACCAGGACCTGTCGGGGAAGGCGGCGCTGGCCTGGGATCAGACCTGGCTGTACATCGCCGGGCAGATGGTGGACGATCACCTGCTGGGGGTCAGACCCGACAGCAAGCTCAACCAGGGACCGGCCGGCTGGGCCTGCGACAGCCTGATGATGACCATCAAGTCCTTCCGACAGCGGATGAAGACGAACTCGCCGTTCAGTCCCGCTCCCTTCCTGGCGCTGCGCTACGCTCCCGTCGGCCCGCATCCCCGCGGTGAGTTGGTGGCGGCGCCCGCCATCCTGGACAAGCGCGACTTGTACTGGTACCTCCCGGAGGGCTCCCAGTTTGGGGTCACGGAGACCCCCGAGGGCTACAACGTGGAGGCGGCGGTCCCCTGGAAGGGGCTGGAGTACGTCCCCGCCCCCGGTGAGCCGCTGTTCATCGCTTTCCTGGCCGGGGATATGGACCCCGGCGAAGACCTCAATCAGGTCGGCTGGGCCACTCATACGGAGCAGTGGGGCAGTGCCGCGCAGATGAACCTGCGCCCGGTGTTCCGCCTGACCGACCGCAAGGACATGGTGGGTCTGGTGACTGTGTCGGACGACGAGATTGTGCCTGGGCGAGGTTTTCTCGTGCGTCTGGACCTCGACGCCCTGACCGGTCCGGCCAAGTTGGAGAAGGTACGGATAGCCGACACCGGCGGCAAGACCGTCTGGGAGCGTGCTCTCAACGTAACTGTGCCGGCTGGTCACACCGCGCGGGAACTCCTGGAGATCGAGCCGAACAAGCTGCAGAAGCCGGGGCAGTACACCGTGGAGCAGATCGCCTCCGCCGGGGACAAGAGTGCCGTGCTTGCTCGCTATGCGATGGCCGTTGTCGAGGCTCCGGACGCCCTGGCCGGAGCCGCGGCCCAGGGCGAGATCCACCATGCTCCGCCCGATCGGGTCGCCCGCAATTCCCTGGGCGAGCGAAGCTACTACCGCCACAACTGGATCAAGTCCAAGGAGGACTACGTACCTTACCTCCGCAAGCACCTGGAGCCCGGCCTCAAGCAGGCCGCCAAGCTGGCTATTCAGACGAAGAGCCCGCACGGCGGACAGCAGCTGCCGCGGTGCCAAGCTTTCTACCAGATCACGGGCGATGAGGAGTACCGCACTCTGGCCCGGGACATCATGGACTACCTGCTGGACGCTGCCCAGGAAGGCGGAATGGCCGGATCGACGCTGACGCAGATTGCTATGTACCGGTACCTGACCTGGCTGAAGGACCCGGCCAGCCCCTGGGCTCCCCCCGACGCCGAGAAGCGCTACCGGGCGGCGCTGCACAAGGTCGCAGCCAGTCCCGACAAGTGGCTGTTCACCGAATGGGGGACGCACAACCGGGTGTGGTCGCGGTATGCCGTGCAGAAGGTGGCCCGGCAGGTGGCGGAGCAGGACGGCAAGCCGGTGGACCCGCGCCTCGTTGAGTACACCGATTACCATGACAAGATCATCGGTGAGGTCGGCGACGCCGATGACGCTTCCGCCAACTACCATTGGGTCTTCTGGAACTGCGCCGTTGCCATCTACTTCCACACCGGCGACTGGCAGGCATTCCTAGACAACCGGGGCTTTCAGAAGACGCTATCGCGCTACGTGGAGATGGTCAGCCCCAGCGGGGCGTGCGTGCCCTTTGCTTCCTGCAGCGGTTGGCCGGAGGTAGGCTCCTCCATGTGGGCCTACGAGTGGATGTCCAACCTCACCAAGCAGGGCCGCTACCGGTGGACGGCTCAGCGCATCGCCGAGTACTACTACAATCACCTCGACTACCGCGCCAATCAGTATCACCTCCCGTTTGACATTGCTCTGAACAACTTCTGCCTGGCTTACCTCCTCGCCGACGACCAGGTCCAGCCGACGCCGCCCCCTGCGGCCAGTCGGATTACCTGGCGCCATCCCTGGCTGCCCACGCCCGAAGAAGCGCGGGAGGACCGCCCGCTGAACCGGATGTTGATGGAGCCCAATGAGTGGATCCCCGACAAGATTGTGCTCAGCAGCGGGACCGGGCCACTGGACATGTGGGGATTGGTGGAGCTGCTGCCCATCGCGGGCCACGGAGGGGAACTGCCCGGCAACCTCATCGCCCTGATGCACAACGACGCGGCGCTACTGGCCGGGCAGGGCTACTACGAGAATACGCCGGACTTCCAGAACATCATGTTCGTAGAGGATCTGGAAGGGGTAGTCGGCTTCCAACCGGGGCTGCCAACCACCAGCGTCTCCCTCTTTGTAGAGGACCGCGCCTTCACCTTCGCCCGTATCGTCACCGAGGGCTATCAGCGGCTGCCGATCACCTACACGCGGGACCTGCTCTTCAACAAGAACGGGTTCGTCCTCGTCAAGGATCGGGTGCTCTTCCACCGGACGATGAAGGCACGGCTAGGGCCCTGCTACCACGCCCGCAACCTGGGGCCGGACAACGGACCGAACTGGTTCAACTCCTACTACGACCAGATCTACTACACCGGCCTCGGTCTGGGCCGGGGCGTGCAGGCCATCCGCAACCCCGCCTGGGACCTGCTCATCTACTTCACCCCGCGCGAGGGGCGCCGGCATGTCGTGATCGACCGCTGGGCCGACAATCCTTACCGCAACTCCCCCATCCAGGTGCGGCAAGTCTGGTCCGGGATGGCCCGGGAGGGGGAGGAGCTCATCTTCACCTCCGTGCTCCTGCCGCACGCGCCGGTGCTGCGTCCCACGGAGCTGCTCACCCCGCCGGCGGACTCAGCCGAGCAGCCCCGGATCGAGATGCTGGCGGATGACCACGCCCTCACCGGAGTGAAGATCGTCAGCGACAACGGTCCCGGCGGTGCCAAGAAGGAGACCTGGCTGCTGCTCAACACGACCGGGGAACGGCGGGAAGCGGGGGCGCTGGCCAGCGACGCTTTCCTGGCGATGGTCACCCGCGACGCCAAGGGCGCGGTCACGGACAAGGTCATGGTGGGCGGCGGCAAACTGCAGTTCATCGGGGAGGATTTCTCGGCGACGGCACGACAGGCCGCGCCAACCGAGGTCAAATACCCGGGGTAGGGCTGCCCCACCCCCTGGTCCTCTTCACAGGCAGGGGAGGGGGCAAGCAGAAGGGGAGATAGCCATGCTCAGGTCCAGACTAGTTCCGGTGTTGCTGACGGTTCTCGCCGTCATTCCCGTCTCGGCCCAGATCGTCGGTCTGCGGTCGGCGCCCTTGACCCGCTTCATTCCCTGCCCCCGGCCGGCCAAGTTGGTCACCGTGGACGGGTACCTCAAGGAATGGGACCTGACTAGGGCGCCTATCATCCTGAGTCAGGAGTCGCTCAAGACCTGGGGCTATTCCGACCCTCCCATTACCAGCGACCAGGACGCCAGCGCCCGCGCGCTGCTGGCCTGGGACGACAAGGGGATGTACTTCGCCGGGGACGTCACCGACAACGCTGTGATCGGTCTGCCGGCACCCAACGAGAAGCGCGGGCCGATGTGGCAGTACGACGGCTTCATGCTCATGTTCTTCCCCACCCCCGCGCTGCTGGCCGACAAGGCTCGCTACCTGGACCGCCCCGACGACATCGGCCGGATGCGGCAGTGGGGTCTGAACTACCACGAGCCCGGTGGGCAGGGCCGCCAACACCGCGAGGAGATCACCTACGTCACCCGCAAGACCGACCGCGGGTATGTAGTAGAGGCGTTGCTGCCCTGGAAGGCTCTGGGCTTCGCCCCCCGGGTAGGCGATCGCTACCGGCTCAACATCATCATGCCCGATCACGACGAGACCACGCCGTATGCGCCGGGCTGGGGGCAGCTCATCTGGGCCAGCGGCCCGACCAATACCACGACCGGGGAACGCTACGCGGCGGAGGTGCGGCTGCTCGATGACCGTAAAGTGGGGGCCGAGATCGTACCTGCCAGGACTCAGGTGACGACCGACGAGGCCGTGGAATTGCAGGTGCTGGCGGATGCGCTGGCGCCGGGGGCCAAGTTTCAGCAGGTGACGGCGAAAGACGCCCAAGGCAAGGAGCTCTGGCGCGAGACGGTGGGGCGGGAACTGCCCGCCAATGAACGCACCACCCTGTCGGCGCGCATTCCGGCCGGTACCCTGCCGGAGGGAATCGTGACCCTGGCGGCGGTGGTAGTCCCGGCCGGCGGCAAGGAGACCACCCCCAGCGTGCCGATCAAGGTGACCTCCGCACAGGTAATCCAGCAAGTGGCGATCCCCGGCGAATGGCCGGAGATCAGCGCCAGTGCCGATCCCTCCCGCTATGCGCTGCCGGGCGCCGACCAGGTCTATTTGCGGAGGCAGTGGGCGCCGGTGACCAAGGAGGATTACTACCACCTAGCGGTGGCCCTAAGCGGCGACCCCAATCGCCTGCCCGCCAAGCCGCCCGAAGAGGTGGCGGCCGGACCGCACCCCTGGGGCTACATGAATGCGGTCTATGCTCTGGGGCGCTACGTGCACGACCAGGATCCCCAGATGCTGGCCATGACCAAGGCGATAATGCAGTCCAGCTACATGTATGAGAAGAAAGTGGCGGGAGCCGACCCGCCGGACAGCACCGGCGTGCTCAGCTATGCTGAGCTTTGGCACTGGTGGTTCTACCTCAAAGACAACAACCTGCTCACCGCCGAGGACGACGCCTGGCTCAGAGACTTCGTACTGCTCAACGCCCGGCGCTTCGTGACCGCCCACCGGGGCTTCTCCCAGCGCGAGTACGGCGCGCACAATCGCACCTTTGCCTGGGCCATGGTTCTGGATGGGGCCATGGCCGTGGATCCCAACTTGCCGGAGAAGGCGCAGTGGAAGCCCTATACCGACGAGATCTGGAACTCCTGGTGGCCTTACCGGGACACTGAGGAGAACAGCGACGGCTACAGCATGGGCGTGGTCGCCAACGTGTTGCCGGACTGGGGAAGGATTCGAGGCGTTGATGTGCTTCGGGATCCTGGCTGGCAGCAACTGGCAGGGCGTTGGCTGGCGGAAATCAGCCCGGCCGGCATGCGGCCCAATTACGGCGACGGCTCCGCCTTCAACGGCACCGGCATTGGGATGATCCCCCTGCTGGAGCGCCTCGCTGTCCTCACTGGCGACGGCCGCTACAAGTGGGCAGCCCATCGCCTGTTTGAGTGGGCTACGGTCAACACCCGCGACTGGACCACCTGGCACTTGGCGCAGGATTCGGTGGCCTCCGCCCTGTTCTGGGCTTACCTTTACGCCGACGACACCATCGCGGAGAAGGTCCCGGAGAACAATTCGGTGCTGACCACGCGCAAGCTGGCCAATGCGACTCCGCTGACGGTGCGCTCGGAGCAGAAGAAATGGTACGAGATGACCGACCGGGACATCCCCAACAAACTGGCCCTGCGCAGCGGCAACGGTCGGTTGGACCTGTGGGCGCTGGTGGAGCTCTGCCCCAGCCTCGGCCACAGTCTGGGGGTCGCTCCCAATATCGCCTGCCTGGCGAGCAACTACTCGGCGCTCCTGACCGACCAGTCCTATATGGACCGGGGTCCCGAGTTCCACAATGTGATGACCGTGGAGGACCTCGAGGGCCTGGCCGCCACCGGCGCTGAGGAGCAGATCAGCGTACCCGATTTCGGGGAGACGGGCATGGCGGCGTATGCCGCGATTGACGTAGACCTCTACCGCGGGTGGCCAATCAAACACCGGCGGCAGATTGTGCTGGTCAAGAACGTGCTTATGTGGGTCAAGGACGACGCCACCTTCCAGGACGGTTTCCTCTGCCGGGTCGGCCCGCGCTGGCATACGCGGCAAATCTTTCCCAAGGTGGGCGAGAACTGGGCCAACACCTTCATTGACTTCCACCTGAGCACCGGCCTGGGGCTGGGCAGCGGCCTGCACCGCACCGAGAACCCCAATTACGACCTGCTCATCTGGTTCGTGCCTCAGAAAGGCTGCCGGGTAACCCATCTGGATCGCTCCCGCACCAACATCTGGCAGGCCCTGCCCCAGCAACTTCACTATGCCTGGGAAGGTCTGGCCCAGCCGGGCCAGAAGCTCTCCTTCGGTACCATCCTCTGGCCCCACCCGCCCGATCGGGACCCGACCAAGTGGGCCAACAACCTGGAAGCGCTCACCAACTCGCCGGACCTGTCGGCGGTGAGAGTGAAGATCACCGACGACCTCGCGTATCTGATGGTCCTCAACGATACCGGCCAGAGCCGGATGGCCGGGCCGATCACGACCGATGCGCGGCTGACGGTGCTGACCGTACGCAAAGGCAAGCCGGAGACGGTCATGGTCTACCAGGGAGCCAAGGTGACCTACGAAGGGAAGGCGGTCCTGGCCCTGGACAAGCCCGACACGACGCAGAAGGCGGTGCAATGAGATGGGGAGCCCTAATCGTCGCCCCCTCTCCCGCGTCTGGGGGTGGAAGGAGGGGAGCAGGGCGGCCGCGCTGGCGGTAGGCGTGTCGCTCGGGCTGGCGGCTACCCCCGCCCTCGCCCAGACTCCGCTCGGCGACCTCTCCGGCATGGCGACTTGCGCCGACCTGGGGCGGCTGACTGCCTGGCGCACCGCTCAGCTCTCCGGGTATGCCGCCATGTCCGAGGCGGGCGATCCGCAGCAGGCTCCGGCGCAGGACGATCAGGGCCGTTATGTGCTGCTGGACGTGGAGGGGCCGGGCTGTGTGACGCGTTTGTGGGGCGCGGGGCTAGCTGGGAATCTGTCCGTGTGGATAGACGACGATGCCGAGCCCCGGCTGCACGCGCCGCTCAGTAGTCTGACGCAGCGCTGGTGGCACGTTCTGCGCTATCAGAACGACCGCAGCGCCGCCGACACGACCGCGCTACCGCCGTTCTTCTCTCCCCTGGCCGACGGGGAGTTTGGGATGACAGTGGTCGTGATCCCCCTGGGCTTCCGCAAGCACTGCCGCATCACTCTGGATCAGCCGCCGCCGGGGAACGTTTACTGCGTAGACTACGTTCTCGCCCCCGGTGCCGAGGTCGCCGACTTCCGACCCGGACAGCCCTCGCCAGGCCAGCAGCCTCTCAAGGATCTTCTCCAGGTCTGGCGCACTCCGGGAGACTTCTTTGTTACCGAGACCTCCTGGAAGCAGGTGCCCACCACCGTCTCCCTGCGCTCCGGACAGACGGCGACGCTGCTGGAGACAGCAGGCGCGGGACAGGTGCACTTGCTGGTGGTGGACATGCCGCAGGCCACCTTGCTGGGCGGGCGGGCGCTGGTGCTGCGCGGCTACTGGGACGAAGAGCAGGCGCCCCGTCTGGAACTGCCCCTGGGCGACCTGGCGGGGATGGGCTTTGGACTGGGCAATCCCAACGCGCCGGCCGGAGTGCGCGTGGGCGACAACACCCGCTTCTACTGTCGCCTGCCGATGCCCTTCGGAAAGGCTGCGCGACTGACTCTGACTAACGAGAGTCCCTGGGTGATGCCACAGGTGAAAGCCTCGGTGTGGTGGGACAACCTCCCGGCCGGTGCGCCGGGCTACGGTCGACTGTGCGCGTACACCCGGCGCCTGCGCCCCGCGCCGGACGCGCAAGAGCTGGAGTTGCTCAAGTTGAGCGGGCGTGGTCACCTGGCCGGGTACAACATGTCCGTCTGGGAGGTGAACTGGCAGCAAGGCCCGCTGAAATGGTATGCCCGGGGGTACCTGGACGGCGAGCCCGAGCCGCGCTACCGGGGAGCGGGCTTGCTCGACTTCAACTTCGGCGCACGCCAGTACATGTACGCCGGCGTCCTGGCTCAGACGTACGGCACCGTCGCGCATGACTACATGTGGGGACCGGACAAGCCGGGAACGCTGCGACAGCGCGTCAACTTCTACCGGTACATGGTCAATGACGTGATCCGCTTCGCAGACAGTTGCCGGGTTACACTCCAGCGCGCTCCCGGCGCCGCTTCCTTCGGGCAGGCGGACCTGACCTGGCTCCTTTACGTTGACCCCTCCACGCCCCGCTGGTGGCCGCCGCTTGACCCGGCCGACCTGCCCTGGCCGGTCACCCGCAGCGGCGCCAGCCATCAGGCCGAGGATCTGGCAGCGACGGCCTCCGTCACGGAAGGTACCCTCAGCATCGTCCCCGATCGCTGGGGCAGCTTCAATCTCGACGGCGGGGCTATGCTTAGCTACTCCGCTCGCCGCCCCGGTGACGCGCTTACGCTCCAGATCACTGCGCCCGAGAGAGGCTATTACACTCTCAACCTCCGCCAGATCGGCTCCGCTGCGGCCGCCAACTATAACCTGCGCCGCGGGACGACCACCTGGCGCCCCTGGTGGAATCCCGTCATCCCCACGCCCGGCAAGTTCGTGGCGCACGATCCGGAGCCGTGGGGCGTGTGGTGGCTGGAGGCGGGGCCCAACGCCTTTGACTTCGTCCTCGCGCCCGAATCGTGGCAGACCGGCACGCTCCTCTCGCTGGACAGTCTCTGGCTGGACCCCGCCTCCCGGCGGACCAACGCGCTGGAGGCGGAGCATCTGTCCGTGGTGCGCACTACCGCCTGCCGGGCGGCTCCCGAACCGTTGGGGAGCAAGTGGGCCAGCGGCTGGGGGATGCTCAGCCTGCAGCCCACGGAACAAGGAGCCAGGGCGGTCCTGCGCGTATCCTTCGATCAGGCCCAGGCAGGGGCGCTGCTTCTGCTCGGTTACCGCGCCGCGCCGGGTACCCGGTGGGAGGCGCTGTGGGACGGCGCGCCGCTGGGAACCGTAGAAGCTGGAGTGCTGCCTGCCCCCTTCGAGCGGCGCCTGGCGTGGTTCCCTGCGCCGGCGGGCACCGTGGGCGACCACGAACTGACCCTGGCCCTGGAGCAGGGCACGCTTGGGCTGGACTTCCTGCGCTTCGCCGACTCGGCGGTCTGGGAGGCAGAGCTGCTGCCCTTCTTCACCAAAGCCGACTTTACCCTCGTCCCCGCTGCCCGCCCGCAGGACCCGGCTCCCGACCGCAACGTCGCCCTCCGGCACTTCAGCAGCAGTCCGGCTACTCCTCTCCTGCTGGGGCTGCCGGCGCCGCAGGCGGGGAGGTACCACCTGGCCGTGTGGGTGGCTGCCGAGGGGGCGAAGCAGTACCAGTTCACGCTCAACGAGGCTCCGTTGCCGGCGCCGGCGATCGTACCTGCCTCCAACGTCCAGACCCGAATGGACCTGGGGACGGTGGACCTGCGCCAGGGGCTGAACCTGTTGTCCGTGGGGACGGACGGTTACCTGCGAGTGGACGCGATCGAGACGTCCCCTGCCGGTTAGAACTTAAGCAGGAAATGGCCCTGGTGCTGCCGAACCTACCCTCGGCTTCCTCACTCTTCTTCCTGGGATGTGAGATCTGATGCCGCGAATGAGTCCTATCTGCTTCCTCGTGGCCCTCTGTGCCGCACCCGCCTTCCCTGCCGACCCTGCCTGGACCGTCGGCACAGCCGAATCCCTGGCTCAGACCGCCACGGCTCCCACGGGCAGCAACACCTCCGCCCCGGTGGTGCGCCTAGCCAAGGCGCCCACCATTGACGGCAAGCTCACCGAGTGGGGCGATACCGTGGCGGTCACCAGCTTCCCCTTCGCCGCCCTCCAGGACCGCCGCTCCGCTCGACTGCGCTTCGGCTACGACGACGCCGCGCTGTACGTGGCCGGGCATGTGGTGGACGACACGCCGTTGGTGAATGCGCATGATCCCGGGGCCGGAGCCGAGGTGCTCACCGGTGACTGTGTCCGGCTGGGCATAGCAGCAGGGCGCCCCGTGGTCGTGACCCTCCTGTACAGCACGCCGGGCCAGGGCGCCTTCCTGCTCTCTTCCGATCCTGCCGGCCGCTCCTGGCAGCCGCTGGCCGGGGGCAAGGTGGCAATCACCCGCGATGCGGATGGGAAGGGCTACTCCTTTGAAGCCATAATCCCCTGGAAGGGCGGGGACGGGAAGGCCAACGCCCCCAACGCTCGGCTCTGCTGGGAAATCCGCTGGGGTGACCGTACGGGCCGCACGGCCACGCTTGCCTATCCCGACGGCCTCGCCCAGCCGGCTACGGGGGCAGCCAACATCCTCAGCCGTCCCGAGCTATGGGGCGGACTGCGTTGGCTCACCGCCGCTCAGGCGAAAGCGGAAGGCAAACCCCCTGCCTTGAGTCTGCCTCAGATTGCCTACTCTCTCCCCTCCAATGCCTACGTCACCGTAGTCATCGAGACCCCGGACGGACGCCGCATCCGCAACCTGATCGCCGAGGCGCCGCGCCTGAAGGGCGACCGCCGCGAGGTCTGGGATGGGCGCGACGATGCCGGCAAGCTGGTCGCGGCCGGCGCCTATCGCTGGCGCGGTCTATGGCATACCGGCCTGTCGCCAGAGTACCTGATGTCCTTCAACAATCCCGGCCAGCCGCCCTACGTCACCGACAACACCTCCAGTTGGGGCGCCGACCATGACGCCCCGGTGGCGGTCGCCACCAACGGGGCGAAGATGTACTTGGCCTGGAACAACTGCGAGGCGGGCTCCTCGCTCATCTGCACCGACTTCGCCGGCCGCAAGCAATGGGGCTGGCGCTCCGACCCGGCCCTGCCCTGGGACACCACCGCTATGTCCGCTGACGACAAGTACGTCTACCTGGCCAAGTCCGGCCCGGCCTGGAACCAGTGGGATACGCAGGGCGCGGCGATCGCCCGCTTTGACGCGAACACGGGGGCGCTGGTTAACTGGCCCGCCGAAAACGGTGGCGTAGGCGCGGGGACCCTGCGGGTGCGCGAGTTCTCCAAAGAGGACAAGGGCAAACCGTATCGGCTCAACGGCCTCGCCCTCGCCAAGGGCGTACTCTACCTGAGCATGCAACTAGAGAACAAAGTGGAGATGCGGGACGCGACCAGCGGCGCGGTGATCGGCGCCTTTGACGTGCCCTCTCCCGGTCCCAGTGCGATGGACCCCGAAGGCAACCTGCTGGTGATTAGCGGCAAGCAACTGGTCCGGGTCAATCCGCAAGCCAAGCAGGTACAGCCGCTGCGCGAGTTCGAGCAGCCGCACGGCGTGGCGGTAGGAGCGCAGGGCGAGATCTACGTCTCGGAGTGGAATGGCGACCAGGTACTCGTGCTGGACGCCGTCGGCAAGGAACTGCGCCGGGTCGGGCGTGCCGGGGGCCGCGGCACCGTCGGCCCCTGGCTGGCCGACGGGATGCTCCATCCCAACGGCGTGGCCGTAGACCCCCAGGGGCGCTTGTGGGTTGCGGAGAAGGACTGGTGGCCCAAGCGCTTCTCCGTCTGGAGTCCTGACGGCAAGCTGGGGATGGACTTTATCGGTCCTACCCCTTACGGCTGCGTCACCAGCTATCTGGATCCCGACAACCACGCCATCGGCTACTCCAGCGGGACGAAATTTGCGCTCGACTACGCCAACAAGTCCTACAAGCCCCTGGCCGTCTTGGGTCGCAACGATCGCCCCGGCGCCACTTTCTGGTGGGCCGAGGCGGGCAAGTTCTACACCCTCAAGGGCAAACGCTACTTCATCAATGAAGGGGGCGCTTTTACCTTCAAGACTGTCTTCCTGGTGGAGCCGGACCGGCTCAAGGCTCTGGCCTCCATCGGCGGGGCCAAGCAGCTCAAGGACGCCTACCACGGCCCGGAGCTACCCTCGCTGCAGACCGCCAAGGATGACGACTGGTTCTCCTGGGCCGACCAGAATGGCGATGCGCTGGTCCAGGACAATGAGCTGCAGTTCATGCCCAGTCCGACGCGCGGCGCCTTTGGCACCTACTGGGGTGCCTTCCCGGCACCCGATCTGACGATGTACTGGCCCAGCGGCGGGCAAATGTGGCAGTTCCCCGTCGCCTCCTGGACGGCGGCGGGTGCTCCCGTCTACGACCTGACCAAAGCGCGCCAGTTCGCGCCGCTGCTGGGGGAGGTGGGCTTCCTGGGCGTAGACGCGGAAAACCGGGTCCTGGTCCGGGGGCAGCCGATCATGGCCTACCGTCCCGACGGCAGCGTGGACTGGACCTATCCCAGTGAGTTCGCCATGCACGGCCGCCCCGGTCCGCCCGCTCCCGGTCGCATCGTCGAGGTCCACCGCATCCCGGGCATTGCCGACCTGCCTCCCGCCGCCGGGGGCCAGCTCTATGTCATGAACGGCAATGACGGCGAGTGGTACTTCATGACTACGGACGGCCTGTTTGTTCAGCACATCTTCAACGACATCCGTGTAGGGGGCTGGCGCGGGCCTGAGTACGTCATCTCCCAGGAGGCCTTCGGCGGCTACTTCCTCAAAGCCGCCGACGACGGCAAGTATTACGTCATCGCCGGGCATACCGATGCCCGAGTCTTCCGTCTGGATGGGCTCGACAGCCTTCGGCGCCTTCCGCCCAAGCCGGTGGACTTCACTGGAACGGCCTATGCCGCTGCCGAGCAGGTCCTGGCGCAGGAGACCTTCGCCCAGAAGACCGAGAAGTCGGCTCGTCTGCCGCGCCTGGCTGGCCCGGCTCCAGCCGACGGCTTCGTTACCGCCTGGCCGGAGGGGAGTCTGACCGAGTGGACCGCCCTCAACGGCGCCCAGATTCGCGTGCGCAAAGCCTGGGACGTGCAGGCCCTGTACCTGCGCTATGAGGTCACCGATAGCTCGCCGCTGAAAAACGGCGGTGATGACTGGAAGCTTCTCTTCAAGTACGGAGACTCGGTAGACCTGCAGATCGCTGCCGACCCCACGGCCGACCCGCAGCGAACCGGGCCCGTGGCCGGCGACCAGCGGTTGCTGCTTACCGAGGCCAAGGATAGACCCTACGCGGTGCTCTACCAACCCGTGGTGCCGGACTACAAGGGGCCTAAAGTCCCCTTCGCCTCGCCCAATCGGACTATCACCATTGACCGCGTCAGTGAGATCACTGACCAGATCAAGCTGCGCCTCACCCGCCAGCCCAACGCTTACGCGGTCGAGGCGGCGGTGCCCTGGCCTTTGCTGGGAATCGCGCCCCGGCCGGGAATGCGCTTGCGCGGCGACTTCGGGGTGCTGTTCGGCAATGACGCCGGCGAGCTCACGCTCCTGCGCTCCTACTGGTCAAACGAGAACACCACCATCGTCAGCGACGTGCCCAGCGAGGCGACTCTGGAGCCGCGCCAGTGGGGGGAACTGACAGTCGAGTAGGCTCAACATCGGAGGAACCAATTCGTCTATGCGCACCATCTCACTGGTTCTGCTGCTTTGTCTCGCTCTGCCCCTGGCCGCCGCTGAGCTGCGCCCCGTCGGTGTCCTGGGCAACTCCGGCTACGCCGGCGCCTCCCTCTGCAAGATGCAACCCGGCGGCTACCCTGGTGGGGTGGCGATGGACGAGGAACTGACCCTCTGGCACTCCGCCGCGGCTGATCGGCTGGAGCGCCTCTCCCTGGATGGGCGCGTTATCGCCGCGTACAAGGTCGAGGGCGGGCGCATGGGCCATCCTCAACATAACATTCGCGTCGCCCTGGTGGGCGACTACGTGGTGGAGCTGCAGACCGACAGCGGCCAGTTCTTCGTCTTGCGCCGTGACGCCGACCCCGGCCAGGAGGCGATGCAGCAACTCAAACTCGACCCACCCATCCAGTTCTGGTACGCCTCCGGTCTGGGCGCGCGGGGGATCGGAGGACGCGCCATCGTGGACGATGGCAAGTCCGTCCATGCCGTGGATCCTGCTACCGGCAAGACGGAGAAACTCTTCGACCTGCCCCAGCGCGTCTCCGAGAACGGCCTGGAGGTCGCTCCAGACGGTACCATCTACGTCTGCGGCGAACAGACCCGGGCCTTTGACGTCACCGGCAAGGAACTGCGCAGCGGGCCGCATATGTGGGGGCGGATCAACTGGGTCCCCGGTGGGCTGCTGGCCCTCTCCTGGGGCGGCGTGCAGCGCGCCCCGGAAAGCCTGGCCTCCGTCACCCAGCTTTTCACCAACTCCGGACAGGAGATCGGTCGCGCCGGGCAGTTGGTGCCTCTGGGCGGAGACCTCGTCGCCCTGGCCAGTGAGGCCGGTCCTGTCTTCCTGGCGCACCTCAGCGAGGATCGCGTGGACTACTTCAAGCGCCTAGGCGCCATCACCCCGCAGGCGGTCGGCCTCACCGCCGGCGGAGAGGTACTGGTGGCGGCCTCCGCCGGCCTACTCGTCTGGCGCTGGAGTGACCCCGCCGACGCCTGTCCCTTCTACACCGCTAACTTCGTCAACTGGCTCGGCAACCAGCAAATCGCTACGCGCGGAGCCTGGTCCTGGGGGATCAAGCAGTCCTACCGGGAGAGTGAGGCCATGCAGACCTGGTCCTGGCCCCCCTTCCGGCAGTACGGCATCCAGTACTCCACTCTCGGCGGTGAACGGCCCAAGCGACCCCTGGGTCTGGCCGTCACCGAGGACCTGCGCATGTTCCTCTCCGCCGAGAAGGAGCGGGACCTGTACATCACCCGCTGCAGCCAGGAGTACGGCGTGCACGGCGACGTCAAGCGGGTGACCTGGGTCGGGGAGAACCCCCTCGCGGCTCCCACCGATCTGGCGGGCTGGAAGGAAGGGCGCGTCGCGGTCGCGGACGGGAATGCAGTAGTACTCGTAGAGCCCGCGGGGGAGCAGTACAAGGAGGCCTGGCGCCTGACCTCCTGGGGCGCGCAGGATGATCAGCACCTCGGCGGGGAACTGCACCTCGCGATCAGTGGCGACCAGCTCTTGGTCAGTGACAGCAAACGCCACCGCGTCCTCGTCTTCCACCTACCGGATCGGGCTCTGCTCACGCAGCTTGGGCAGACTGACGAGGCCGGTACGGCCCTGGGCGCCTTCGACCAGCCCGCTCAGATCGCCGCCAACGGCTTGCGCGTCGTGATCTTCGATCGGGGCAACCAGCGCCTGGTGCAGTGCGAACTGCAGCCCTGAGCGGGTCCGGGCCGGCTGCGAGCCGCCCCCGGGGAGGTTAGACGGAGAGAAACGGCCGCAATGCATCCCTCTCTGCTCTTGTCAACCTGCTTGCTCCTTCCGGCTCTTTCCACCCAGACCCCGGTGGCGACGGACCCCCGCGGCGACCCCTACTTCGCGCGCCCCGAACTGCGGGCGCTCATGGACTGGGTCACCTTTCAGGCCGCCTTTGACGGCGGCTCTCTGGTCCCTGATATGGCTGCCGGCGCATACAAGTTCACCCCTCACGGCACGCCCCGCTTCGAACCCGGCTTGCGGGGGCTAGCGCTGCAAGTCGGCGGCGAGACGGGAGCCGCCATGTACCCCCGCGCTCGCAACTTCCCGCTGGAGACCCGTGGGGCGCTCTCGGTATGGCTGTGTCCGCTCGGCTGGACTCGCGACAATGGCCCCAATACCGAGTACGTGATGACCGGCAACTCTACCTTCTACCTGGAGCGTCAGGGCCCCATGCACAACGCGGAGGGCGTCGTCACCCGCCACGAAGGGCTGCTCTACCTGATGCGCGGGACCTCCGCTGGCAACCAAACCCTGTACGCCGACACCGCCTCCTGGCCCCAGGGGCAGTGGCGCCTCATCGTGCTCACCTGGGACTGGCCGGTGCTGGGGATTTCCGTCAACGGAGGGGACTTCTCTACGGCCACGACCACCGGCAAGCCCCGCCCCGGGGAGTTCGGGGACTTTCTTGTCGGCTCACGCGGCGGTGAGGTGACGTTGATGGACGAGCTGATGATCTATCGCCGCCCGCTCAGTCGAGTCGAGGCGCAGGCGCTCTATCAGGCCTTCGCCCCGCCGGAGTAGCTCCCCACGGAGGTTCACCCATGAAGACGCTTCTCGCCTTGAGCCTCATCACGGTTCTCCTGACCTCGCTGCCGGCTCGCGCTGACGCCCCGCCCCCGCAGGTCAGCCTGCCGCTGCTCAAGACTCCGCCCACCATCGACGGGCAGATCAGCGAAGCCGAGTGGGCAGGAGCGGTTCGTAACGTGGGGCTGGTGAGCCAGTATGACCTGGAACTGTGTGCCCGCGAGGCCATATTCTGGGTCGCGGCGGACGCCGGCAACCTCTACCTCGCCTTGAAAACCGAATTGCCTCCCTCCGGTGAGATCCTCACCCGTGCCGTCCCCGACGGCGATAGAGATGTGGTGGCGGCCTTGCACGACGATTCGGTGGAGCTGGTCATCCATCCGCACCTCGGCGCAACCACCGGCGATCAGCGGTACTTCCACATCATCTCCAACGCCCGCGGGGCCATGTTCGACCGCTACTTCGACCCGGCCAATGCCCAAAACCCCGTGAACATGGCCTGGCGACTGCCCGCCTGGACCTTCCAGAGCACTCTCGCCGAAGGCTGGTGGAACGTGGAGATTGCCATCCCCTTCGCTTCGATCGGGGCTACGGCCGAGGATCTGAAGCATTCCTGGGGTATCCGTGTCTGCCGCAACTGGCAGCGCGGGTGGGACCAGAGCCGCTGGGAGACGGCCCACTCGGCCTACGAGGACATTCCGACCATGCCGCGCGTGAGCTTCGACGCGCAGGCTCCAGTGGTCCAGGTGCTGGGTCTGCGCGGCGAAAAGGCGCCCCGTATCGGGCTTTCCGTAACCAACCCCGGCGCGGCCGCCATACCGGTTAAGGTCTTTCTCTCCGACACCTGGAGCCGCAATCCGCCGACTGAGATGGAGAAAGACCTGGCTGTGGCGGCTGGGGGAACAGAGAACATTGTCTTCACCCCACCGCACGGCGGCCCCGAGGGCGCGCACCACACGATCCTGCGCCTGACTTCTCCCGACCAGCAGCGGGTCTTCTATTTGCGTGACTTCACCTGGCGCCTGGAGCGCCCGGCCGATCGCTGGACTCTGACCCGCGAGGACAAACAGGCCATCCAGTTGCAGTACAAGATGTACCCCTACTACCGCAAGCTCAAGGTTCGCGTGGGCATTGACTCCCTGGCCACCCGCGACCAGGTGACCGGGGCCGATGTCGCGCTCTTGCGCGAGGGCTCGGACCAGCCCCTGGCCCGCGGCAAGGTCTCCTTCCAGGACTATGTGGCCGAGACGACTATGGACACTCCGGAACTGAAAGCCGGCAGATACGAGATCCGTGTCCGCCTGCAGGGAACCGGCGTGCCCACGGAGCCGGTCTCGCAGCTCTACGAACGCAAGGTCTTCCCCTGGGAGCACAATAAGTTGGGCCTGTCCGAACGTGTGATCCCGCCCTTCACGCCGATTGAGGCAAAGGGCAGCACCGTCACCACCGTTCTGCGCCGCCACGACCTCGGCAAGACCGGGGTATGGGACCAGGTAACCAGCCTGGGCCGCCCCTTACTCAAGGCCCCCATGCGCTGGGTCGTACAGGCCGGGGGCAAGCCGCTGACCGTGACGCCCGGCGCCTTCCGCCTGGAGAGCGCCAAGGCGACGCAGGCGGTCACCACCGGCGCCTTCACGGCCGGACCGCTCCAGGCTACGGTTCGCTCGGAGTGGGACTACGACGGGATGGCGAAGATCCTACTCTCGCTGGCGCCCGCTCCCGGCAAGCAGGTAGATCGAGTCAGCCTCGAAATTCCCCTCGATGACGCTCAGATGCCCTACATGCACGCCTGCGGGGACGGACTGCGCTACAACTTTGCCGGCTTCACCCCTCAGGGCGAAGGGACAATCTGGGACTCCTCGCAGGCCAACCGCACCAACATCGTCGGCACTTTCTATCCTTACGTCTGGGTCGGCGGGGGTGAGCGGGGTCTGGCCTGGTTCGCCGACTCCGACAAGGACTGGAGCCTGGAAGACAAGACCCCAACCGTGCAGTTGGAGCGCCAGGGCGGCACCTTGTTGCTGCGGGTCAACTTCGTCACCCAGCCCACGGTCCTGGACCGACCGCGCCGCCTCGTCTTCGGCCTGCAGGCCACCCCAGTCAAGCCCATGCCCGAGCAGCCGGTCAACTGGCGCCGCTGGCTCAATCACTACTACCAGACCCCCAGGGTCCAGCCCTTTACCATCGTGGGCGCTTCCTACTACTACGGCTGCCTCAGCTACGATCTGTATCCGATCAACCGCGACTTCTCCGTCTACCGGGCCTTTTCCCGGGCCCGCGACACCGGCAAAACCGACCCGGACTTCGTCAAGCAGTTCCTGGAGCAGTACAAGCAGTACGTGGATCCCGGCAGCGACCAGTGGAAGCTCTATGAGGTGCACGTCAACGCCGGGATGAACGCCGCCTCCTCCGTCAAGCGCGCTGAGGGCTGGCTATGGACGCCCTACACCAACATTCGTGGCGGCAGCTGGGCTATGGAGGAGTGGCCGGTCTTCCAGGATGAGTGGATCAACTTCCCCTACTTCCAGCGCACTGCCCGCTCCGAGGCCGCCTACGAAGTCACCCCAACCGCCAGCTTCCGCGACGCCGCGGCCTGGTACTACAAGGAGATGCTGACCTGCTTCGACGGCATCTACTGGGACAACATCTTCCTGGCCGCCAATCAGGACACCGTCGCCGGCGGCGCCTGGGTGGACGAGAAAGGCCGCATCCATCCCAGTATGGGCCTGTGGGACCTACGCGAGATGTTCAAGCGTACCGCCGTGCTCTTCCACGAACAGGGGCGCCCTGTCTTCGCCAACGTCGCGCACATGACTAACACCAACCTGGTCCCCGTTCTGGCCTTCTGCACCGTCAACCTAGACTGGGAGTGGCAGTACGGCAAGCGCGACTGGCAGGACCGCTTCACTCCCGACCTCACCGTCGCCGAAACCATCGGGCGGCAGACCGGCAATATCCCGCTGGTGCTCGCCGGCGGCTTCTATGACCCCAAAGATCCCGCTTACGAGTTCTGCATGAGAACACGCATGGGCGTCTGCCTGGTGCACGAGATCCGCTTCTGGGATTGGGGCCCGGCCTGGTGCTACGACCTGTATAAGAGACTCTTCGACTTCGGCTACGGCGACCCCGCCTGCCGGGTCTACAACTACTGGGACGAGGGCTTCCCGCTGACTGTGACCGGCTGTGACGCCAAAGGCATCGTGATGGTCAACGGCAAGCGAGCGGTGGTGGCGGTAACCGACTACTCCGGCGGCGGGGACGTGACGCTGAAGCTGGACCTGAAGGCCGTCGGGCTGCCGGACACGATCAAGGCCAGCGACCTGGAGACCGCCGAGGCGCTGACCGGGGCCGCCTCGGGCGAGGTCAGCTTCCCGCTGAGGAAGCACGATCTGAAGGTAGTGCTCTTCGAGTAAAGGCAGTCTCTGCGCGAGGATTCGATGCCTGTGTCCAACAAGTACGCCCACGCTAAGTGGGGCCCGTCCTTCGCCGACGACGCGGCCCGCGATCCACGCGACGAAGACCCCACCCTCGACGAGCTTACCGCCCTCCTCCACGACCTGGCCGCGGCCCACCCCGACTGTGTCTCCGCCGAGCAGATCGGCGTCTCCGTCGCCGGCAACCCCCTCTGGCTGGTCGAGGTGAGCGACCGGGACGTTTCTGATGACGACAAGCAAGTCGCCCTCTTCCTCGGCTGCGAACACGGCAATGAGCACTCCGGCGGGACGGCCCTGCTCCACGTGCTGCGCTGGCTGGTCACTCCGGAGGCGGCGGAGATCCGCCGCTGCCAGCGTGTCCTGCTGATTCCCGTCGTCAACCCCGACGGCTACGAGACGTACCACGCGACCAACCTGAACGGGGTGAACCTGTACGCCGACTACTCCCTGACCGGACCACCCTCCCAGCCCGAGTCGCGCGCCGTCTGGGAGGTCATGGAGCGGTACGCGCCGGAGGTGGTGGGCTGCTGCCACGGGCACTGGCGTAAGGTCCGCACCCTCGCCTTCGAGAACTGCCAGGGCGCTTACGGCACCAGCCGCTGGGACCGCGCCCACGCCCGCCTCTTTGCCGAGGAAGTCAACCGCGCCTGCGAGGCGGCCGGCTACCCCCAGGACCGGATGGAGGAGGACAGCGAGCGGATCCTGCCGCCGATCCCCGGCTTCCCGAACCAGTCGGCCCGCTCCGGCGACCTGATTACCCCCGGCGTCTACGCCTATCACCGCTTCCATTCGCTGCTCTTCTCCATGGAGATCATGTACGAGGAGAGCGGCCTGGTGAAGCTGCGCAAGATCCTGGAGCTGGGCAATCAGCCCTGGCGCTACGAGCGTACTCCCGGCTACCCGGTGCGCGTGATGACTCCTCCGGAGGGGCACGCCCTCGTCGCTTACGGCACCACCGCGGCCGAGCGGCGCGCCAGCCGCCTGGAGCTATGGCGGCACAACGACGCGATTGTCCGCTTCGGTCTGCCGACGGTGGAGACCCCCGGCTTCGTTGGCTTCGGCTTTAGCGTCCACCCGGAGGACCACCTCCTGGGCAGCAGCAGCGACCCGCCGCTGTACACGGTCGGCGACGTCCTCGACCACTTCGCGTCCGACCCCGGTATGGACATGCCGCCGCTCCGGGCAGCCTTCGGCGACCGGGCCACCGCTGGTTGGAGTCGGTACCAGGAGCCGCCGCCGGAACGCCCCACCCGCTTGGAGGAGATCGGGTACGGAATCAGCATGAGGGTGCGCCTGCTGCCCGGCTCGAGGGTCAAGCGCTTACTGGTCAACGGGCGGGAAGTCGGCCCCTCGGACCGGGAAGGGTACGAGGTCTGGACCCCGCCGGGCGGGGCCACGATCATGCAACTTAACCTGCCCGGCGGGAGAAGCGTGGCGGCGCCCGACGGGCAGCTGCGACGAGTCATCTGTGCGCTGGAGTATGATCCCGGCAAGGTGGGAAGATAGCTATCCCGCCTCGCCCGCCGCAGTCGCTGATCATGTCCACCTTCGCCCAAAGACAAGCCCTCGTGGCCGGTTCCTTCGGCTCGACCCTCTCCCAGATCGAGGTCCGCCTTCAGCGCATCGTTCGCGCCCTCTTCCTCGACCGCCACGGCTTCGTCCGCGGGGGAATGAATGTCAACACGCTTGCGCCCTACACTCTGCAGGACATGGCCGACTACGAAGTCCGCGACCTCTTCACCGTGAATGCCGGCTGCCCCTACGACGCCAAGCAGCTGATCATGAACTACGAGGAAGCGGACATGGCCACCGGCGACTACCTGATGAGTCTGGTGCACAAGCATGCAGTCACTGGCAACGCGCGAGTTAGGGAGCAGGCCCGCAGGGCCTTCCGCGCGATCATGCTGCTCTGCCGCAACTCCTTCACGAAGAACCCCTACGGCCGGGGCTGGCTCCCCAAGCCCTATCTGGGCATCGTGAGGGTCGAGGAAATCTTCGAGTGCAGCGTGGACCAATACACCAAGATCGCGCTGGGGCTGGATTGGTATGCGCAGGAGCTGGCTACTGCCGAAGAGCGCGCGCAAGCCGAGGACGCACTCGTGGCCTTCGCCGAGTGGTGGGTGGACCACGGCTACACCGCCAACTACTTCGGCAACTGCTGCTGGTGGTGGCGGACGAACATGCCCCACCCGGAGGCCTGGTTTCTCTACATCCTGGCTCTGGCTGAGAGTCTCACCGGAGACCGGCGCTACGGGCGAGAGTTCCGGAAGATGCTGCAGTTCCGCGAGGCGCTCTTCAACGTCCAGCGGGTCGAGACCAACGCCTGCAATCTGACCGTGGAGTGCCTGGAGCGGCTGATGGTACTCAAGCCAGGCCACCGCCGGCTCTGGCGCGAGGCAATGCGGGTCTGTTGGGAGTACAGTCGAGAGCACACCGCGGCGGAGGGCTACTGCCCCCAGCGGCTGGGGAAGGGGCAGGCCCTGGTAAATAACGGCGGGCGCGTGGCCTGCACAGCCGCTACCGCCTCGCAGTTCCTCCCGGACCGCGCCGCTCTGCGCGATTGGGGTCGCCAGGTCCTGAGTCGGTACAACCGGCGCGAGATGTTCATGCACCTGCACCCGGACTCCCGCGGCCTCCCGCGCGCCTTCCAGTTCGAGCTCCTGGACCTCTCCGGGCACCACTTCACGTCGTGGTTGCACGGCTACTGGAAGCTCGAGAGGTTCGCCCCTATCGCTTCTCCCAGTACTCCCTGAGGAACCTGGCCCCCTCCACTACCGCCGCCTCCATGATCGCCTTCCCCGTCTCCGCCGTCGCACAGGTCGGCGTTCCGTAGCAGCCGCTCTCACTCTCCTGCAGGTACCAGGTGGACCAGGTCACCCGCTGCCTGCCCAGGAAGTTGTCCCCCGCCACGAAGTCCGAGTGATAGCGCATGGTGTCCTCGTCGGTGGCTCGCGACATGTCCACCACCTCCGGGCTCAGGTGCAGCAGCAGCGAGGTTTCCCATTCGCAAGCATGGATGGAACCCCCCTGCGGCGACCGCCGGATCGCATTGAAGGCCTCCCGCGACAGCCCTGCCGGGCTGATGATAGCCACTGCCTTGTCGGTCGCGTCGGCCAGTTCCCGCGAAACGGTGTTGAGCGGCCCGCTGTGATGGCCGTGGCAGTCCAGGATCGCCAGCTTGTCAAAGCCCATCTCCAGCGTCGAGAAGCACACGTCGAAGACCAGGTCCATGAACACTCGGCTCCGCACCACGATGGTGCCCGGCCACTGCTTCATGATCTTCATCGAGTAGCCGTAGCGGATGGTATCCATCAGCAGCAGGGGCAAGTCCGGCGAGAGCACCTCGGCCAGCGCCTGACCGTACGCCTCGGCGATACGCGCGTCCGTATCCACAGGCAGGTGCGGACCGTGCTCCTCCGTAGTCCCCACGGGCAGGATAAGCAGCGAGTGCTTGTCCAGGTGCTCCTTTATCTGAGGCCAGGACTGATCGCGGAAGTAGAAAGACATGGCAGACGACCTTTCTGCGCTACCCTTACAGGCAGCGCCAACTTCTCTCTCGCGCTGATTCCTCCGCCACCGCGAGCATCCGGTGCAGTTCCAGCCCGCGCCGCAGCGACGGCTCCCCCTGCTTTCCGGTGGCGATTGCCTCCAGGAAGGTGTACAGGCAATGCATGTGGCTGCGAATCCAGCCGATGCTGAACTTCGGGCCGGGGAAGCCCGCCGGCTTGTCGTAGCGCTGCACGCACGCGATGTGGTTCCAGCCCCGCTGCCCGCCCAGCGGCGTCTCCGGCTGCCGCAGGTCATAAGCCTCCAGGTAGTTGGGCTGCATGGAGTTGAACCGCAAAGCTCCCTGGTCGCCGTGAATCTCGAAGCGCATTTCGTCCTCGGCCCCGGTCGCAATCTTGGTCGCCTCGATCGTGCCCACCGCCCCGTTGTGCAGTCGCGCCAGCATCAGCATCTGGTCGTCGGCCTCCACCGGAACCATCTCTCCCCGGGCGTTGGGGCGCTGCGGGTAGACTATCCGCGTCTCGGTGCACACCTCCGCAATCGGCCCGATCAACCAGTCCGTCAGGTCCACTACATGCGAGCCCAGGTCCTGCAGTACGCCGCCGCCCTCCGACTTGAGCTGCTTCCAGCCCATCGGCTTGCTTGCATCCACGCTTCCCGAGTGCATGTACGCTGCCCGGAAGCTGAGTACGTTGCCGACAAACCCTTCCTCTGTCAACTGCCGGGCCCGCAGGGTGGCCGGGAAGAAGCGGTACTCCAGGGTCATCTGCGTGATCCCGGAGTGCCTCTCCAGGGCTGCGGCCACGCGCTCCGCGTCGGCGGGGTCTACCACCAGGGGCTTTTCGCAGTACAGGTGCTTGCCCGCTGCCAGCGTCGCCAGCACCTGCTCAGCGTGGAGGCTGTTGGGTGAGCATATGTTGATGATCTGGATGTCGTCGCGGGCCAGGAGCTCCCGCCAGTCGGCGGTGCCGAACTCGAAGCCGCCCTGTTCCGCCGCCGCGGCGGCCCGAGCCGGCTCGGCCTCGGCCACGCCCACCAGCCGCGTCTTCAGGGCAGGCGGGTCATAGAAGAGCGGGATACTGCGGTAGCCGTAGGCATGTACCTTGCCGATGAATCCGAAGCCGATGATCCCGACGCCGAGTTCGTTCATGCTTCTCCCTCTATCCGCAGGCACCAGCTTCCACGCGCTGCGTAGCGAACCCGTTGCGTCGCGTAGCACCGCCGGTGCACTCTGTATTCCGCCCAGCGCAATCTTGCCCCGATAGGCTCTCCTGCTCGTACGGCCTCCGGTCCTCTGCACCCTCTACTTGGGGTAGGGTTGCGGCGCGTCAGCGCCGCGGGGTAGGGCCGTACAGCCTCTCGTACAAGCCCTTGTACCTTCGGTACACCTCTCGGTACGCCTCCCAGCGACCCCGGTCGGGCGCAAAGACTCTCTCCGGCCGATACCAGGCGCGCGCCGCCTCCTCCACACGCGAGAACTGCCCGACCCCGGTCGCGGCCAGCATCGCCGCCCCCAGATTGGCGGCGTCGGCGCAGACCGGGCGCTCCAGCGGCAGGCCCAGCAGGTCCGCCTTCATCTGCAGCCACAGGTCGCTGCGCGCCGCTCCGCCTAGTGAGCGCACGGAAGTCATCTCCAGGCCCCCCTGCTGCAGCGGCTCCAGACATTCCTGCAGCAGACAGGCGCAGGCCTCCATCACCGCCCGCGCGAGGTGGGCCCGCGTATGCCCCAGTTGTAGGCCCGCAAAGGCACCCCGCGCCTCGGCGTTGAACGACGGCGTCGCCGTGCCGCAGAAGTGCGGGAGCATGGTCAGCCCCTCGCACCCTGGCGGAATCTCGGCCACTCCCTCCAGGAAAGCCTCATAGTCCTCCCCCGGCGCGCACAGGTCCCGCAGCCACTTGAGCACGATGGCCGAGGTCGGCGCGAAGGTCATCGTGTAGTGTAGCCCCGGCGCGGCATGGCGCCCTGCGTAGACCCGGTCGTCGTCCACCAGCTCCGCCGTCGTGGTGATCGCGGCCAGCGCCGTGCCCGTCGTCTCCGTCACGATCCCCGGCGCGACATTGCCCGCTCCCACCGCCCCGGCCAGTTGGTCGTTGCAGCCTACACAGACGGCAGTACCTACCGGCAGGCCCAACTCCTCCGCCGCCGCCTCACCCAGGGTCCCAACCACTTCGCCCGGCGCGTGGACGTGTGGCAGTTGCTCCGCCGACATTCCCGCCGCCTCCAACAGCGGCGCCGACCACTCGCGGGCGCGGATGTCGTACATCCCGCTCATCTGGGCGATATTGTAGTCGGTCGCCGTCTCCCCGGTCAGCCGCCAGATGAGGTAGTCCGGCAGGAAGAGAAACCGCCACGCGCCATGCGCCGCCGGCTCATGCTCGGCCAGCCAGGCCAGCTTGAAGAGGGTCATCTCCCCGGGAATCCAGGGGTATCCGGTGAAGCGCCGGTAGTCCTCCCGCGTCAGCCACTCCCGCTCCCACTGCTGGGCGATCTGGTTAGCCCGCCCATCCACCCAGACAATCGCGTTGTACAGCGCCTGCCCGGTGGGGGAGAGGGGGATGAAAGACTGTCCCTGCGAGGCAAACCCAATCGCTCTTACCTCACCCCCCTGGCCCCCCTCTCCCTCGCCTGCGGCTCTGGAGAGGGGGGAAGTCTTGCTTCTTGTCCCCCCTCTCCTGCAAGGAGAGGGGGTCAGGGGGTGAGGTTCCGC